>Ga0070749_10001763_pt1 | contig 14608 bp, 21 predicted proteins | sample VirMetDEL_Nov_18_FD_75180 | JGI IMG/M metagenome (GOLD analysis project Ga0070749, IMG submission 75180) | Aqueous microbial communities from the Delaware River and Bay under freshwater to marine salinity gradient to study organic matter... | ecosystem: Environmental > Aquatic > Marine >...
CCTGCCTTTATCCGCACAGGCTCTGCAGCTGTTGGCCATACGTAGGTGCCGCCAGGCCCCCAAATGTCCTCGTACGTGCTACCAACGGCGATATTTCGCCCGCTCTTGTGCACGCCTTGCGAGTATCTGTGCATGTCGCGGGACATGTCGAGCTCGAGACGCGACGCGTCGGATCTTATGTTCCGCTTTGCCACCTATGCGTCGCCTTTAGCGTCGTCGTCGTCGTCGTCGTCGTCGTCATCGTCGTCGTCATCGTCTGGCATCGGCATCGGCATCATGAAGTCTTCGTTGGAGATGTTGCTCTCGAGCTCGCGGCGTATCGTGTCGAGCTCGTCATCGGTCGCAGCATCTCCGAGCGTACGCTTGGCGAGTCTATAGGCCCATAGCCTCTTGTAGGTCGCGCTTGGGATCGACACTGCGTCGATAGTCTCGGCCTGCGACAGCACGGAATCGATCGACAACTCGTCGTAGCTATCCATACCGCTAGCCGACCAATCAAGAGACTCCTTGCGACCGGCTGTGATCATTTCCACGACGCGTAGTGCGTGCGCCCTGACGATCTTTGCGTACGCGTCAAGTAATAGCGCGGTCATCTGCTGGTCGGCGATCTTTGAGTCGGCCGAGCGCCGTAAAGCCGCTCCGCTATTGTCGACAGACATCGCCATCTGATGCACGACGCGGTGCATTTCGTCTCGGAGATGCTGTAGGTCTTGCAGTGCGAAGCCGTACGGCGTCGAGTCAGGGCCGACATACTCGACCTTGTCAGCGCCAGCCATCTGCAAAATATAGCCTTGACCGACGGTCTGCGTCGTGGCCCTGTCAGGATCGTCGGGCTGCTGTGACGTAGAATCCGCTGGCCCGAGGTAGGCGACAAGCACTGGAAAGAGCGACTTGTACTGCGCCCAGCTCAGCGCCGATCGCTGATTAAAATGCGCGATCGCAAGAGTCATGACCTTGCCCATGACCCAAAGGTCTTCGCCGACGTCGACGCGTACGAGCGGGCAAGCGCCGAACGTGTGCTTGCCCGTGTCGTCGATCGGTATATCTTTTCCGGACGGCTTTGAGCCATCGCGGTATGTGATCGCGTACCGTGTCCAGTCTGTGCGAGTGTATACGGTCCAAGTTTCTGTGGTCATGTCGCGCTTTGATGCTATGTCGTCACGCGTCACGCGCTCGTCATGGACAACGACCCAGAGCAACTCGCCCGCGGCGTCGCACTCCCAGTCGTATACTGACTCGGGGCACACGTTGCACACGTAGGCTCGATCAAGCCCGAGCGACTCTTCAGCGGCGCGTGACTCGGGCGTGTCCTTTGTGGCCGGGAAATCGACTTGTGTCCAAGCGTATCGGCACTGCAGAGCTGTCGACATGAGGTCGCGTAAGTGGTCGCGGAATGACTGCCGACTTGCGCTCGATGGTCCGCATGACTCAAAAAAATCGGCCCAATATTTGTCTGTCGTCTGCGACTCGAGCTTTAGCTGCTCGGAAAATAGCGCTGCGGTGATCGAGTTTATGATCTCGCCGGCATACGGTACGTAAAACGCGCGCCGCTTGCGCTCGGCGTACACACGTGGCGACTCGGAGATATGCTGCGGAAAAATGTCGTCCATTAGCTCGTCGTCTGCGAGCATACGAGGGCCGCCGGAGTGCAGCGACCGCGCACGGCGCCATGTCTGCGCGTCGTATTCCGGGTGTTTTTGGCAGAGATCTTCGTAAGTAGGCAAGCTACCTACACTATATCATATAGGCGCTACGTTTTAGCCGAACGGCGCAAGCCCGCGTGGTATCGGCGCGGCTCCGCGCTGTGGCGCCATGAGTAGCTCAGCTGTCCACCGATAGAGATGCGCTAACGCATCGACCTGGTCGTCGTGCGCGTCATGGTTGCCTGTAAACCTATGAATTTCCTGCAAAAATTCGCGCTCCCATGGCTGGCCTGCGAGTAGTTTTATCCTACCATCGTTCCAAGCGGCGCCGGCCGGCGTCGCGCGGGTAAACTTGTCTTTGACGGCCGGCAGATTCGTGACGTTAAGGCCTGGCGATATCTCGCGTAGGATCTGCGGCACCGCGACAAAACCGCCGACAGCTTCAACACCTACGTTACACCTGTAACGCTTGCTGATGTCTGCGAGCATGCGCGCGAGCTGCGGCACTGTACATTGCCGGCGTATCACGTCGCGCACAATGAGCTCTGGCATTCCGCTGTCGCCTATGTATGCCGATCCGACAACTATCGCCGAGTAGTCCGAGCTCGTGCCCTGCGTAGCCGCCGGATCGCATACGATGCGCGTGTAGGATCTGTGCAGGATCTCAGGAAGGTCGCGCTCGCCCACGTATTGGACGCCCTCAAACATTGCGTGACCGCGTGGCCGCGGTTGCCCGAGGTATAGAGACGCAAACTCGTGCTCGCCTATCTGGCGTCGTATGCGTTCGAGCACTTCGAGAGGGTATCGCTCTGGCCACAGGGCTTCGCCCGGCTCGCGCCCTATAGGATCGCCGACGTCGGCAATCGCTGGCAGGTTTATGATCTCCCAACCCTCGCCGGCTTCGCCTGATTCTATCCTGCCGATCAGGTCGGCTGGCGACCAGCGCGTCATGTTAACGATAATCGACGCGCCTGGCTCGAGACGGGTTAGTGGTACAGTGCGGAACCAATCCCATTTTCGCTGACTCTGCAGTGCGGAGTCAGCTGTCTGGCGATCTTTCTCAATGTCGTCGATGACGAGTAGATCGGCGCCGCGTCCGGTCAGCTGACCGCCGACGCCGACCGCGAACATTCCGCCGCCTTGCTCGGTGCGCCAATAGTCTGCGCGTGCCTCGCCTTTTTTGATCTTGACGCCGAAGCGCTGAGCGACGCGCATACAATCGCGCGCTGAGTCACGCGCGAACCCGGCCGTCGCTGATACAAATACGACATTTTTTGTTGGGTGTCGCGCTAGGAACCACCCGATGCCGTGCTTGTGCAGCGTCGTTTTCGACATGCGCGGTGGCGTTGATACGCAAGCGCGGACTCCGCCAACCGCCTCAGCTTTTGCGTATAGCGCCGCCGCCGGCCTTAGGTGATCGGGGCGTAGCGTGGGCGACTCGGAAAAATACGGCGTTATGCGTGGCACAGCGTCGAGCAGACTGTCGGCGCCGCGTAGCGACTCGATAAGGTGCATGAGCTCGAGCTTTTGTCCGTAGCTTAGCTTGCGCACGTCTATGTTCTGCAAGCGTTTTACGCTCGGAGGGAGTCTGGCCACAAGCCATTGTAGCACGTGCGGCGGCTACCGGCGCTGCGGGAACGGCGCGCACGTGCCTCGGATACAGCATATATGCGCGGTAAAGCAGCGACCGGATCTACACGACCACCCGCAGTAATACTGATCGCATACCGGTGGGCCGTCGACCTCTACGCCGATCTCGCATATCGCGTCCGACGCGTCGACGCATGCCCCGGCGTCGGGTGGTGTGTCTACGTCGCCAGCGCATGACGCCAATAACATGATGACTGTGACTGCGATTATTCTACGCATCCGGTCCCCCTAATCTTATGGTCTTTGTGGCGCGGATCTGCTTTGCGAGATCCGAGTTGTGAGTGATCAGCACTACGCATCGGTCCTCCGCGATAGACTCTAGCAGGTCGATCGCAGCGGTGACGCCGTCGTCGTCGAGCGAGTCGAATAGCTCGTCGCAAAATAGAGTTGCGCGGCGCATGCCGGTCATTTGCGCGTTTATGTCGCACAGCGCCAACATGATGGCTATATCAACGCGTCGTCGCTGACCGCCTGACAGTGCGCTATAGTCCGCGCCCCACCCGTCCGATCTGATGTCTATGCTGATGCGGTCAGCCGCGGATCCGTCTTTTTTGGTGGTCTGCGGCGTCATGGTGATGCGTACGTCCCTGTGCGCTAGTGCGGATGCGTAGTGCGTGGCCATCGCGGAAATGTCATCGAGCGCGCCGGCGAAGAATAACCCACGTGCGCCGCGCTTGCTAAACACGCGAGCGGCGTCGTCGAGTAGCTGCGCGTTGCCTAGCATAGTGGTCATGGCGCTGTTCGCTTCGCGGAGTTGCGCTCTGTCGCGCGTGATCGCTTGCTCCGCCTCGGCTGCGCGTGCACGCGCATCTAAGATTGTCGCCGCTATGCGCCCGTTCGCCGCCTCCTGTGCGTCAAGCTCGCTGAGCCTCTTACTCTTTGCCCGCCACTCGGACTCCAGCCTCGACGTGTCCGGTATGCGGACGGCCGCGAGCTGCGTCTGCAAATCTACGACGGCAGCGAGTAGGCTGTCTCGCTTGGCCTGCGACTGCTCGGCGTTGTCCCACGCACGCCCGCAGGCGTTGCAGTGCGTGCTGACGCTGCTGAGCTCGCGCTTTGCGTTCGCGATCTTCGATTTTAGAACTGCGACGTCTGATTTCGCGTTTTGCGCCTGCGCACGCGCATCGTCGAGTTTTTTGTGTAGCGATGCGACCTGACCGAGCAGTGTTGCGCGCTCGTAGCCGTCGACTTCTGCGGGTGAAAGCGACGATATTACGCGGTCTGCGTCGTCGCGGGATCGCTCGGCGGATGCTATACGCGACTCGAGAGACGCGATGGTCGCCTGCGCGTCGCGTATGTCTGCGGCTTGTGCGTCTTTATCAGCGGCGACCTTTGTCGACGCTCGGTCGAACGCGTCGACGTCCAAGATCTCCTCTAGGATCCGTTTTTTATCTGCGTCCGGCGCACTTGAGAAGTGCGCGGCGTCGGCGCTCGATAGCACGCACGTGCGGCGCCACCTATGAAACGGCTGCAGAGTGTCGACGATCTTGCGCTGCGTTGACGTGGTCGTGTCGCCGGTCATGTCTAGCGTGTCGGTCGGAAACGTGTCGCATGGCGTCGCTCGAAGGCTTAGCTTTGTCCTGGCCGTCTTCGCCCTCGTGATCTCGTATCGCGTGTCGTGTGCGTCTACATCGACTGACACTGTGCCGCTCGCGTACGCTGCGCCGCGTAGCGTCTTACCGTACACAGCCCATGCAACTGACTCAATGATCGTCGACTTCCCGGAACCGTTTGGCCCCGTTATGACTAGCACGCCAGTGCTCGGCATGTCGACCGCTGTGTCGCTGTGCTCTGGCAATCCTTTGATCTCAATCGACTTTACGCGCATCGGTCTCCGCCTCGTCTATGGCCTCTTGTATCCCGTGAATCAGCGCTATGATCGCTGCCGCGTGCGGCTTCGACGTCGACGCGCTGGCCAGCATGACGCCAAGTCGTGAGATCCTAACCTTTAGGTGCTCTACTACGGTCATCCGCGGCCACGCCCAAAAACGCGGTCGAGCTCGTCGACGGCGAGTATCGCCGACACTGTGATCGCGCACAGACCGGTGACCGAGCTAAGGATCGCCACAAGGTACTGACCTTGCGCAAACATGCGCACGCATCCGTAGGCCACTAGCGTCGTAAGACCTATAGCAATCGCTACGAGCGTCATGGCAAATAGTTTTTCCAGTGCGGATCCCATATCCCTCCAAGCTTCCTGTGTATGATCCACCATGCCGCTGCGGCGTTCCACGCTACGTGCGCAAGATGGTGTAGAGTCCCATCGCCGTCGTCGGCGTTGTATAGCTCGCCGTCGAGCACCTTTAGCAAATGCCTATATGCTGCGGCGAGGTACGGCTCCGGCGAGCTTTGGTTGCGCCAGCCATGGGCTGAGTATTTTGTCTCGCCGTACGCGTCGACTCGACCGATCTCGAGTAAGAATCGCGGATCGATGCGGTCTGGTCTCGGCTTACCGTCGTCATCTTTCAAAACGGGCTTTGCCCCCATGTCAGCAGTTCGCCCTTATCGCCTAGCGTCTGCAGTATTTGGCCTGGCTCGACGTTGACTATAAATAGGACGCTGTCCCATGCCGGAGAAGCCGAGGCGCCCTCGAACCGCACGCGGCCACGAAACAGGAATAGTAGACAGTAGCGGGCGCACAGGTGAAACCACTCCATGCCGGTACGCGCCGGCACTAACATGACGCCCGGGACTTGCAACCTGCGGAATTTCTCCGCGAACGGCGCTAGGTTGTCGCGCGAATATGGCGGATTGACGTAAACGCTTTTGTAGGCGTTCCAGTCAGCGCAAAGCCCGTTTTGCTCTTTTGTGATATAGTGCGTCGCGCCTACGCCGTTGTCCGCTTGCGCGCATGGGTCAAGGTCTATGCTGCCGCCGAGTAGCTTGCGAACGTCGGAAACAAGCCAGTCAGGCGTTTGCCAATCGTCACCGGCCATGATTGGCACCGCCGTGGAAATGGTTTCCGCGTGCGTTAGCGGATACTGTTATTGCGTACATTGACCGCTCGTGGTTCCACCGTACCGGTAGGTGTGGGTTGTGGTCGCTGTATAGCGACGCGGTTGATCTGCATTTTTCACACACTAATACTTCCCCCCTGTCAGCAGCGCAGCTGTGACTGCGTCAATGATGTCTTGCTTTGGCCGCTGGTCAGAGCCGTCGACTGTGATCGTAACGTCGACACCAGCTGCTGACACGTGGATACGCCTCGGTGTGTGCTCGCGTATAAACGCAAGCACGCTAGCTGGGATCGGTTGGGTGACGTCGTCGTCCCACTCACAAGTATCGGTGGCACAGTGCGCGAACAGACTCTGCGTCATCGGCTGGCACGCTGGAGTCGATGTAGCTGTCAACTGCGGCCCTGATCGATCCGCGCCTGTACTGGGCGACGTCTGCGGTGTGCCGTTTTTTGTGTAGCGTAATCCTGTCGGTGTTGCCATGATCTAACTCTACATCGCCAGCGTTAGGGTCGTCAGTAACGATCCTAACAAAATTGTTAGGATTTTTTGCGAGCTCGGAAGCTTCTGCCGCGGATGCCACCGAGTGGAATCTCGGGCCGGGGATGGGCACAACGGACGTATGCATGCCTGACGTGTCTATGATGCGCATATAGCCATATTTGTCGCCTGGGTTGTCATACCCAGTGGGGCATAGTGCGCCAATCTGAGCGAGTAGGTGACGACCGCGGCGCCACTCTGCGGCGGAGTGCCAGTCGCCTGACATCCACACGTAGATCCCGTGCGACTCCATGAGGTCAAGGACGTCGCTAGCGCTTACGCCGTGACCGCGCAGCCAGGGCGGTGTGCGGTCGTCTTCTACCCCGACGTGTGAAAACGCAATCTTGCAATTGGGGAGCTTTTCGACGCATCGGCGCAGGTCGTCGATTGTCATCGACGGCGCAAACGGAATCAGCAGCAGCTCGCGCATAACGTCCGGCCCGTCGTCGACGACAATCGCGGCGTCGCTCGCTGCAAGGGGCCCCAGGCCGTTGTCGCCCGGCGAGGTAGACATCTGGTCATGGTTGCCGGATAGCACGATCGTGTCGACGTCGTCATAGTCGCGCATGACTGATATGACGCGCGCAAGCATCTGGGGCGTCGGCGTCGGCGTGTCGAATAGGTCGCCGGCGATGATCATCGTCGTGCACTGAGCACGTCGCGCCGAGGCGTAGGCTGACTCGAGCGTCTCGATCGTGAGCCGACATCGATCGTTCAGTCCGAACCGCGTTTTACCGCCTTGCACGCGGTGATTACCGATATGCACGTCCGCGACGACTGCTATTCGCATCGTGGTGCCCTCCTACCGTACTTCTCGGCGTATGCTGCGTATGCCGCTCGGCGGAACGGATGGTCTCGGCGCGTCTTTGGCTTTTTACGCATCGCCGCTAGCACTTCCGCCGCTTGTTTTATCGCCTTTGAATGATCCATGCCCCTCCAGTAATGCTATAGCCTTCTCGGTCTTGCGCTCGCGGCCTGACATCAGTCCAAGATCGCGGGCAAGCTGCAGCGTCGATCGGTCATCGTCCCATCGCGCGCCGGCGATATCGAGGTAGATCCGCGCTTTTCGAAATGGCGTCGCCACTTTGTTTTTGTCCGCCATCGCTATCGGTGCGATAGTATCGACGACGCCGTCTTTGTCTTTGTCCTTCTTGCCGCCCATTAGATGCAGTCGCAGCGACGCGTGAAACTTTACCGCGTGCCCGCCTGGCGTCGTGACGTTGCTGCCAAACGTGATGCCGATGTTATCGCGGATTTGATTGACGAGCAACAGGCACACCTTTTTGCGTTTGACCGGCGCCGTGACGCGCCTCATGAACTGGCTCAGGTCTTTAGCTCGACAATCGCGCTTTGCCTGCGACCCCACGCCGTGCTCATGCTCTTCGATTGACGGTGTTGCGGCGATGCTATCGAGCACGACAAGCGCTGGCTGGTCGTCCGGCAGTGCGTCGAGAAACTCGCTCATATGCTCCATGACTTCGCCCCAGTGCGCGGGCTCAGTGAGAATCACTTTGCTCAAGTCGACGCCAAATGCAGCCATGCGCGCGCTAGACAGCGCCGACTCGGTCTCGGCGAAATACGTGACAAAGCCAAGCCGCTGAGCGTTTGCGGTGATGGCGAAACATAGGCTTGTTTTTCCAACGCCGGCGTCGCCATACAACTCGACTATGCGACCGCATGGTAGCCCGCCGCCCCCGCAGACATACTTGTCAAGTGCCGCGATGCCTGTGGGGATGACGGTCGTAACGTCGCTACCAGCTCCATCTGTAAGCCGCTTTGCGCCGCTGCTACCCTTAGCCATAGCCTTGATAATGGCGTCAGTTGTCGTGAGCTTCGCCATCAGAACGGGACTTCGTCGCCATCGGTGAGTGCGAATGCTGCGCTGTCGCTGAACTGCACGTCGACAATGTCTGGCTCGCACAGCTGCTTTACAGCGTCGTATCGCACGCCTGCGACCCTATCGACTAGCGCGCCGACGTCTTTTGGCGTCTCGCGCAGATCGTTTATGTCTGGGACCGTCGACAGGATCTCGACTAGCTGATCCTGATCTGCGCTGAGCGGTGAAGATCCGCGCATAAGAGTGATCGCCGTCGTGCCGAAATCGCCGTCCGCCTTGCGCGTCAAGACCATGTCGCATCCGCCGTATATATCCCATGGCAACGCGTCGTCGGAGGAGAATTGCTCTAGCAGTGGCTGCAGCTTCTCGCTGAAGGTCTTATGCCCTAGCGCAAGCACTAGCGGCCGCGGATTCGGGCTGTTGCGGTCGATGACATACATGGCATATTGCGTTTTAGATTTGTAGCTCAGAAACGCGTCCTGGTCTCCGCGATCGCGGGCGGCCCATGCGTAGTCGCATAGCGGGCATGGTTGCTTTGACATGCGTGGGCAGTTGAAACCAAACCGGCGCCCGTGCTCGTCGTTCACAAAGTGCTTCTCGACCTTAATGATCGGCTGCGCGCCGTCGGCTGCGGGTAGGATCCTAGCGATGTTTTCGCCGGCTTCGATCTTGAAATAGGTGCTGTCTGTCGAGCTCGCTAGCGACTTGACGTCGAATTTTGTCGCCGCATATCGGGCCAGTAATGCTTCCTTGTCTACTGTCGTCATTTTTACCTTCCTAGTAACGGTTTCTTTTCTTCCTTAGCGCACAAAGTCGTTATTGATCTTTGTGACAGTCGTATCCATCTCTGACCGAACGTGGGCTCCGAGTGAGATCAGCATGTCGCGCTTTGCCAGCATCGCGGCAAGGTTCGACTTTGCGAGCTCGTGCGCCGCCTCGCTCTCGATGTATGCCATGCGCGCGTCGTGCACGTCTGCGCGCATGGCTACTGTCGCGTCGATGTCTGCGACAGTAGGTTTCGGCTTCGCGTTTGCGGTAGACTCGCGCACGAGTAGGTGTGCTTTTGCCCGCGTCTCTTCCAGCGCCAGCTTAGCGAGCTCGCGATCCGTGCGAGCCTGCGCTAGCATAGACCCATAGTATGCGACATGGCCGGCGAGCTCAGCAAACTCGGTGCATAGGTCTGAGTCGTCAATTGCAAATCTCGGCTCGCTCATATTCGTGACTCCTCGCTGCAGTAGCACTGCTCGGCGGCGTCGTCGGTCGTGCCGCAGTCGGCGCAAGTGCGCGTTTCTATCGCGCGCAAAACGACGCGCTGACCTGTGCACTTTTCCCATAACCTAAGCGCCTGCGCGACATTGCCATCGGTCACAGTCATGGCGCGAAACATCGGCCGCAGCCTGCCGGCGACGTCGCCGGCGTCCGTGACAATCTCGAGCCACGCGTCCTGTGCGCTGCCTACATCGACTGATCCTAGCCCATCCCTGTATAGCTCCACACTACCCATCTACATGCCTCCTAACGACGTATCCGACAACCGGTACATTCTTTTGTACCCCAAAACGTACGGCCTGAAAAGCAAAATTCGCGATCTGAAAGAAAAATAGCTCGTCCGCCGGCGACCCGTCCGCTATTTGCGTGTATGCCGCGGCGATCATGCGGTGTAGGTAGCACGACGCGTCGTGGAGACAGTCGCACGACCAATCGGCATCGGGCCTAAACCCGTTTATGTGGTGCCCGTGCTGTTCGAGCAGGAGTGCGGCCCGCCATACAGCGTCGGCTGTGTACTCGAAAAAAGCGCGCTCTTGCCCGCGCGACTGCTCGGATCCTGGCGATAGCACTGCGGACGCGCATGATATGTCTCGGTGCATGAGCGATAGCGCTGTCGTCGTGCGCTGTATACCGCGCTGACTAGCCGCTGCTAAGCGCACGACGTCGAGCGCTTGCATCTGCCGCTTGTATGATACGCTCACCACCGACCCCTCGTGATGCATCGATTGCGCGCCCGTTGCCACCACCTCGGTGCCCGGCTGTTAGCAGGCGGGCAATCGCCGTGTTCCATGTCGAGCTCTGCCGCGAGCTCGGTCCCACGTGATATGACGTAATACTGAAGCATCTGGCGACCGCTATGCTTTAGCTTTTTGCCTAGCGGATAGCTGATGTCGAGACATGCGGTGTAGTATCCGTCGCGCGCTGGTCGCTTTATGGCGGTGATAATCTTCCCACTGTTGCGTAGTCGATACGCGTATGGGCCTCGGTCTGTCACGCGCGCGGTGACGGTGTCGCCTGTGCGCGGATTCTTTATGACGACCCACGTGCCCAGCGGTAGACTACGGTGCGCGACACTCAGCACCTTGCTCGGGTGTCGCTGATGCCAGATCGTATTGCCGCCAGCGGTAGGGTCCGACCACGTGATCTTTTGACCGTTGCTCGGAAAAGTGTCGCCGCGCTTGTATCCGTACATTGTACTCGTACAAGACGCGGGCGAGTGCGAGGATATCCACGCGGCGATCATGATTTCTAGCATCGCAAGCTCCTAATGATGTTTACAAAATCGTCAAACTCGCATGTCACAAGAGTCCAAGCAATGGCGCTTGGCGCAGCCGGATATATGCTAGCGAGCCACAGTGTGCAGTTTATGGCCTTGCATCCAGTCTTGCGCCACACGACGACGGGGTGATAGTCCTGGTCGTCGAGCCTGCCTATGTCTCGCATGGCCTGCGCCATCTTGACTGCCGGCCGCGGCGCGTTGGAATGATTGGCTTCTAGCCATAGCCGTCGCAGCTTTTTTGGCCCCTCGTAGCAGTGCACGTCCGAGTATGCGGCTCCGTCGCTCTGGCGCGATCGGCGCCATGACGTGCCTGGGAAGGCATCGCGCATTTTGCTGGCGATCAAGCGCTCGAACGTTGCGCCTTTTACTCGCTGCGACTTACCCATTGTATGCCCGGTAGAATGCAGACACGTCCGACGTCAGCATCATGTCCGACGAGTAGCGCATGTCCTGGTCTACTAGCGGTCTGCCGCCCGCCGAACTTCGCGCGAATGCAAACTCTGGTAGGACGCTGAAGTGCGTTCCTGAATTCACCGTGCGCCTGATCTCGCAGTCTGCTAGTAGCTTCTCATGTAGCTTTTCGCCAGGCCTGATCCCTATTAGTCGCGTCTCGCTCTTTGGCCAGACTGCTCGGACAAAATCCACCATGTTAGCGCTGAGAACTCGCGGGACAACGATTTCACCGGCGGGTGCTTCTATGGCAATGTCTACGGTGTCGCACGCGTCGCCCATTGTCTGTAGGAAGCGCGTCATGCGCTTGTCGGTGATCGTGATAGGCTTGCGCGCTGCGGCCTGCGACTCCCAGAGCGGTATAGCACTCCCATTTGACCCCATCACGTTGCCATAGCGAGTGACCGTAAATGTCGTCTGCGTGCCCGCAGATAGCGCGTTAGCAGCGACAAAGAGCTTCTCGGCTGTCAGCTTTGTCGCGCCGTAAAGGTTGACCGGTTCAACCGCCTTGTCCGTGCTGAGCGCGACAACACGCCTCACTCCGCATGCGATAGCAGCATCGATCACCGCTTTTGCGCCGTCGACGTTGGTTGACACGGCTTCGCCTGGGTTGTATTCGCACAGGCTAACGTGCTTCATCGCTGCGGCGTGCACTATCTCGTCGCAGTCTCGTGCGGCATACCGCAGTCGATCAACGTCGCGCACGTCGCCGACAAAAAAGCGCGCGTTTCCGACGTCGTAGCAGTGCTCGCGCATCATGGCGTTATGCTTTTGCTCGTCTCGACTGAATACGACAACGACGTCGCCGCGGTCAAGCCGCCGTTTTGCGTAGGCGCGGCCGAATGAGCCTGTGCCACCGGTTATCAGTACTCTAGACACCTATCACCTCCAAAATCTCGTCTGCAACAAGCTGCGCGCCGTCGCGCGCAACGACCGTGCGTGCCGTCGGACTAGTGTCCGCCCAGTCGCACGACGGTGGTACTTCGCACCCTATCCCACATATTGCGCCCATGTCAAGCGCGCGAAGCGCAAACGCGAATTCGGACGGGCTTCGCGGGATAACCCATACACGCTTGCCCATCGACATCGCTTCGAGCATAGTCAGACCGCCATTTGTTACGCAAGACTCCGCGCCAGCCATCGCGCTCACGTAGTCGACGCGGCTCAGATTGGCCGCTCTGAAGTATCCATCGCCGGACAGATCGAAATATGGCGCGACAAAAGTGTAAGCCCCGCGCTGCGTCGTGTCGGCGCTCAGCACGTCGCCTGGGATCAGGCACTTGTCAAACCCAGTGACGATGTCGTAGTTGACATCGGGGTGGTCGCCAGAGTCTAACCCGATCACGTGCGTGAACTCGGCGATCGAGAATCGCTCAGCGCCTGGGTCAACTATGGCGATCTTTGCGTTACTATGCACCTCGTGGCCGCGTGACTCGAGCTCGAGCGCTAGGACGTTGCAGCGCATTGTGTGCCCATTGCCGGGTCCGCCGGCGAGTAGTGTAAAGCGCATTAGTCTGTGACCCCCATGCGCACGCAGCTTGTCACGTGCTCGACGCCCTTCAGTCGCCCGTATTTGACAGCTAGCCGCCTGGCGTCGCTGCAATCGCGGTAGCGCTTTGTGCATGCGTAGACGGCGTGGCCGTACCGGTAGGCGCCGACGCACCACACCGAGTCGTTGGCGGTCGGTGGTTTGGTCGTTGTCGTCGCGTGCCTACACGACGCTAGCGCGACGACTAGCATCAGCGCGGCCCTCACGCCAAAAGCTCCATCGTTAGCGGAGTCCAAGCGTCGACATCGGCTGATAGCCTGCGTCCGACGCACCTTTCAAGCCATCGCGGTGGTAGGCCGTCCGACGGTCTCACGACTGACAAGTCTTCGCGGGATAGCACGGATCCGACGGCGAGCGGCCTGTTGACCCAAAGCGACGGCCTTGATTTGTAGTGCGGCACCTCGGATCGAGCTAGCGATCGAGTTTGCGCGTTGCCAAGTATGCTTTGCGTGGCGCGGATCTCGTCGACAGCGAACGCGAGCTCGCGTGGGACGAGCGAAAACGCGGCGTCGTAGCCAGCGCGGTCTGATAGGTCTAAGTGCGCTTCGACTGCGACAGCGCCCGCCGCAACGGCGGCCTTGATCACGTCGGTATTTGTAGTGTGGTCGCTGATCCCAACCATGCGGCGCCCGTCGTCGGCCAGTTCGACCATGAGGCCGATTCTGGCCTCGGATGGGCTAGCGGGATAGCCGCTTGTGCAGTGTAACCAAGTCTGCTCGTCGGAAGATCTATACCCGCCACGGCCAAGCCGGCATATACCCTCGGCGACAAAGAGCTCCTCCCAGGAGGCCATGCCAGTCGATATGAGCAAGTGCGCGCGCGTATCCGCGCATGCCGATATTAGCGGCGTGTTTACGACGTCGAAGCTGGAGATCTTTAAGACGCTGAGCTCATACTGTCGCAAGAACTCCAGATCTTGCAGCGAGTACGGCGTGCCGACCGCGACCATGCCTCGCGACCTGATAGCCGCGAACAGATCGTCGTGCCATTCTCGCGGTGTGTACGCGTCCGCGTAAACGCGGCGCTGCGGCGTGCCTGGCGCTGATATTGTCTCGGGCGTATATGATTGTATTTTGCAGTGTGTCGCGCCTGCGTCCGCGGCAGCTGCGATAATATCAAGCGCGCGGCGTTTGCAGCCGTTGTGGTTCGCGGACACCTCGGCTATGACCATGATCGACGTCATAGTGCTTTGCCCCCGTGTAGCTTGGCGCGAGTTGCGTTGTATGCGTTTTTTGCCTTGATAGCCGACGCCAGGCATTGGTCGTGCTCGGAAAAAATGTTGCTGATACGTATCACGGCATCAGCGAGCTCGATAAAAAAACCCTCAGGCTTTTCGCCCGCAGAAAACGCGGTGAGGCCTACGTCGCGGTATGCCTCGATCGCTTCGCTTAGCTCGCAATGCACGAGCGCGACTTGCTCGACCGGCGTGCGCTTGAG
>Ga0070749_10001766_pt1 | contig 14599 bp, 15 predicted proteins | sample VirMetDEL_Nov_18_FD_75180 | JGI IMG/M metagenome (GOLD analysis project Ga0070749, IMG submission 75180) | Aqueous microbial communities from the Delaware River and Bay under freshwater to marine salinity gradient to study organic matter... | ecosystem: Environmental > Aquatic > Marine >...
CTTACAAATAGCTTAGAAGCCCTCCAAAGATTTGGTGGAAATGTAGGTGAACAAGTTAGAAATAGCATCTATCAAAGCCAATATGGTTTTGGTTCTAAAGAAGGCAGCATTTTAAGTAAATTACCTTCGGTCATTAAAACTCCAGCAAAAGCTGCTGGTACAACAATTGCAGATGTACTTACAAATCAAACATTAGCACAGGGTTGGAAATATACAAACCCAATGCGTATGGCTGGTCAAGCTGCAAAAACAGCTGCAGGCAATATGGGCATTGATCCAATTACTGGAGCTACGTTAGCATTTGCAGCACCAATAGCTTTAGCAGCTCTTAGTAATGTAAGAGGTCCACTGTCTGAAGGATTAAGACCGAAAGGATACAAAGCTGTTGCTCCAGTATCCAAAGAAGAAGATCCTAGTGGCGCAACACCAAAATCAAAACGCCTGGAGGCAACCTTACGTTATGGTTTAGGCCAGCGTAGTCAGATGCTGCCTTACCAAGAATTCAAAAAAGAACGTCCTGATATTGATCCGCTTACTTATAAGCAATATCGTCGGTATGAAACATCTAAACCTCCTGCAGGAAGTCTGTTTTCTATTGATCCTGAAGGTCAATCGTTTACAACAGTTGGCGGTTTAGTTCGTGGTAGCGCAAAAGGACTTAACGATCCTGAAGTCAGAATTAAAGGGTTTCCAGTTACATTGAGTGGAGTACTTGGAACAGCTGCTTTATTAAGTACAGCTGGAGCACTCTATTCAAATCTTCCTAAAAAAGTAAAAGAAGCAAGAGTTACACAGGGAGTACCTTATGGATCTGAAATTAAATCAGAACGGTTAGATATACAAAGACGGTTAGATCCTTTGCTTAAAAAACAAAATCAGCTGTCAGCAATTGTTAATAGAGTGTCAGCTGAAATGAGTGCAAAAGGAGTACCTTCTATTGGGTCTGTTAGCCCAATTGATCAAAAAGAAGCTTTAAAAGTTGCCCGCCAACTTGCTAATAACGCAGATAAATTAGCAAAATATGAGTATGCCCATGGCAGAGCAACTGGTAAAATTCCTGATCCAACTGAAGCAAGAATTAATGCATCAAGTAATCGCTTAGATGAACTTGCACAAAATACTTCTATTCCTGAAACCATTATCGAAAAAGCAAAAGCTTTTGTTAATGAGAATATTATGAAACAAAAAGTCCAAAATAAAGAGCAAGCTGAGCTAAGAGATGCCATGGGTGTAGAAAAGATGGTATCTTTTTCTTCCAGTAAAGAAAACATAGAACAATTAGAAACCAATATTGCTTACTTAAAAAGAAATAGAGAACAGCTTATCCAAAACCAAAAAGAGAAACTTAGTTCTTTAGCATCTGCTACTCAAGATCCAGAAGCACGAAGTCTTCAAGATCGTCTTTCTCGTGCAAGTAGAAAATTAAGCGAAGTTAAATCTGAAACAAGTGATTTAAATGCTGAGTTACGTTCTACTTACAGACCTGTTACTGTAAAAGTACCCACTACTGCAACAGTTGCAGGTATTGCTTTAGCTGGAACAGCTGCTGCAATTGGTACTGCTGCTGTTGTTAAGAAGTTAATGCAAAAAAGCTCAGAGTCTCGGCTTAAAAAAGAGAATCCTGTAGAATACTTAAAGTATAAGCATGGTTCCTTACAAGCAGCAGCTCAAGCCCTGGGGCAACCACAAGCTAGCAGCTGGAATGAACTTACACCGTATGTCAAGTAATGGTAGCAACAAGTAGCTATTTCGATCAAAGTCCATTTGGCGGCAATACCAGCAGTTGGAACACCTGGGGCCAAAATCCTGGTTACTTTGGTAGTACTAACACTCAAAACAATTGGGGACAGAATTCTGGCTACACCTCTGGATTTAAGTTTGATTCTCCAGACTATTCAGGTACCTTCAAAAAACAAACTCCAGATCCAGGTAATTGGTTAAAAGCTTATACTGAAAATATGAATTTACTAGGTAGCGATAAAGAGGATAAAAACAAATATAGAAGTTCTTTTGATCCGTTTAACAAAAATAATCAAGCTGCAGGGACAGAAAATAATCAGCAACAGCAATGGGGATTTGGTGGCCAGCAATCTGGTGGCGGAGGTGGCTCATCTGGCGGCGTAACTCAAGTAACAGGTGATACTTCTTTGTATCAACCACCAATGATGAATCCTTTTACAATTGAAGGGATGCGGGGTCAAGAAGGTAAACCTGGAGTAGTTCAATCTTTATCTCCTTTGTTAGGACTTATTCCAGGAGTTGGTTCCGCTTTAGCATTAGGTGTTGGAGCAATTTCTAGATACGCCAATGTCTAACAAAGCTTACTAACCTTAAAATACTTAATAAGAGGATCTAAATTATGTTACAAGCAGCACTTCCGTTTTTAATTCCAGCTGGAATTGGTGCGCTTAGTGGAGGTCTTGCAGCCGCTGGACAAGGTAAAAACCCACTTGAAGTTGGTACTGCTGCACTCATTGGTGGTGGATTAGGTGCTGGTTTAGGTGTTGGTAGCCGTATGGCAGGTCAAGCCATTGCCAATATGCCTTGGGCAACTCAAAATGCTGGACAACTTTATAAAGCTGCTAGCGGTTTACCAAGTTGGATGACTGGAATGACCCAGGCAGCTACTAATCCTGCTGTACAAGCCAAACTTGGTCAAAGTGCTATTAGAAATTTAGCAACACAAACGATTGGAGGTGTCGGTGCTGCAGCATTACCTATAGGTGCTCTTGCTGCAGGTGCTACAGGAATCCCTGGAGCAGTCATTGGTGGTGTTGCACAAGGAGGTGCTGCAGCTGCCAATGCTTTAAGGAACCGTCCTTCTGGTGAACTGGATAAAACAGGAAATGTTCCAGAAGTTGGCCAATTTGGTCGATATGGTGGGTATGGAACACCTCTTGATGTTCTTAATCCTCTTGAACAAATTCAAGGAGGACTTGCTTTACAACGGCAAGAAGCAGATGTTCAGTTAGAAAATATTAAAAAGTATGCTCCTTATCTTCAGAAAGTTTCTGAAACATCTAAGAAAGCTGAATTTGAAAGAATGATGGCTGCCGCTGGTATCCGTCAGAACATTGCAACACAAGCTGCTATGCTCCAACGCAGTCAGCAAACTGCTCAACAGATGGGTCTTGGCTTTGCAGGTCAAGTTGGTCAAGCTCTTACAAGTCAATACCAGTACTCCTGATGAGGTACTAAGTCATGGCACTTTCTGACTACTTTTCTAATACAGATCTTCCAAATAATTTTCTTCAACAGTATATTAATCCAAGCAAGAAAGAAGAGTTTCAGCCTATTGACTGGAGCAAATACCCTTCTTTTAAGGGTATGGATTTAAGTAAAGGAATCCGAGACGTTGATCTAACAAATCCTGCATATACTGGTGGTGCTTATTCTTATTTTGAACCAGGCAATCAAGGATCTGGTACGGAAGGAACTTTAGCAGATACGTCACCAATTCCTGATACAACTAAATCCAAAGGAATTTTTGATGAAGTAATGAAATATCAGCAAGCAGTATATCCGTTAGAGCGTCAAAAGATAATTGATCAATATCAACTTGCAGCTGATCTTGGTAGACAGCAGATGCTTGAAAGTTATCCAATTCTTTCACAAGCTGCGTGGGATGCAACACAACGGAATCTTTATGCTTCTAAAGATTATCGTGCTTTTGCTGAAGGACTTCCTTCTAATGTTCAAAACATTATGGCATCTAAGCAAGCACAAATGACTGCTGCTGCTGCATCTGAAAGTGCTCGGGCTGAAGCCATGGCTGCACAACAAAATGCTGCTACTAATTTCAGAGGCCGCTATCAAGGTAAGAACATTTCTTACGCTTAATTTTGTTATAGTAGATCAAGAGCTTTAATTATTATGGGTGGTTCACCGGCTCCAGCGCCTTCTCCAAAAACTAAGTACCTTCCGGCGCCTCCTCCTCCTGGACCGCCCACACAGGTGCCTACACAGTCCTTGAGTACACAGGTTGCTCTTGATGAAGTTAGCGCCGCTCAGCAGCGGCTTAACATGACCTTAGGTGCACAGCTGGACCGCACAAACGAAGAGTTCTTTGCTACTCAAGACATCAGACGCGCTCAAGCTGCTGGTGGAGAAGAGAGGATGCGTCTTCAAGAAGCAGGTACACAAGAACGTGCTACCACTGTTGCACAGGGCGAACAACAGCGTCTTGGGTATGAAAGTCAAGGTGCTCAACAACGGCTTGGCTACGAGACCCAAGGTGCTCAACAGCGTCTTGGTATTGAAACAACAGGGGAGCAGGAACGCCAAACCCTGGGGACTCGTGGTGAGCAGGAACGTCTTGGCATTGCTGCTACAGGAGAACAGGAACGGCTCGGTATCTCTGCCCGTGGTACACAAGAACGTCTGGGCATTGAAACCACAGGTGCTCAACAACGCCTTGGTTACGTTACTCAAGGGGAACAACAAAGGCTCGGTTATGTTACTCAAGGAGAACAACAACGCCTGGGCTATGTAACTGCTGGTGAGCAGGAACGTCTCGGAATGCTTACCCAAGGTGAGCAGCAACGACTTGGTATTGCTGCTACTGGCGAACAAGAACGTTTAGGTCTTGCAACGCGTGGTCAACAAGAGCGTGAAACAATTGGCAAGAGCGCACAAGAAACTCGCACGACTGAGTTGCAACAAGAGATGTTTAGGCGCTATAAAGAGAACAGAGATTACGAACAGGCTCAGAGCCAGTACCGAACATGAAGAAATGGATTGAACGACTCTCTGAAAAAGATCGTGAATCCTTTCTAGCCTTCTGTAAAAAAACAAACTCACCGATTCAGATGTACTTGTATTCCAGGTTTCTGGGATTCAAGGGATCTATTGTTGATTGTGATTTGTGGGCTAAAGAAGAATTTAAAAAACCTAATTTTAATCAACTTCTTGAAGACGAAATCTTTTCAATGCAAACGGACATTGATAAGTTACGTCAAGGAATTGATCAAGGTCTTGTTAAACAAGATATGGGTTCTGCCCGTATTGCAATGCTCCAGAAAGAACTACGTGGCGCAATCAAACAGCTAAATGATGAGAAGCACTTAACAGATAAGCAAGGTCTTATTCTTGCTGGAGCAGACCGTGCATTAAGAGAAGTTGTTTTAATTTTTCGTGATGATCCTATTGAAGCACCGTTACAAGAAGCTTCTATGGGTGTTTGGACAAAGATTCTGGCTGAAGAAAGTTAAAGTTCAGTACCCTAAGCTAGGGGCACATCTTTCGCAGTAAGTTGAAGGCGTGGCAGGTACTTCCCTTTATTCGGTTTATCGACGTACAGCAAGGGCAGCAGCTAAGCAGCAGGTAGTTAAAAAAACCGTTTCTTTTGATGTTGAAAGAGCCAGAGCAGATTTTGGATACTTTTGTGATGTTGTAGGGGAAAAGCCACCAGCAGAACATCACCTTGAGTGGCATAAGTATTTGTGTACTGGAAACGATACTGAATGTTTACTAGGTATTGGCGGACCCAACATTGACATCCTGGCGCCACGAGGTAGTGCAAAATCTACAGTTCTTGGTTTGTTTACCGCGTGGGCTATTGGTAACCATGCACTAGCTCGCAAGCCTCTTAAGATCCTTTACATCTCTTACACGGTTGATGTTGCTAGGCCCAAGAGTGCTGCCATCAAACGAATCATTGAAGAAAGCAAAGCGTACAGAGAAATTTTTCCCACGGTCAAGATTGCCAAGGGGATCAATAGTAACGAATACTGGAGTATTGATTGGAAATTTGCTGGCATCAAATCAACAGGTGAAGAGGAATTCACGATCTGTTGTGCTGGCTTGAAAGGCGCAGTGACTTCCAAGCGTAGTCATTTATGTTTGCTTGATGACGTTGTGAAATCTGCTGACGACATCAAAAGCAGAGACATTCGTGCTGCCATGGAAGATAACTGGAACTCAGTTATCACTCCGACCATGTTTGAAGGTGCACGTGCAATTTGCTTGGGTACCCGTTTCCGCCACGATGATATTCACGCAACAACATTTACTCCAGAAAACAACTGGGTCCAACTAGTTCAATCCGCAGTTGTTGTAAACAATAACGGTGACGAGATTTCCTACTGGCCCAACATGTGGAGCCTTGAGTATCTGCAGGATCGTAGAAGGCAGTCACCAATCAGTTTTAGCTTCCAGTATCAAAATCAAATTGTTCAAACCAGTGAACTATCTCTTTCTCCAGATCTGATTGTTAAAGGGCAGATTAGTACTGAGTTTGATGCTATGGGTGTAGGAGTTGATCTTTCTGCTGGCACAAAAGAAAGAAATGACTACACCGTATTTGTTATGGGAGGAAGAATTGATAACAAAATTCATGTTATCGATTGCAAACGTATTCGCTTGATGGGAAACATTGAAAAGCTTGAAGCCTTAATGGAAATGATGTTGGAGTGGGGAGTAGTGCATAAAGACGGTAACAATTATTTCCCTACAGGCAGTAATGTTCACATCTGGTCTGAAGCTGTTGCATATCAAGCATCACTAGAAGCTGACTTTAAACGTATCTGTTTAGGAGATCATGGATTGTATAACATGCTATGGCATCCTGTAAAAGGATTTAAGGGTGATAAGGTAGCAAGATTCAGGGGTATCATGGGCCTCTTTGAACAACGTAAAATTGTTTTTAACCGTTATAGAAAGTTCCAGGCTCTAACAGATGAAATCGTCAACTTTGGCGTTAGTTCCCATGATGACTGTGTTGATGCTCTTATTTGGTTGTGCAATGGTCTGATGACCAGAGGAAAACTAGATTTAGAGTATTGACGAATTAAACTAAAGTAACACTCACCAAATGTCTACTAGGTACCACTTCATTGAAATTGAACAGGACGCTTACGGTTCTGTTGTTATTCCTCTTCCAGACGAACTTTGTCACGACATGTCTTTAGTCCCTGGCGAACAATTTGAACTTGAAATGGAAGATGATGTTATTACTCTGAAACGTCTTGGCTTGGTTGATTCGGTTGAGGGATAATAAAAGAACTGAGACCGTAAACAATGAATGATGTGAAGTCGGCTTTAGACGACATTCTAAAGTCTGTTGTAAACCGGACAGCAGAAGGCAGTGCAGACACCATGTTGGTGAATGCACACCTGGCCCAAATGAAAATGTTTGGCATTCGGCAAGGTGTCGAATTCTATCCAAACCAAGATAACTTCGGAACACAACGAGCAGACTTCATTAGCCAAGTCATTAAGTTCAACAAGCTTGATGCCAGGTTGGACTCAATCTGGGATCGCTTCCTTGCTTTTGGTAAAGGTCTGTTTTATATCAGGCCAACAAAGAAAACATATAGGTTGTACTGGTTTGATAAAGATGCATATCGAACTTACTATTCTCCAGAAGGTGATTTAGAGGAAGTCGTTATTATCTATTCCTACAAAGTAAAAGCAAGTCGCGGTTTTGCTGGTGTAGGACTGTCTACCGATAAGCGTTACATGCGCTTACGGATTACAGCAGAAGAGATTGAAGAATATCATAGCGAACAGGAGATGAATTTTGATACACCTATTGAATTTGTAGGTAGCAAAAAGACTGTAAATGAAAACACAATGCAGTTTATTCCCTGCATTGAAGTCTTCAATAATCCTGATGCTTTTGGAACAGAAGGTTCAGGCGAATTTGAATGGTTGGCTACGCAGATCATTGGCCATGATGAAATGGTCAAGAACATCCGAGCCAACCTGTCCTTCTTTGGTAATCCAACACTTCTGTCTTCTCGTCCAAAATCAGACATCATTGAGAATACTGATGGTGCTGTTCCTCAACGTCCCAGTATTGCCAGTCAATCTGGATTTAGTTCCGACCTGAATCTGTTTAGCTCCACGTATAAACAAGATAATGTAACCCGCCAATCTCCTGGTTATTATGGGAAACCTGGAAGTGGAATGAGGGTACCCAGGGTTATTGCTAACCTGGAGCCAACAGATCGTGTGGGATTCATCACTCCCAATGCAATTAGTACTGACCAGGCCCGGTATGCCGAACAGCTTCGTAGTGAGATCCGGCTTGCCTTAGGTGGTATCGACGACCTTAGTATTACAAATGTAACAGCTACGGAAATCAAGTCTGCCTATGGACGAGTAAGTGCAACTGCAAAGAAAAAGTGTTTGCAACTTTATACATACGGTATTTGCAAATGTTTTGAATTGATGATTTTTCAGGAAGAACAAATCTTCCGTAAATCACTTGCCTATGCATCAGGAATCAAATATCCTGATCCGCCCCAAGATCCAGAAGACGAAGCTCAACAAGCAAAGTATGAGAAAGCAAAAGCTACCTACGAGAAAAAATTACAAAAAGCCATTGACAGTGCGGTTCAAACAAAAACCATTCCTGATGGTGTTCTTGGATTAGCGCCCGATGGAGATCGCTCCGTTAATTGGCGCTGGATGGGTCCTGTTTATGAAGACACCGCACAGGACAAACTTAACCAGTCAATCTTTACAAGAAACCTGCAAGAGTTAGGTGTTGATAGCATAGAAGCACTGAAGTATTTATTCCCTTCAAAAACGGATGACGAAATTGCCGGGATGCTCTCGGGATTTCCATTCCGTATGGTGGGCGAAGTACAGAGGTCTCTGTCCTCCTTTATTGATCTAGTCAATCAAGAAATGAGGACGCCGCATCCGCAGCAACCCAACCTACCAATGGCTGCGGATCCACGACTTGATCTAACTCCGTTCATTTACAGAACCCTAGAAAGCCTACAAAAAGAGGTAACTTATGCAGGACGCTACCGCAATGCCGACCCAATCGGCACCCCAAGTATCCCCGACCCAGCCGATCAGCTACGCGGCTCCCGTAGCACAGACGGCGGCACAAGCTCCGGCGGTTTCAACGTCCCCCCAATGGGTGGCGCCTTACCAAACACAGGTGGCACCGGCGCCCCAGATGCAGGCGCAGTTCGGGGTCCAACAACCCCAATACAGCCCTACTCAGTCTTACCCCCAAGCGTACCAGGCACCCCAACCGGCCCAACAGGACAATCCTTACAAGTCGGCGTTCAACAGTCTGGTGGGGCTCCTGAGTTCTCCCGTCCAGTTCCCGTTCCAGGGTCAACAGTCCTCGGTGAGCCAGGAAACCGTTCCGGCCAATTACAATTCCCAGGTGGCTCCCCAATACAGCAACCAGGGGATGCCGACTTATACGCCTGGAATCAACAGCAACCAGGCTTACTCCAACGGTTATTCCCAACCTTCACAGGAACTGACAGCCGACCAGCTCCGCGCAAACGGAGTAAGTGATGCCAGCTTACAAGTCATTGATTATTTTGGCGCTGATGCTCCTGCTGTACTCAACCAGTACGCTTGTAATATTGAAGACGCTCTGATCACAACCAATAACCAACTGATTGAAGCTGTTGGTTTACTGGAAGCTCTGTCCAATGAGCATCGTGCTTATGAAGCTATCCTGACTGATCCAGACATTCTGGCAGACTACACTTGCGAGTTCTTCGGTGAAAACGGTCCTTATCCGATTCCTGATGAGCAGCCTGTGCCTTCTGTTCCTTATGGCCAGCAAGTTGGTGCTCAGTTTGTTCGTCCTGCTGCTGCTGCCCCTCAATCGTTTGAGCGGCCTTCGATGCCGATTCCTCCGCAGCCTCAGCAACCTACTAATCCAACTGACTTCTGGAATTCGTTTGGTGCTGTTGCCGAACGTGATCCTGCCAATGCCTGGCGCTACCTGAACATGGCTTCTCCCGATGCCCTGCGTCAGAAGCTCCTGGTAATGGAATGATAATCGGATAAATTTCGATTAATATTTGAAAAACAAATAAAACCTATTTATCAGTAAATCAACTAAACGTAGAATAAGGGGTAGCAAAAGCTGCCCCTTTTTTATATTATGCCTACGCTGAATGAAGTTGCCCGTGGTTTTATTGATGCAGTAAAAACCCAAGGCATCAAGGTTGGTCAAGCTGCTAAAGGAGCTATTGATACTGCTTCTAATGCAAGTTATAAAATTGGCCAACAAGCCTATAATTTAGCAACTGATCAATCCCTGGCGCCAGGTATTCCTGGTCAGGTCGGACAAGCAATGCTTCGGACTGGAGAAGGAATCAGAACAACAGTTACTCCAGCACTTAGAGCCATGGGTGGAGGCAGTGGAGCACGCGGCTTGACTAACGCTGGTCTTGCTGCTGGTGCATTAGGTGCTGCTGCACTTGGAAGCGTAGGCGTTATTGCAGCTAACAAAGCTAGAAAAAATAGGATGGCTGGTCAAGCCATGAGTCCTGAAACTACTGTTTATTGATACAACGTAGAATGAAAGGACAAGAATCTTGTGGTTGTAAGCATATGGCTCAGCGAATGGCTGGTCAACGGCCTTTAGTTGGTGGTCCTTCTGCGGCTTCCGGTAGTATTTCTACAGAAACAAATACTGCTATGCCTAATGATTTGCAGCAAGGTTACTTACATTTAAACCAGCCAGGTTCTCCATTGCCGATGCTTGGTTTAATGGCATCGCACAATACTCGTGCTGCACAAATTACACAAGATCAAACAACTGCAAGTGAGCAGTTAATGATGACAGGCGCCATGCTTCAACGTGGCCAATTACCCATGGGAATGATTGTTCCACAACAAAAAGGTCGCCGCTGATGGATTCTTCTAAAGCCAAGAAAGCTAAGTCAAAAGCCAAGAGTCGGAAACAACAAAAAAGTTCTTCCGAACAACAAGCTGCAAATGCAATGATGGCTGCACAAGCTATACAATCTGCTGGTCAAATCAATCCAGAGATTCAAGCGCAACAAATCGCTTTGCAACCACAATCTGTTAATCCATATGGCAGGATGGGTACTGTTGCTCCAAACGTTTACAATCCTGGCAATATGGTTAATGGTAATTGAAACTTACATAACAGTAGTAAGTAAGTTGTTGCTATAATTTTATTAATGGGACGTAAGTTCCAGGCTTACAGTAACTCCAAAGTTATTGTTTTCCATGGATCTTTACGGTCCTGGTATCAGCTAATAGCTACGCTGAATAACCATGTTTATTGATAACGATTTTCCGAAGCTGCTTGGTGCTGAGTTATACCGGCCCCACCCAGCTTATATCGTGGAAATGGCTGCTGAGCCGGTTGTTGTCCACGACTTTACCAAACAGCCTGGTCAAACTGTTCAGTTAGACCGCTACCGTTTCTGGGGGAACCCTGGAACCAAGACGCAGCGTGAGCGTACCCAAGATCAAACGATCGGTACATCCAGCTCTCGGGCTATTGTGAAGGACAAAGTGCTGGTGTCTCTCCGTGAGTACACCGGTCCTGCTGACCCGAACAATGCTTCCCTGCCTAGCACCTTCAAGATTGCTCGTGAGACCCTGATGACCGCGCAGCGTCTGCTGCTCGACACAGGCAATCTCAACATGTTCCACCAGTCGATCGGTTCGCTGACACTGCTGGACGACTATCGCCGCTGGAGGGACCGTGTGTTCCTCGATGAAATGGCGAAGTCCGAATCTCGTGGTGCATCCTCTGATACCCAAGGTGGTTACTACTATCCGAACGGTAAGACCAAGACCAACTCGACCACACTGAATACCTATAGCGCCACAGAATTTGCTTCTGAGCGTTATAAGTTTAACGTTAAGACCGACCTTCTGGAAGTTGTTCGTCAACTTCGTAAGCGTAATGTTCCCGTCTTCCAAGATGGTTACTATCGCTGTATTGCTGATCCCTCCTTTATGAAGGATCTGCGGGCTGACCAAGGCTTCCGTGAAGTGGCTCGTTATCCTGGCATGGGTGCTGGCAATCCTCTGATGGGTGCTGGTGGTCCTAACCAGTCGATCTACGGCGGCGGTCAGTACGGTCAAGCCATGTTTGTTGCTGGCGAACCTGTGATGCCTACAGGCTTTGTGTTTGAAGGCGTCCGTTTCTTTGAAAGCACCAACATCGCTGACAAGAGCATCACTGTTGATATTGGTGATGGTGGTGGTGCTATTTCCCACGTTACTCCTCCGGGTCTCTTCTTTGGCCCTCAGGCTGTTGGCGTTGGCATTGGTGGTCCGAATGCCCAAGTTCTGATTAACAATAACGACGATTTCAGTCGCTTTATCATTCTGATTTGGCAACTGTACGCCGGTTTTGCTAACCTGAACAAGGACTTCATCACCTCCGCCTTCACCATTATCTGATAGGAGGTATTGAACAATGGCAACTTACAAATCTAACGCTGGTAACATTCTCCAGCCTGGTGCTCAGATCAACCGCCTTTCTTCTTACAACACTGAAGGCGTCTATGCTTGGCCTGGTGTCGAAGCATTTGAGCTTATTGGTTATGCCAAAGTCAGCAACCTGTCTGCTGATAAGGCTAACTTTAAGAGCTTTGATCTGACTGTTCCTTCTCCTGATCGTCGTACTGATGACCGGGTGCGTGACAACCGTACCTCTATTGTTGTTAACGCCAGTGCAGCTCGTCCTGCTTATGTTTATGGTGCTTCTATCGCCATTGCTCAGGACGTTCCTTCGACCCTTGCTGGCTTCCCCGCTACTCCTGTTACTTGTAACCTGGGTGGTACAACTGGCGAACTTCTTCTGTTCGGCCCCAGCAACAGTGGTAACCCTTTTGGTATTCCGTCGCCTCAGCTCAACGGTTTAGCAAACGCCACCGCTTCGATTACTGCTGCAAGTAGCACCTTTGCTCAGGGTGCGGCTGATACAACAGCCGGTGACCTGCCCTTCTGGACTACCGTTACCAGCACTATTGCTGCTGGTGACGCCGCCAACTCGATGTTCTACAAGGTCGTTGCCGACACCACTTTCAAGGTGTTTAATGTGACGGCTACAACCAGTACAACCATTACTGGTGGTGGCGTGTTCATCAGTGCCGACGACTCAACCGCTGGTAAATCGGCTTACATTATCTGCCGTGTTAATTACCTGCGTCCTGCTGCTGCCGCTAGCTGGAATGACATCCAGGGCTTCATTGACTTCGCTTCCCAGCTGGGCGGCGACGACATCTGATAATCAGAGTAGTCAATAAGGGTGAAGGTTGGTATCCTATAGGTAGTTCCATTTTTACTAATGCTCTACCAATACAAACCAACTGGAGCCCTTCTTGAAGTTGTATCTCGTCACGGTGAAGGAATCTTCATGTGTGTAGATGCTCAAGATGAGGTTTTATATGTCGAAGAGACAGATCTAATTCCTCATCTTGACGCTACAACTGAAAAAATTCGCAACGAAGAAAGGCTTTCAGAAGAACTTGAAAAAGAAGGTGTTAAACCTCCTAAGCCTACAAACAAAGAAACGTTTCCAATTGATGTACGTTTAAACATCAATACAGCTAGCGCCAGGCAAATTGCAGATGCCCTCCCTGGCGTAGGACTAAAGACTGCTCGTGACATCAAGGACTTACAATCCTCAATGACCGGCGAAAAATTCGTTCGTCTTGAACAGCTGCGTGGAATTAAACGAGTTGACTGGGATGAAATCTTCAAAGATAATTTAGTTCGTGTAGAATAAACAGCAACTTTGTTCATGACTTCTGCATGTTAATCTAGTAAAGAGAGGTATTGCTTCACCTCTCTTAGCATTAGTTTTGAACAATGCAACTTGATACCTTCCTTAAATCTAAAGTCCGCTGGCACTTAGGGTATAACTTAACTTCTATTCCAGCTGGTGACCAAGCACGTCTTGAGGAAGCTGTCAATAACATCCAAGATTCGTTCTGGTATTCAAAGATTGTTGAACAAATCAGTCGGTGCGATGAAGCTGAAAAACGCACTGATATGACAGGTACGGTAAATAACAATACAGTTCCGAGAAATCGTATTGAAAGTATTGCAGGTGATGTTGATCGGACGATTGCAACATCTGATTTTAAAGATACACTTAAAACCTGGACAGCAATCTATATCTATGAGACGGATCGATTAGCCCTACATCTTTATGTTCCCAATTATCGAAATCCTGAACAAGCACGTTATCGATTTAACAGAGAAGGCGCCGAATATATTCAAGCTCTCCCCGGTCCGGCTGATGTTGCCGTTGGCACTCGGATCTTATTTGCTAACGAATTCCGTTAAGGCCATGGTTGCTCCAGCTCCCACAACTTTAGGTGCTTCACAGCTTCTTCAATATGCTCGCCAAGCTGGATTTAATCCAGAAGAAGCAAAGACAATGGCGGCCATTGCTTTAGCAGAATCTGGTGGTAATCCCCGCGCCTACAATCCAAACGCATCTACTGGGGACTTATCTTACGGTTTAACACAAATCAATATGCTGGGCGGAATGGGTCCAGCTCGTAGAAAACAGTTTGGCCTTTCTACAAATGAACAATTATTTGATCCATTAACCAATCTTCGTGCTGCTAAAAAAGTAAAAGAAGAAGCAGGTGGATTTAGTCCCTGGTCAGTTTATAAGTCAGGTGCATACAAGTCGCATTTAGATGCTGTTAATAAAGCAAATCAATCTGGACTACAAGCAACAGCCCCTGGTGCTACACAAATTCCTCAACAACTACCAGCTTCAAGTGATGGTGATACATTCATAATCTACAGGAATCCAAAAGTATCAGTTGATGATCCTTTAAAAAACTTTGCACAAGCAATCATATCTGGTGCGTTAAGTAAAAAA
>Ga0070749_10001767_pt1 | contig 14598 bp, 22 predicted proteins | sample VirMetDEL_Nov_18_FD_75180 | JGI IMG/M metagenome (GOLD analysis project Ga0070749, IMG submission 75180) | Aqueous microbial communities from the Delaware River and Bay under freshwater to marine salinity gradient to study organic matter... | ecosystem: Environmental > Aquatic > Marine >...
TCATTATCGATTGCTTTCTGCACAACATAAACTAAATATTTAGCTTGTTCCACATCGGCATCAAATCCTGTGATGGCTAATTTAAAAATTTTCTTTGTATTATAATTATCATCGATAATTCGATCTGTTGTGCAGTAAAGTTTAACACCACAGATAGCCTCTATTCCTTCATAAGCAAAAACAACCGGATGGTGGCTTCTTCCGAAAGCATTAGAAAATTCGTAAAAAAGCCTTTTTATATCGTCAGTGTCAAAATTTATTTGATCTTCTTTAATACGATATGTCTGCATTAAGTCTGATATTTTTTGTGCAGAAATCATGGCTTCATTTTGAGAGCAACCATTATCAGTTGTTCTTTGCTGCAATTTTCTAATTTTATCAATTATGTTTTTAATATCCTCGTTCATTATTGAGCCACCCTTCTTTTAAAATGTCCAATAAAAAAACCATTTTGATAATGAAAATCAAAAGAAGTAAAACCATTGTTCTCTAGCTTTGCTACTTTGTTTTCATATTTATTCATACCTGTTACTGTTCTATGGTCAGCCATAAGATAAACTGTACCCTCAACAGATTTTAAAAAGTTTTTGTTAAGATTAACTTCATTCAATAAATCAACTTTATATTTACTTCTACCTTCGTTCATAGTTTCAACCATCATACTATCTCCATTGTTAAAAGTGGTCGTAATGAGAGCAGGGTGGGTCAGAAAATGGTCGTAAATAGTTGCATTTTCTTTCCTACCCTTGTTAAAAATTTCCCAATTTTTCTTGTTATTTCTCATTATTTCTTTAATACTACCTTATGACACCTAGTATATCAAGAAAAAAGTATACCTAATTTACCCTAGAAATCAGCCATTTTTTAATTTTTTTTTATAGAGTGGTCACAAAATGGTCAGAAAATATTTTATTCTGGCAATCCATTAATCATTTTTTCTACTTCATCTTGATTAGTATGAACATAACCAAGTGCCACTTTAGAACTTTTCCAACCAACAGCAGTCATTAAACCTTGTAGTGAATTTTTTTGTCCTAACCAACTTGCGTGAGTATGTCTACAAGCATGACGATTTTTATATGTAACTCCTGCTTGTTGGCACATAGTCCACCACCTAGTAGGAATTCCAGATGGATTATTTTGTCTATCATGCAAATCATTCCATTCAAATAATTTATCTTCTCTGAAATTTATTCTATCCAGGTATTTTCTTATCTTAGGATGTATTGGTTTTGTTATCCATTCTTGCGTTTTGAACATCCAAATATTAAATTTATTTTTTTCTAAATCAATCATTGGTCTATCGTTTAATGGATTTTTTTCTATCCAACTCATGTTCAGAGCTTCTGATATCCGGCAACCAACATAAATTAAAAACAAGAATAAAAATTTAATATGCTCGTCAGTACATTTTTCTTCTATTGCTCGTACATCAGCTAAACTAAATATTTCTTTTTGTCTTGCTCTTGCATTTAATACTTCAAAGTTCTCAATCGTTGGATCATTACACCAACCTTGTTTTGCTCCGTAGTGCAGCACTTTTGATATAGGTAATACAAAGCCAGTATTTGCCGTATTATTTTTTGCTGATGCTAACTGTCGTTCTGCATAACTGAGATCTCTTAGTTTTTTACCCTTCCATTGTTTTAAAACTGGATACATTTCGTAGGCTTTTCTGAATATTAAATCATCGTTAAATTCTTTTAACTCAAAATCGCCAACCATTTTTCTTACTCTGTTAAATATTGACATTCTTTTAGATGATGGGCAATGTTTAGGATTGTCCAACATTTTATCAAAGCATTCTCCCCATGTCATATTGTGGGTAGATAGAATGGAATTTTTTATTTCTTCTTGTCTGTTCTCACAAATCCAAGTAGCTTCTGATTTACTTGTCGTACCAGTAGACTCTTTATGAACTGTAATTATTTGTCTGCCGACTCTGACAGTACCTCTAATTTGCCAGAACTTGCTTTCTTTTCTTTTGAATAGGGTAAGCATAATTGTTTAATCTCCTCAATGTCATTGTAGGTAAAAAACTGCTTTTTACCTATATAACGAGATAAACAAGAAATATTGGGATACTGTATAAATAATTCATTCAATCTCGTTTGTAAAGTCCTAGTTGATATTCCAAACAAATTAGCCAAATCTTTACGATAATATACTGGCTCTAGTGGTTTTCTCTCTGCTGACATTAGTATTCTCCTCTCACGATATCTTGGTTTTCTTCTTCGTTTCTGGCTTCATTTAAAATTTTTTTTCTATAATTATCTAGTTCTTTGCGTTCATCTAGTGTTGTTGTACTTTTTGGATGAAACAAAGCAGTATTTTCTGGTAATCGTTTAAGATGTAGCTTCTCTTCTATTTCCTTGTATTTCTCTTCATCTTTTCGTTGATGTCCAACTTTAAGCATTTGGTAGAATTTATTAGCGACACAAAGATCATGGCTATTATCCGTAAAAACGACTGCCCAAAGACGTACTTCTGTTCCAGATGGTGTGTTAGCTGTCCAACGTTTAAATTGGTACACAGTATTATTGTAACCTTTAGATAAATATTCTTCCATCTTAGCTTTACCAAGAATACGTTTATCTTCATCTTCAAAGTGCAACTCCCACAATGGTTGCTCAAACAATTCAGACTTAGGATTAGTTCCACCTTGATCTAATTGCACAATATTAATTATATTTTTAGACATTTAATAATTCCTTTTGCTTAGTATATTTCCAAAGTCTTTCAATTGGGTATAAATATTCTTGATGAACAGCCATACCATTGCCATTGAAAACTTTAGATTTTTTTTCAAACTCTTTTTTAGGAATAAAACCGACTACATTAAAAGTATCTTCATTTTTAGTTGCAGTAACAAGAACACTTACATCAGCTTTAAATGACTGAATACTTTTAAATAACAATACACCACTAGGATAAAATGTTGTTTTAACATCAACAGATAAATCATTTATCCATAAATCATAACCATCATCTATTCCTGCTACTCCAGGATTAAATGGTAAGTTAAATATTTTTGCTACAACAAATTCTCCTTTGTAGCCAAGTTTGTCTACATCATCGTCAGTTCTTTTGTTGTCTCTACGTTGATTTACAACACCTGCTGCTCTCGACAATTGCCAACGTAAACTTGCAAATTGATTTATTTCTGACATTTCTTTTTTTGATAACTTAACCATCATGGTTGTAATCCACCTAATTTCATTTCTGCTCTAGCTGTTGCATTGGCATCTGCCATAAGTTCTATTTTTGTTGTAATACGATCAAGTTGTGCAAACATTTCATCCATTAGTTTCTCAGCTTGTTCTAATTTACTATTAACTTCTGTTACTTCTGGATCTATTCTTGCTTTTGCTTTTGCATCTTCAACACTATGTTTTTCATTAGATAAAAAACGATAATGTAAATATCTTGCTTTTTCTTTTTCATCTTTAATTCTAGTAAGTTGATTGAATATTCTTTTAGCTTCTCTATAACTAACAATTGCTTTCATTTTTGTTTCAGCAATTGCATGAGGATCGTATTTATTAAAACTATTATCCATCCACTTCACTTTCCAATTTGTCGGCAATGTTTCGCAAATTAATTATCCTGGCTTTTGTATTAAACTCTTTGTTACTATGGCAGGTCTGATGACATTTTCGGCAAAGGCAAATGAGATTTTCGATGTAATTTTTTGCATCATTTTTACTACCACCCATTCCACGAGAAGATAAATGATGTATGTCAGTTCCCTCCCAACTATTACAAACAGCACATTGAAAAGTTTGTGCTATTGTTAATTCTGGCAACCAGAAATCATCATAAATTTTTATATGCTTTTTCATTTATATAATTTGTCTCCAATGCCCCAAATCATAATGGCAATAAAAATTAATACTGCTAATTGCAAAATATCTAAAACAATCTCAATCATTTTTGTTAATCATTTTGTTAATAGTTTCATTTGTTTCTGGGGTAACTTTTCCCAAATGATGCAATACGTTAGCATGAGTTTTATTAATAGAATCAGCTATTTGATAAACAGATTTACCAAGAACTTTATAAGCAATACTAATATATTCTTTTCTAGCTTTAACGTACTCTGCACTTTTGTTAATTCCTTCAAGATTTTTGATTTCTATTCCATATTTTTCACAAACTAAAAATTTTAATTTTTTCATGCTTGATATTTTTTTTACATGAAGAGGTTGAGACTCTTTAAAAATAGGATTTTCACAAATCTTTTTTAAAATCCTAACCTCTTCTTTTGTAAATTGTTCAAACATTAAAAAGGAATATCCTCTGCATCATTACCTTCTACTGCTGCATTACTCTTAGGTTTAAAATTATTTTCAACACAGTACCACTTGCCTTGTTTAGAAACTAAAACATCAATGTTAATCCATTCTTCATCTTTGTTTTCTAATTTCTTTTTGTACCAATTCGTAAATTGATCTTTCTTTATTGATAGCTGACATTTAACAAAATCAACTTTGCCTTCTTTAGGATATAGTCCTTCAACTAATTTTTTTTCTTCGGTCATACATCTCCTAGTTTCTTTTTCTTCTGGCTATTTTTTGGTTGTTCTAAAGCATCTAAATCATCTTGCTCTCCTGTGCTTAATTGGAACAGAGAACGCATAAATTGTTTTAGTGCATAAGACTGGGCAGTACCCATTGCTGTTCCATTACCAAATGGCACAACAATATGTTTAGTTGTTGGAAAATCCCAAGTATCTCCGTCTTTGTGAACTAAGATATATTGATAAACAACTGTTAAATTTTTTCCAGATGGACTAATCTCAATTGATTGTTCATGTGGTACAATAACCAAACCTGCTTCAGCACAAACAGGATGTACTTGTTTTAAAAAACCATCAATACTTGTGTAAGTATAATTTTGATAATCATTTTTAGCATCATGTTCTAATGACTTTTGTAATTTAAGCATTATGTCATTGATTGCTGTGGCTATACTCTTAGGCATAGGATTAATTACTTGTTCAATGACTTGTTCTGGAAATTCATCGCCCATTATTTTTTCCCTTTTAATATTTTGTTAAGGTCTTTATCTAAATCAAATGCTTTTCTAAGAAGTTTAAATTGCTTAAGACCAACAGCAAGATCATCTTTAAAAAATTTCTTTATTTCAGTTTCATCATCATCTTTTGGAAATCGTACTATGACTGCTCTATCTATTTCTATGCCATCATTTTCTTTTATTAATTCTGCATAGCAAGACAGTTGAATAAGCATATCGGAATAGACAGCTTTAGAAGTTTTCAGATCTACCAAAATATATTTACCATCTTTTTTTATAAGTAAATCTGGACAGCCACCAATATTTAATTTCTTACTTGTATATTTTTTCTCAGTCCAAATAACTTCACAATCAATACTATCCCACCACTCAACAAATTGTTGAAAGCAATGAATAGCAATAGGATCATCTGGTAATTCATAATATTTTTTTAATATATAAAGTTCAGCTAAATCATGTAAGGCAGTTCCAGTATTTCCTGCTTTTTTTAATTCATCAAAATAATTTAATCCTTGTAAACCTAATTGGTTAGACCAAATAATTAATCCGGTAGCATTTTTAAATCTTCCTATTACTTGTGTTGTAGTAGGTAGTTTTTTTCCTTTTAATTCGTATTTACCTGTTGGCATTTATTTCTATTAAGTGTTCATCAGCTTCCCAACTGACTTTTAAAAATTTTTTATTGTTCTTGTAGATTATGCAAGGTGCAGATTTATTTAAAACGAAAGGAGGAAAATAGAAATCCACACCAAGCATTTTTTTTATAAAATTAAACAGGGAGAGGGATCTCCATGATAATTTCATAAAAACAGTACAGCATGATAATTGCCCACAATGTCACAAAAGCAATTCCATACCAAAATTGTTTACCCCTTAACATTTGTCCTCAACAGACTTCATGTGAACTGTAAGCAATTTAGATTGTAACCTCGTATAAGTATGAGGTTGAACTTTTTTTAAAACAGTTGTCGGTTTCCTCAACAACAGTTTATAAATAATTTTGAAAGGGTTAAACATACAACAACCTTTTCTCTGGTGTAATGGTGGCACTTGCTCAACCAAATGCCACCTAGCCAGTTATTATTCATCACATAAGGAGCAACTTATGTAATATTAGGTTATTTAATGAAAGTTTTGGAAAGTGTCAACAAAAGTTTACAATGTAAACTAAATTATTATATATCTGTAATTTCAAAGTCTGTAGAACGAAAATTCATTGATATTGTTGGGTATATCTTCTTATAATCACGATTATTTGTTTTACCTGTTACATGATTGAGTGTTTTGGCACATTGTTTTTTTTTATTATTTTCAATTATATATTCGTGATAAGCAAAATCATCTTGAGCTATTATAACTGCAAAACCAATATCAAAATCTAAATTATTAATTGTGCTAAAAAATTTTAAGTGCAAATATTGATTACCTAATAAACAACTTAAAATACATTTTACATTAGGTTTTTGTTCAGCATGACCAAACATAAGTACAGCTTTTGGTTTTTGTTCTATTAAATTAACAGTAGTTAAATAAGGAACATCATTAGTTTCCTCCCATAGTAAAGGATATTTTGGCACAGAATTACCACATAACAAACCAAGAGTAACATTATGATCGATTGTTTGTAATACTTGATGATACCATTTTAATTCATGTACTTTAATTGCATCTCCGTTTAAGTGATTTGCAACTGTTGTATGTGAAATATCGTAACCATGTTTATTTAATAATCTTGAAAGTTCTCTACCACCAACATTTAGATCATAACAAACTTGTCCAAGATCAGTTTTCTTTTTAAATATTTTTTGCTTTACCATTAGATTATTCATAAAATGATACCTACTTTGTAATTTAATGCAATTATAAACATTAATTGGTAATTAGTTGAAATTATTTACAATGTCAATTTAATTAAACAAATTTACTTTACAAATCAAATTGTCAGCATTAATTGACAGTTCTATGATTGTTTCTTGTAATTTATGCAATAAATCTGTTACCATTTTAGATAATCTTACTGTTCCACAGTTAAAAACACAGCAATACATACAAAATTATTTCAAATTAAATAATAAATCTCCTTCTTATAGAAATATACAAGCAGGACTTGGTTATAAAACTCCAAGTGCAGCATATATCTTGGTAGATGCTTTAGTTCAAAAGCAATATCTAGCAAAAGCTAATTACAAGAAACGATCATTAATTATTTTAAAAGAAGTGCCTTGTGCTTAAACATTTAGATCTATGTTCCGGCATTGGTGGTTTTGCATTAGGTTTACAATCAACAAATTATTTTAAGACAATTGGTTTTGTAGAGATTGATAAATTTTGTCAAAAAGTATTAAAAAAACAATTTCCAGGTATTCCAATTTATGAAGATCTTAAAAATTTTAAACCACAAGAATACAATTTACAGCCAGATATTTTAACAGCAGGTTTTCCATGCCAACCATTTTCAGTAGCAGGAAAACAAAAAGGAAAAGATGACAATAGAAATCTCTGGAAAGAAACTTTTAGAATTATCAAAGAGTCAAGACCAACTTGGTTTATTGGAGAGAACGTTAGTGGAATTGTTAAACTCTATCTCGACACCATACTTGAGGACTTGGAAAGCGAAGGCTACACCACAAGGTGCTTTAATATTTCAGCTTCGAGCATCGGTGCAAAACATCAAAGACAAAGAATATGGATTGTTTCCTACTCCAACAGTCGGATGCGAGGAGGGAGGGGAACAATCGGAGAGAGTGGAGTTGACCAAGAGAGGGAGTTTTCTCCTACGCAAGAAAAATCCGAATGCCAAACACAAAACCTTTGGAGCAAAACTATCGGATGCGATGTTGTTTTTAGAGAAACAGAAAATGTGGGAAACACCGACAGCTTCAATGAGCAAAGTGGATACTCCAAACATAAAATATCATCAAAAGAGAAAAAAGAATGGGAGACAACTAGGTTTGCCCGGTCAAGTTTATTTAACCATGTATGGAACACCGAAAGCACAAGACTCAAGAGCAGCACTAACGGACAGAGGGAAGAGCAACTTGGGAGAGCAGGTACATGGGATGAACAATGCAAAGAAAACTGGTGGCAGATTGAGTCCGAACTTCGTGGAGTACCTGATGGCATTTCCTACAGATTGGACAAAGATAGAGTAAACAGAATTAAAGCACTTGGTAATGCAATAGTACCATTAATTCCATACTACATCGGATTAGCGATTAAGGAAAGCTATGAGTGAAGAGATAAAATTTCCTTACATTGATTTTTACTATGCAGACTGGAGATCTGGTTGTGCAGGAATGACTGCTCAACAAGAAGGATTATACTCCAGGTTATTTTGTCATTTAGGTTTAGCAAATGGAAAAGGTTTGCCAAATGATTTTAATTTTATCTTTAGAATGGTGTGTGATCCAACAGATGATTTAGCAATAATGGAACAACAAAAAGAGGATCTGATGTGGGTTATAACGCATAAACTTGCATTGGTTGATGGTCGTTACCACCAATTAGTACAGAAAAAAAGACGTGAAGATAAGATTGATATTGCTCGTATTCGGCAAGAAACAGGGAAAAAAGGTGGTCTAGCAAAAGCCAAGCAAACATCTAGCAAAGACTCTGTATCTGTATCTATATATAATAATATATGGGAGCAGTTGTTAATCAAACGAGGATCTAAAAGTGAAGGTCTAAAATTTTGGTTACGAAAAGCAAAAGACGTTCAACCAGATACATTAATTGAAAAATATAATGCTCTTTGCAGACAAGCTGATGATCCAAAGTTTATTCCACATTTTGCTACATGGTTAAACCATGAGAGGTGGGAAGAAGAATTACCGGTAAAAAAAGAAACAGATAATTTCGGAGTACCACAAAAGAAATCACACAAAGATTATGTTGGTTTTGTAAAAAAAGGAATTCGCAGCACATCAATATCTGATGACATGGTACGTCAAATGCGAACAGAAAACTTAATAACAGAGGAAGAGTTTAAACGATGGTAAAGTGTTCTCAATGTCAGCAAAATGCTCATGTTTTGCAATATAAAAAATATTATTGTGCTAGCTGCTACTTAAAAATATTAAAAAATGACAAAAAGAAAAAAGAAAATTAAAGCACCATCTGACTTTGGAGTACAAGAGTTAGTTAAAACAGAGGATGGATTAATCAGAAAAGTTGATGGCTCTAAACTTCGTATTGTATTTGCTTTAGATGGTAGACGATTAGAACATGAACATAAATCAGTATTAGAAAACTACTATGCCAGGAATTTACTTGATATAACTAATTCAGAGAACAACAGTAGAAGATATTGGGCAGGATATAAGTTTGACCAAATATCAGAGAATGCAGGAATACGACAAAGAGTTACTGCTAGTTTAAAAGAAAACTTAGGACAAGGCAGCAAGGAACATTCTGTCGTTAGTAGCATAGACAGTTATTCAGAGTTTCATTTTATCATTAAAGAGTTGGGTAATCATTGGCACATAATATGGCAAGTGATCGTAGAGAATAAACCGGCTAAAAAACAAATGGATAAATTAAGAGAAGCATTAGATAGGTTGGTTGAATACTTTAAAATGTAGTTCTGTATTTGTATCTATTAACAAATGGTTAGTAAATCATTAGAAACATACATAATCACATAAATTACGACAACAATTATAGCCATCTGCAAGGTGGCTTTTTTTTATATGAACGAACAGCGACTTTGGATTGCTTGTTTAGTTCAAGGATTAACTGATGCTTGTAATAAATTTCTCTGGCAAAATAGACTAAACAGTAAGTATTACCAAGAAGCTCTTGATTGGGTTGGTGGTAAAGACTTCAAGTTAGTATGTTCCTTCGCAGGATTAGAGCCAGAGGATGTTATCCAAGCATACAACAATATTAACAAGCATAAGCATTATTTGACTGTGGAGGACATAAGGTATTTATTAAATGAAACTTTTAGCAGACGATCTGTTTTGTAGTGTGTTCATGGTTAAAAATCCGGAAACTGAACAATCAGAAATAATTATTAGATACTACAACTTTGCATCGGAGCAAGAAGCTATGGACTTTGCACAAACAATGAAGTCAGAGTCTACTGATGGCGATATCATTCATCCAAAGAACGAAATAACAATACACTAATGACAGTACCAGTTAAACAAACCAAAGTAGGTAGACCAAGTAAATACAGCAAGACTTTATGTCGTGAAGTATTAATACTCCTGGAACAAGGCATGGGAATAAAGAATGCCACGAAACAATGTGGGATTAGTTACAATGTCTGGAGACAATGGATGGACAAGGATGATAAGCTCAGAGATGCTTACTACAAAAGCAAAGAAGCAGGAATTGAAATGCTCATAAGTAGTCTCGATGAACGTATTGAGGATGCTCTCGAAGATAAGAATATTCCTATGTCAAAAGTCAAACTACTCGAGGTTTATGCCAAAAATGTTCAATGGCAAGCCGGCAAGCTCAGTAGCAAGAGATATGGTACAGAGAAACAAACATTAAGTATTACTGATACAGATGATAAGAAGATAGAGATTAGTTGGGCTAGTGACTAAATATAGGCGAATATAGTATTAAAATAGATGTTAAGTAGGGTTTAATATAAATAGAGATGAATAAAAAAGGTAGGGATAATAATAAATAATTATAAGAAAAATAATTTTATTGCCAAACGTCTCGTGTGAGAAAAAAATATAATATTTTTTATAAAATGTCTGATATTTTATTATAATTTATTAATATATAACAGTACCTAGTATATTATTCTAGGCTATGCTTTAAAAAATAGCTATATGGTCAGATTATGGTTAATTAATATTATTAATAATATCTGATATTTTGCAGAACATCATATGATTTATTATTTGTTTCACTATATGAAATAAATATTGTGGCAACCCCACGAGGTCTTGCAGACTGCAAATGTAACCTATTTCAACACAAAACAAACCTCTTACGAATTTTTTATGAAAAAGAAAAAAACTAAAAAAGTAACAGACCCCTTCAAAGAATTGGTCATCGCACTTAACAACAAAACCAAATACCCAGAAACAGCAGGTAAAGGTCAAGTTAAAGGCAATGACGTAGCCAGAATTAGAGATTACTTAAACGAGCAAGGAAGTAAGGATGCGTGAAAATTGTCATACCCTACAAACCTAGAGAACACCAACTAGAAGTCCACAAAGATCTTAAACGTTTTAATGTGTTGGTCTGCCATAGACGATTTGGCAAAACAGTTTTGTGCATTAATGAAATGCTAAAAAAGGCAATGCAGAATACCTTGTCTCGACCTAGATATTATTATCTAGCACCGACATACTCAATGGCAAAAAGAACTGCTTGGGATTATGTCAAAGAATATACAAGTGTCTTACCGGATGTGCAGTACCATGAAACAGAACTTCGCTGTGATTTACCAAATGGTGCAAGAATACAATTGCTTGGTTGTGAAAGACCAGACAGTTTAAGAGGATTATATATTGATGGTGTTATCCTGGATGAGGTAGCACAAATGCCACCGAGACTATGGACAGAGATTATTAGACCTGCTCTAAGTGATAGAGAAGGGTGGATGATTGCGATTGGCACACCACAGGGTCACAACAGCTTTCATCAGTTGTATGACCATGCACTACACCAAGACGATTGGTTTGCAAAAATATACAAAGCAAGTGAGACGCATATTATCTCTGAGTTAGAGTTAAATGAAGCAAAGGCTTTAATGCCAGAAGAGATATACGAAGCCGAATTTGAATGTTCTTTTGATAGTGCAGCTATCGGCAGTATTTATTCGAAAGGATTAGTCAAAGCAGATGAAGAAGGTCGCATAACAAAAGTACCTTACGATCAACGCATTAAAGTAAATACCTTTTGGGATTTAGGCATGGCAGATAAAACAGCTATCTGGTTTGTGCAGATAAAAGGATCAGCTTTTCATATCATTGATTACTACGAGGATAGTGGAGAGAGTTTAGAATACTACGCAACTGTCTTGGATGAAAAAAAATATATTTACGATACGCATTATTTACCCCACGATGCGAATGTACGAGAAATAGGAACAGGTGTTAGTCGTGTAGAGACAGCACAGAGTCTTGGACTAAGAACATCTATTGTTCCGAAGCTGAGTATTGAGGATGGGATTAACGCTGTCCGGATGATCTTGTCTCGTTGTTGGTGGGATCACGAAAAAACAAAACATGGACTTGATGCTCTTAGACAATACCGATGGGCAACCACCGAAAAAGGAGAGTTAAAAAATAAACCAGTACACGACTGGACTTCGCATAGTGCAGATGCTTTCAGGTACTTTGCCGTAGGCAACAATCAGTCAAGTGAATGGAATACTGAAATACAATACAAAAATTTAGGAATAATTTAACGAATGGCAAAATTAACAAAAACAAAATTACTTTCATTAATATCACAGGAGATACAAAACTCTCTTGGATTTTATTCAAGTGATTTAGCAACACAACGAAAAGAAGCTCTTAAATATTACTTAGGAGAGCCACTAGGAAATGAAGTAGAAGGCAGATCAAGTGTTGTGAGCCAAGATTTATTAGAAACAATTGAAGCTATCCTCCCTAGCTTGATGCGTATGTTTAGCCAATCGGACAAGATGGTTAATTTTGAGCCATCCCAACCGGAAGATGTGCCATATGCAGAGCAAGTAACAGACTACTGCAACCATATATTTACAAAAGACAACAATGGTTTTGCTATTTTGCACTCCATGTTCAAGACTGCTCTTCTTCAAAAGAATGGTTTTTGTAAAGTGTATTGGAAAAAGTCTATTGAACAGAAAAAAGAGAACTACGAACACTTAAACGAAATGCAATACCAGGCATTACTCATTGATGATGAGGTAGAAATCGTTGGTGTTGATGAAGTTATAGAAAATGAAACAACTTTTTATGACGTAGAGGTCAAAAGAAACAAAGATTATGGTCGAGTACAGATAGATGCTGTACCACCTGAGGAAATTTTAGTCTCTAAACGAGCAACATCACTAAAAGATTGTGATTTTATTGCACAACGAGTGATGAAAACAGTCTCTGAACTGATTGACATGGGTTATGACAGAAAATTAGTCGAAAGTTTACCTACTTCCGAAGAACAAATCTACAATACCGAAGCTATTGTTCGTAGAAGTTACGATGATGACACAACTGGCATGGATGCTAGTGTTGTTGATCCTGCTTTGCGTGTTGTTCAGATCACAGAATGCTACATGAAAGCCGATATGGATAATGATGGCATTGCTGAGTTACGAAAAATTACTGTCGGTGGTAGTGGATATAATAATTATACAATTTTAGAGAACGAAGAGATCTCGATGATACCATTTGCAATGTGTGTTGGAATTCCAATGCCTTTTCGTTTCTTTGGTTTGTCTTTTTATGATTTATTAGCTGATTTACAGCAAGTAAAAACTGCTGTGTTGCGAAATACACTTGATAATATGTATTTTCAAAACAACGCAAGAACAATTGTTGTTGATGGTCAAGCGAACTTGGATGATTTATTAACAGCAAGAAGTGGTGGTATCGTTAGAGTAAAATCGCCTAATGCAGTTACCCCAATGCAGACTCCAAACTTCCTCAATGATGGTTTGGCAATGCTTGGCAAGATAGAAGAATTAAAAGAACAACGTTCTGGAGTACCGAAACAACAAATGGGTTTAAATCCAGATACGATTAACAAGTCACATACAACAGCGACTTCGGTAAATCAGATGATGAATGCTTCTACGCAACGCATAGAATTAATTGCACGATGTTTTGCCGAAGGAGTCAAAGATATCTTTAAAAATATTTTACAAGTAGTGTGTGAATACCAAGATCAAGAACGTATTGTTAAACTAAGAGGAGATTTTGTATCAATGAATCCTCGTGAATGGTCAAACAGATACGATGTAACAGTACAAGTAGGATTAGGTACAGGTAATCAAGACCAACGACTACAAGTATTACAACAAGTTTTAAACGTACAAGAAAAAATGATTTCACAAGGTGGAATGGGCATGGTTACACCACAAACTATTTACAATACATTAGAAAAGTATTTACAAAATAGTGGTTATAAGGATGCAAGTCAGTTCTTTATTAATCCAGAGACACAAACTCCACAGCCACCGAAAGAACAAAAACAAGATCCGGCTCTGCAACTTGCTGCACAACAAATAGAATTACAAAAACAAAAAGCAATGGCAGACATGGACTTTAAAAACAAAAAACTAGAAGCTGACAATGTCGTTAAAATGCAAAAATTAAATTTAGACGAACAAAAATTAGCATCGCAAATTATTAAAGAGCAAAAAGTAAACGAAATGGAAAAAGAAAAACTAGCATCTAAAATTTTACAACAAGGATTGAACTAATGAATGAGTTTGTACCTTTTGGTATGTCTAAAACTGCTCAAGATATTATTACTGAGCATTTAAACACACCAAAAACACCATCAACAGATGTATTTCGTAATCCTAACTTTGATTTACGAACTGAACAAGGTTTACCATCAGATGCGTTATACCCAAATCCTTTACTAGATACGACACCA
>Ga0070749_10001771_pt1 | contig 14584 bp, 12 predicted proteins | sample VirMetDEL_Nov_18_FD_75180 | JGI IMG/M metagenome (GOLD analysis project Ga0070749, IMG submission 75180) | Aqueous microbial communities from the Delaware River and Bay under freshwater to marine salinity gradient to study organic matter... | ecosystem: Environmental > Aquatic > Marine >...
AAGCTAACGGTGCATATCAAAGCGCATCTAGAAATGGATTCTTGCATGAAGTTACATCTCACATGACAAAAGAATATAAAAACACATGGTGGGATTATGATTCTGTTATGGAAGCGGCATCTAAATTTGATGTTTTTAATCACTTCCAAAAAGCATATTCAGGTGCCGCAAAATGGGCTAAGCGTCATGGAATACTTGATAAAATCAAAGCGAATATGGAAACAAAGTATGGCGACTTTGATGCAGTTTATATATGGAAGGTTGAAGGCCCAGATCCAATATATAAAATTGGAGTGACATCATATAGATTGGGCGACAAAAGGATCAAAGAAGTTGCTAGATGCGCAAGAGTAAATGTTCAGTTTTTGATCATGGAAAAGGTAAAAAATGCCTATCATCTTGAAAAGAAACTTCTTTCCGTTGGTCAGTATTGCGGCGACTTTAGTTGGCTATCTAATGGCTTTTCTGAATTTAGATATATGTCTCCTGATCAATTTGAGCAGTGCCTTACAATTATCAACCAGAACAGGATAGAGGCAAGCTAATGGCTAGAGTATATGATAACTATTCCTCACTCATAGACTTCACCAGAGCATCATCCGGTACGGCTTTGAGGCCGATTAGCTATGGTGATGAGTTGGTTACGAATGGGGGTTTTGATAGTGACAGTGATTGGACGAAGGGTACAGGTTGGACTATTTCTGATGGCACTTCGACTGCATCTGCGGCAACAGGAAATTTACAGCAATCAGTATCTGTAACAGCAGGTAAAATATACTTCATTACGTTTGATATAGTTGCTTATACATCGGGAAGTATTAATCGGGTTCAACTGGGAACAGTTGTTGGAAATACATTGAATGCTTCGTCAGTCGGAACATACTCTTCTGCTATTGTTGCTAATGCCACTGGATCAGGAGTTCAGCTATATGTTGTTCCGTCTAACTTTTCCGGTTCAATAGACAACATCTCCGTCCGCGAAGTCCTATTCGATCAGCCAAACGGCACACTCACACTATTCAACCATCCAACTAACGTACCGCGCATTGAGTATGACGCGCAGGGTAATAGGTTGGGGCTGTTGGTTGAGGAGAGTAGGACTAATCTGATTGAGTATAGTGACTTTAGCGCGACATGGACATCTTCCAATTGCACATTAACGTCTAGCCAACAAAGCCCAGACGGAAATACTAACGCAATTATTTTTGAAAGAAACAGTACAGCATCATCATATCTTGCAAAGGCAGCAAATAAAGCGGCATCGTCTCTTACTTATTCTTTAAGTGTTTTTGTAAAAAAAGACACAGCGCGATATTTTGCTGTTAGGCTTCAAGGACTTTATCCTTCAAGAGCTGATGTTGTATTTGATTTAAACTCAGGATCCATTGCAACACCGGCAGCAACAGTTTTAAACTTTTCTAGTCCTTCAGCTTATATTGAAAATATAGGAAACGGATGGTATCGGTGTATTCTTACTACGACATCTGACACCTACACGCTTATAAACTCATTATTTTCCTTTAATTCTAACAATGTTGCAATTGATGGCACCGATACCGCACCAGACTCTAGTGGGATTATATTTGGAGCACAACTGGAACAAGCATCATTCCCCACATCCTACATACCCACAAGCGCCTCAGCAGCCACACGCTCTGCTGATGTAGCAAGTATAGGTGTGAGTGAGTTTGGTTATAATCAGAGTGAGGGTACGCTGTTTATTGAAGCCGCTCCAAACCATGCTCCAACGTCAGACGATTATTTAATTCAGATAGATAATGGATCATCTACAAAAAGATATGCAGTAAGGCTTGATAATGTAACGGCTACTAAATCATTTGTAATCAACAGTGGTGCTACTACAACGATATCCAATGGGACACGCTTAGACGCAGGAGAATCAATAAAAATTGCTTTTGCCTTTAGTGATGGCGATCAAGCTGTTTCGATTGATGGCGGTTCTGTTCAAGTTGGATCTGCTGTAGCATTAAATGGTCTTACAACTTTGCGGATTGGCTCAGATGATGGCGCACTCAGATATTTAGACGGCCACATAAAATCCATCAAATACTATCCGCGCAGATTAACAAACGCTCAATTACAGGAGCTAACATCGTGACAGACATTATCGAAGAAGTAGTAGAAGAAGTGGTCGAGCCTAAGAAGACCGACTTCTACATCAAGCTAAACTCAGAAGCCGACCTGCCTACAGCGTTTGCGGCATTCTATCAGCAGGACTATGTAACTGTTGTAGATGAAGAGACGGGCGAGTCTACGCAGACACCTGAAGGCGAGCCGTATCTAGTTAGTCACACTCACGACTACGCCATTGATCTGGTCGGCACGATCTACGCACCAACTGGTAACACTCTGACGGACGATGAAGGCAACGAGTACCCAGAGACAGCACCTGTTGATGGATGGCATGTAAACGTTCGACTGGTAGGCGATGGCCGCCGTGAAGACGTTGAAGCGATTGATGCAACGTATGGTGTTGTGCCTAACTCACCGAGCCGAGTATTTCTTTAGGAGTAAATAATGGCTAGTACAATACAACTAAAGCGTGGCTCTGGCGCACCAACTAGTGGTGACTTAGCTGCTGGAGAAATAGGTTTAGACTTAACCAACAATAAAATCTACAGCTCGACTAATGGTTCTGATGTTGTTGAGATGAGTATCACTTCATCAGTCACTATAGATGATGGGACTGTCTTGACGCTGAATAGAACAACATCGGCAGGTACTGTAATAGATTTTAAAAAAGACGGTACAAGTTTTGGAAAGATCGGAACCACATCGGATGTAGGAGGTAATTTTTATTTTAGTAATAACTCTTTAGGTTTAAGAGCCTTTTCATACATTGGTACTAGCACAATAATGCCTTGTAATGGTTCAGGTGTTTATACTGATAACATTGTAGACTTAGGTGCTTCGTATGCACGATTTGATGACGTATACGCAACCAACGGAACTATTCAAACGTCAGACGCTAATGAAAAACAAGACATAGCTGAGCTGTCTACTGCTGAGCAGCTTGTAGCTGTCAAGTGCAAAGCGTTGTTACGCAAGTATCGTTGGAAAGACTCTGTAGCTGAGAAAGGTGATGATGCTCGTATACACTTTGGTATTATTGCTCAAGACCTTAAAGCGGCCTTTGAGTCTGAAGGTTTAGACGCTGGACGCTACGGTATGTTTATCTCAAACACATGGACAGACGATGATGGTGTAGAGCATACACGCTTAGGTGTTCGTTACAATCAATTGTTTGCGTTTGTCCTAGCGGCAATCTAAGGTGGTATAAGATATGAATGAGCAGTCTCAAGAGGCTAGACTTCAGCGCATCGAAAATAAACTGGACAAGCTGTCAGAAGCCTTTACTATTCTTGCTCGTGTTGAAGAGAAGATAATGTCTTCTAATGCACGTATTGATCGTCTTGAGTTTAGAGCAGATGAATCTGAACGTGATATGGACAAGATGAAAGGCATTGTTGGCTATAATCAAAATGCTGTTAGAGTTGTAGAACGCTTTGCATGGATTCTAGTTAGCTCATTAGTCGGTACTGTCATGTACTTCTTTAAGTGAGGTCAACATGTGGCAAGCTCTAATCGGCCCAATATCAGAACTTGTTGGTGGTTACTTCAAGCGCAAAGCAGAAGAGAAGCAAGCGACTCACGAGCGCAAGTTAGAGGTAATCAAGCACGAAGCGAACTGGGACAACATTCAAGCAAGCAATGCGGCAACGAGCTGGAAGGACGAGTGGTTTACGATCCTGTTTTCTGTGCCGCTGTGCATGGCTTTCATCCCAGAGGCTGTGCCTATTGTCAGTGCTGGGTTTGACGTGTTGGAAAATATGCCTGATTGGTACAAAGCATTCTTAGGTGCTGCTGTTGCAGCTTCTTTTGGAATAAGAACACTGACTAAGTGGGGTGGTAAGTAATGGCAGTAATTCAAAGCTTGTTTGGAGACATGCTTCCAGCCACAATGCAGGATGGTATTCAGGGTGGTAGAGGAGGTTTGCCTAGGGCTATCAATGAACCTCAGCCAGTCATGACGCAGCAGCCTCAACCTGTAATGACACAGCCTCAGGTTGACTTAAGTAATCTTAACTTACCTAAAGTTAACCAGAATGGAATGTTTGACTTTACGTCAGTACCTAACATGGGTCAACAACAGGCCCCTCAGAATCCTACGGACTTCTTTAATCAATACACAGAATTCCTAAGCGGTGTCCAAAGTGGTAACACAGCTAATAAAGTAAACCGTAGGGACGATATTTATAATAACTTTTTTAATCAAACAAACTATCGTTACCAAGGCAACCCAGCGGACTTCAGAGCCTCTGTAGGGCTCTCTGACGCATTTTCAGTCTATGATAATCCTGAGGTACAGATCAATGCTCAAAGCTTTCAGGAGGCTTCTCAGGCGCTCTCAGGGGCATCAGATCCTTTAAGTGTCCTCTCAAATTACTACGGCTTTGACATAGTACCTACTGCTAACGAAGGGGCTAATTACCGTAACGCACAGAAGTACGGAACAACTGAACAAAACATGGCTGAGTTTCAGTCAATCATAGAGCCTATCCTTCAGAAGACTATACCGTACATTCAGGCTACTCAGGGTCTTGAGTATACTGATGCTCTTGAGTATGCTTACACGCATGACCCAATGGTTGCTGCTTTGTACAATCAGTACGGTGTTGACCTTTACAGATCCACTGATGACGGTTCTACTTATATCTTTGACCCAATTGCAGGTCAGGAGATTAGAACATTAGAAGTCAAGGACCCTAAGTTCAAGGATTTTCTTCCTGCTATTGCTTTGTCTGTTGTTACAGCAGGTGCTGGTGGTTTAATTGGTGGAGCAATTAGTAATACAGCTTTAGGGGCTTCCTTAGGCACTGCAGGTTCTAATGCCTTAGGCAGTGCTATTGCTGGTATTGGTTCAGCCGCAGCAAGTGGAAAAAGAGGGTCTGATTTAATTACTGCAGGTGTCCTAAGTGGTCTCGGTGGTTATACTAAAGGTTTAAATGAAATTGCACAAACCGCTGCAGCAGGTAGTCAAGTAGCTATAGATGCTGCAGCAAAAGCAGATATTTTTAATAACGTACTTAAAGTTGCTAACGCTGCTGATGCTATAGCTAACAAGAATTACTTTAAGCTTCTTAATATGGGATTGGAAGCAGGGGGTTTTGAAAGCTTTAACACCCTTACAGCAAATAAACTTAATGAGTTAGGTGGAGCAGACGGTACACTATTAGGTTTAAATGTTGATCAATTAGCCCCTGCCGTCAACAATATTGCTAAAGACTTATTAACAGGGAAAGACCTTGATGATGCTCTAAAAGGCGGTGTACTTGAGTACATCAAACAAGGAGGGGCTTTAGACAGATTTAACCTTAAAGACTTTAATTTCCCTAGTTTTGATTTTAACACCCCAGAAGGTATCAAGGGAATAGAAGATTTTGTTAAGACTAACTGGAGTGCGCTAAAAGACTCTTCTTTTGTTCAAGGCATGAGAGAAGTTGGTAGAAACATTGATGATGATGTCATACAACCGTTGATTGAGCCTATTAAAGGACTTGATCAAGAACTGGATGATTTGATCAAGACTCCGGATAGTGTTAAGGCAATTGAAGATTACTTTAAAAGTTTGGAAGGACCGGATATAAACTTTCCTGATTTAAACCTTGATCTTCCTTTTTTTGGAGGAGGAGCAACAGATTTACTAGGAATGTCTACTGGGGGTTATTCAGGAATGGACTTCAGAGACCCTAACCTTGAAGTAGTACAACCAGCGGAACTCTTTGGTTACGTTGATTACTTAGCACAGTTAACAGGAAGACCTCAATAATGACATACTTACAACTTGTCAATAAAGTTTTAGTTCGCCTTAGGGAGACTACAGTAACAACTGTTAACGAGAATGCCTACTCCGCTTTGGTAGGTGAGTTTGTTAATGATGCCAAAAGAATGGTAGAGGACGCTTGGAACTGGTCACATTTACGTTCCACTCAAACATACAGTGTTGTTAGTGACGTTGATGAACTTGAGTTAACAAACCTATCAGGAAGAAGTAAAATAGTCAAAGCTTTTAACACTACTGATAAAGTAGAGCTTACTTATAAGTCAAGAGATTGGTTTAACAATCAAAAGTACTTAGGGGACGCTGTATCCGGTAGTACATCCTACTACACATACAAAACAGTAAACACAAGTGATAATGTAGAGCTTCTTTTGTTCCCCTCAACAGGAACAGGTAATACAACTTTTGTTTTTGATTGTGTTGTTAAGCAGGACGACCTGAGCAGTGACTCTACTGTCCTACAGGTCCCCTACACTCCTGTTATCGACCTTGCGGTAGCTATGGCTGCCAGAGAACGTGGAGAGACTGGTGGTACGTCAGCTGCTGAACTGTTTATGATTGCTGACAAGTCTCTTGCTGACGCTATTTCAATAGACAGTATGCAACATCCTGAAGAACTTGTATATGTGGCGGTGTAACTATGGCACAACAGCTACAGAACATTACAATTAGAGCACCAGCATTCAAAGGACTCAACACACAGGACAGTCCTATTGATGGTGATCCTTCCTTTGCTTCCGTTGCTGACAATTGCATCATTGATCAGTACGGTCGTATTGGTGCACGTAAAGGTTTTGATACTTTAACAGATGATGTTACTGCTTTAGGTGGTGAGTCTATTGTTGTCATGGCTGAGCTTGAGGAGACTGACGGAACACGTACAGTTTTGTCAGCAGGTAATAATAAACTCTTTACAGGAACAACTACGCTTACTGACGTTACTGGTGCACACACAATCACTGATGACAACTAGCAGATGGTTCCCTTTAATCAGGACATCTACTTAGTACAGCGTGGGTACAGCCCCTTAGTATACAACGGTACGTCCGTAGTGGCCATAGGAAGCCACACAGGAGCTTCTGGGACTGCACCACAGGCTAACTGTGCCTTAGCTGCTTATGGTCGTATGTGGATGGCTGACACAGCTACGGACAAGTCTACAGTGTACTGGTCAGATCTATTGATTGGTGCAGCATGGTCTGGTGGTACGTCAGGCTCTATTAATATTTCTAAGGTCTGGCCTGATGGTTATGATGAGATTACTGCCTTAGCAGCACACAACGACTTCCTTGTTATCTTTGGTAAACGCTCCATTGTTTTGTATTCCGGTGCTCAGTCACCAGCCAACATGGTACTAGCGGACACAATCAACGGTATTGGTTGTACTGCTAGAGACTCTGTTCAGCCTACAGGTACTGATCTAATCTTCCTGTCACACGTAGGTGTTCAGTCACTCGGTCGTGTTATTCAGGAAAAGTCAGCACCAATGCGTGACATTAGTAAGAACATTCGTAATGACTTATTCTCCGCAGTGTCTTTGGCAGGAGTCAACATAAACTCCGCATACAGTGCAGAGAATGCTTTTTACTTATTGAACTTCCCAACACTAAACACACTCTACTGCTTTGACACTAGAGGTGCTTTGGAGGATGGGACTCTTAGGGTTACACGTTGGCCCAGCACAGGATTCAAGTGTTTCCTACGCAGAGACAACGGTGATTTTTTAATAGGTAGTGCCTTAGGTATTGGAAAGTACAATACTTACTATGATGATGGTGAGTCATACTTGATGGAGTACCTGAGCAATTCATTGTCCTTTGGTGACGCTTCACGCACTAAGATCCTAAAGAAGATTAAACCAACTCTAATTGGTGGTTCAGGTACTGTAGCAAATATCAAATGGTCTTATAACTATTCAAATAACTATACAGGTCAGGCTATAACTTTAGGTTCTAGTGTACCTGCGTACTTTGGTACTGCTCAGTACAACATAGGCACATACTCTGGTGGTATTAAAATCAACACACCCAATGTAAACTCGACAGGTAATGGAACAGTGGTTAATGTAGGAATTGATATACCTATTAACGGTACAGAGTTTTCAATACAGGAATTAAACATACAAGCTTTAGTAGGTAGGATGCTATGAGTAATTATAACTACACTGATGTGTTTCAGAACAAGGACGCTACCAATGCTGTTATTTTGGGTAGTGAGTTTCATACAGAGTTTAACAAGATTGAAGTAGCAGTGAACAGTAAGTCTGACTTAGCTTCACCTACTTTTACAGGTACTGTAGAGGTTGCTAATTTTACTGCCACAGGTACAGTGACTATGACCATTGATGGGGGTACTTACTAATGGCTATTATGGGCATAAGTGATCCTAGGGGTCAAATGCTAACTGGGGCTAATAACCCAGCTGCTATGGTTCAAGCAAATCCAAATCTAACACCTGAACAAATAGCAGCATCAAATGCAAATATAATGAACGCTATGCCTCCTCAAGTACGTACAGCTTATGAACAGCTCTTAGCACAAAGCAGGGTAAACAAACAACCTATGGTTGCTCAAACAGCAGACCCTAGGGTTAACTCCTCAGGAATATCTATGGGACTATCAGACCCTAGGCAGCCTCAGGTTACTGGAGGTACGGTAGGAGGAACGCAGTACATGTTCCCTACTCCCATTGGCGCTGGGTACGGTGGTTTACCAACAGTATCCTCAATGGGTTTACCCACGGTCAGTGAAGGTTCTGCAGGAGACTTAAGCACTGGACAGATCCTAGGTGGCATTGGCGCTATTGGCGCTGGTGGTCTACTTGGGGGAGCCTCAGGAGCAGCAGGTGTTGCTGGTGATGTTTTAAACTTTTATAATGCTTATACTCAAGGTCAGACTCAGGAAAACATTGCTAAAGATCTTGCAAAGGGCTTTGGCACACTGGGTGACACTTTGTCACAACAGGTTCAGTTTAAACCCTTTACTGTGACATCAAGCACTGGTGCTGTCCAAACAACTCCTGAAGGTGGTTATTCAATTGGTTTAACACCTGAACAACAAGCTATGCAGGACATGCTCTTTAGTCAGGCTTCTGGACTCTTTAGTCAGCTTGGGCAAGGCACAGCGGCTCGTGAGGCTGACGTATACAACCGCATAAGAGCACTACAGACTCCTGCGGAAGAACAGGCAAGACTGGCCACTGAGGAGCGTATGGCTGCTCAGGGACGCTTAGGGCTATCCTCAGCAGCCTATGGTGGCTCTACGCCTGAACTTATGGCTCAGGAACAGGCTATCCAACAGGCACGTCAGGCAGCTTCATTGTCAGCCATTCAACAAGCTCAGGCAGAACAGGCACAGATTGCTAATATGGCTGGTGGTTTGTTGTCACAAGGTTACTTACCTCAGGCACAGATACTTAATATGTTACAACCTGCTGTTAACCTGTCCAACATTGCAGGTGCTCAGAGACAAGCAGGGGCCAATATCCTGTCAGAGATGGCAATTGCTCAAATGCAAGCACAGGCTCAAGCTGCCGCTGCTCAGGCCGCCCAAAGAGGTGACATAACGGGTGTTCTTTCCGGTCTATTGACTGGTCAACAAAAAGGAGGAGGCCCAAGCATACTTGAGCAGATCTTTGGTAAAATCTTCAGCGGTGGTGGCAGTTCCTCCGATATGGATACCTTGGAACAACTTTTGAACTATCAGGCCCCTAGCTACGAATACAACCCAGCTACCCCTGATATAAACATAGGTGACTTAACGTATGACCCTAAGGCTTCTTATGGCTTGTTGGGAGGTAAAGGCTAATGGCTATTGATGTAGCGGGTATGATGACAGGGGTTCGTCAAGCGATGGCCCCAAGAGGACAACAACTAGCTCCTGAACAAATGAACCTAATGCAACGCTCGGGTGTACAAAACCCAATGTTGCAACAGTTTGGTCAAGGTATTGCTGGTTTGTTTAACATAGAGACTGGAAGCCCTATGCAGGTAGCTCAGGGTCAAGCTAGGGACTTGTACAGTCAAGCCTTAGGTGCTGACCCTAAGAAACAAATGGAGTTAGCTGCTCAGCTTGTTAAGATGCAGGGGTATGAACAAGCAGGTATTCAACTGTTTGAACAAGCACAAAATAAAATAGCAGCACAACAGGCAAAACTACAAGAACAACAGCAGCGTGAAGTGTTTGCTAACAGAGCTAGAAACTTAGGTCTTAACGATACTGCTGAACTTGTGTTGGCTGGTGGTGATCTTAAGGAAGCAGGTAAGCAAATCCGTGAGGAGGAGAAACGTAGAGCTTTGATCCGTGGCGGTAAACCTGCGCGTATTGCTTTGGCCAGACGAGCCGGTATGTCAGATCAATTCATCAAGGATATTCAATCAGGTAAATACGACAGCACTGACGAGACTGAGTTTTCCAAGATCCTTGAGGGTGATGAGGCTGATCTTGAATTCTTTATGAATAGAGAAGGTAAAGCCGTACCTATGCGTGTTGACAAGTACGGTAAAATATATGATCCTGACTCAGGAACATTTAAAAACCCAAGTGAGCTAGGTGTGACACAAGCCCCTCAACTTACTAAGGAAGTAGGTCAGCTCGATAAGGTGACTGAAGCCTTGATGGGTGAGGAAGTTAAAAACTACGCTGAGTTGAGAAAGAAAGCTGATTCTTCTTTACGGCTTTTGGAGATCAATAAAATTTCTGAAGAGATTGGAGCTGACGGTCTGATTACTGGATTGGGTGGTCAGGCTAAACTTAACGTAATCAAGGCGCTTGAAGCAGTTGGTCTTGCCCCTGAGGAAGCCACTAATCTAGCTTCAAACACTGAGGCATTCTTTGCTTACCGTGGTCGAGCCGTTGCTGAGATTATTACAGCCTTTGGTTCTGGTACTGGTTTGTCCGACAAGGATAGAGAATACGCACAAAAGATTGCTGCTGGTGAAATTTCCTTAACAAGAGAGTCTATTGATAAACTATTAGAAATAGAACGTAGACACTCTGTGAATAATATTATAGCTAATAACCAAGCTGTCAAGAGAATGTATGAACTAACTGGTGGTGATCTTAAGGCAGCGGAAAGGTTCTATATTCCAATACCTGAGACTCAAGTACAAACTGCTCCCAAAGGGCCAGAACTAAGCCCTGCTGCTTTAAAGTATTTGCCTACTGCAATAGGACAATAAATTATGGCTCAATATACAAGAGACCAGCTTCTTCAGGCCATGCAACAAGCAAACGCTGCAGGGGACATAGCTGCTGTCAATGAGCTTGCTGCTAAAGTTGAAGAGATGGACAAAGCTTCCGTTTGGGAGCAGAGACAAGCAGCGGGTGATTACATTCCACCAGACTTCACAGGTAGAAACCTTGAGCAGGAATACGGTCAGGCTGTTAGCCAACGTATGGGTCAAACAGGCCCATACATTGCTGAACAAGCTCAAAAAGCTATGGCTGGTGAGATATTGCCTCAGGAGGCTATCTTCAGATCCACAGCAGGTAGAGGTGTTCTTGGGACTGGCTTGGATGTACTTGGGGAGACTATTTCCTATGGTGCTAAAAAACTAAGCCAGTATACCCCTGATGACTACGAATGGGCCTATGTCAAGTCCTTAAGAGATGCTGTAGCTCCTTTGACTGACAATAAGGCAGCTGAAGCAATTACTAATCTAGCGTCCAAAGGTGTTGACTGGTGGTTTGACTTTAAAAATAAAAACCCAAGAACTGCTGAGAACCTTGAGGGTGTTATTAACTTAGCGGAAGTCTGGAAACCAGCAGAGCTTGTCAATCCTAAAGTTGAACTTCCTTCGTCTTCCCTTGTTAAAACAGCTGATAAACTTTATGGGTCTGCCGAAAGAATAAGCAATGAACGAAAGAATTCATTTATTGAGGAGCTTATCCAACCTGAGGACAACAAACCAACACGTTTGGAGCGTCAGGAAAGACGAGTTGAGGACCCTGAAACAGGTAGATTATCTGTAGAGCTTTCCCCTACGGAAGTTGAGATGCGTGAGGTCCTTAAGGGAACTCCTGAGCTAACGCCCAACCGTAGCTTAACAGGGAACCAGAATGCTATTGAGGAACGTATTAATAAAATCTCTAAGCGTTTGGACTCTCGTCTAGCTAAGACAGGAGCTAAAATAAATAAACAGGACATACTGGATGACCTACAGTCAACTGTGGATAACCTGTCAGAGACTAGTCCTGTTCTTGTAGGTGATGCAGGTAAAGTAGCCCAGCGTATCTTCGATCAGGCTGAGCGTTTGATTAAACAGTCTGACGGTACTGCTGTGGGCTATCTAAACGTCCGTAGAGAGCTTGACAGGTGGATTAAGAATCAAGGTAAGGATTCCTTTGATGGCAATGAGAATGCCTACAGCGTTGCTCAGAGAGCCGTCAGGGACGTTCTGAACGCTAGGGTAGCTGAAGCAGCTCCTGACGTTGACACCTTGGACTCCTTACGTAGACAGCACTTGTTGTTGTTGGCTTTGGATCGTATCAAACCAAAGGCAGCTGAGGAAGCTAACAGCAAGTTAGGCAGAATGTTTGACAACATTATCAGATCCACAGGAACAGCCCTACCTAAGACTCCTCTGGCTCGTTTTGCCACACTGGGGGCCTTAGGTACAACCGTAGGTGGTGCTGCTTTTGTTGGTCTTATGCCTTACTTAGCTATGGGCGGTACTGGGGGCGCTATTGGGTATGCTGTGTACCGAGGTTCCGTCAGCCCTAAGACAAGAAAAGCGTTGTCAATACTTCTTAGAAACACAGACAAAGCAATGAAGGCTACAAAGGTTCCAGAGATGAAGGAACAGTTAGCTTTGGATAGAGCTTTTGTTGTTGAGCTAATGAAACTGCCTACTTCGGAAACTGAGGACTTCCCTGAGTTGACTGAGGAAGACTTTAAGAAAATGGAAACAACAGTTCCTTTAAAACCTGAGGGAATGTAATGGCTGATCGTGTACTCAACGCTATTGACAAAAAGAAGGACGAAATAAGTTCTTATGACAAGAGTGTCACAAGGTTTAGTTCGGACATTGAAAAATACGCTCAGGGTGACATAACAGCCCCTGAGTTAGCCCTTAGAGGTCTTGGGGAAGCAACTGGACTCTTTGGTGAAGCGGTGGCTTATCCCTTGTCTGCTGCTTGGAACGCTCTACCCACTGAAGGTATAAACCAAGTGGTAAGCGAACTAGCTCAACGAGCTATGTCAACTGAACCTGCTCAAGCAGCCCTAGGCTACCTTCAGGAGAACCCAAGACTTGCTAGGAACTTAGGGTCAGCGGTAAACGTTGCTTCAGTATTACCCGTGGGAAGAGCAGCAACAAGTTTACCTAACAGACTAGCAGCTAATACAGAGACTATGGTAGGTGGTTTTGGTTTACCTTTCTACGGTGGTGGTAAGGCACAGCAGTACGGTTCTTTCCTAGGGGAAACTATAGAGGCTATTCCACAGACACTAACTGATGCTCTTATTCCTAGTAAAGCAGCAACAGCTAGAGCAACGGGACTCGGGGCAAGAAGAAGAGCTGAGATAGCCGCAGGTACTGAGAAAGGTGGAGACTTTGCGTCAGCCATTGCTGGTGACTACATGGCAAGACAACAAGGTAAAACTATCTCACCAAACAAAGCTTCCTCTCTTGTTGACAACGCACCTATTGGTGTTGCCAACTACAAAGCTGTCGGTTTAAACGCTTCAACTGATAAGGATAAAATTATTTCGGAAGTGTTTGACAGTGCGGATATTCCAGATACGGTCAAGCAAAGACACTTAGGTGATATCTATGCAGGACATGGTGTCAACAAACGTTTGAATAAAGAAAAACAAGTAGAAATAGCTGTCAAAAGACCTGACGCTCCTAACTCTCGGGTTATTGGTATGGAAGCCACTGGGTCTGCTGGTGGTCCTTTCATTACTAGAGCTTTCTTTTCCAAAACTCCGGATGCTTACCTGAACGTCAAGAAAGCCATGACTAAGGATAAGGGAGCTGAGTTAACCAGAAAAGACTATATTGAACTGGCTCAAATTTCAGGTGCGTTTACAAAACAACTTTATAATAAATTAGCTACCCCTGCTAAACGTAAGTTCAAAACTAAGACAGCAGACAACCCACAAACTGTTGTAGATACAATTCTTAGGGCTCGTTTGAAAGAAAGCTATAATAAAAAACTAACGGACAAAGAAAAGTTTTATCTTGACAAATGGAAACAGGAAGGTTCTCCAGTAAAAGAAATTAAGGACGACATGGGAGCTGTTGTTAGTTCTAAGTCTTTAGGCGGCATACAGGAAGGAAACGGTATAGTTCATTTAGCCACAGGTCACTATTCTTCCGCTAAGGAGCTTGGTGGTGTTCGGGACACTGTTTCTTTAGATCTTGACAATATGAAAATGTACACTACAATTTCTGATGGTCATGATATGTTTGGTTTAGATCCTGTGGGTGGTCATAGTCTTGTTACTGTAGTACCTACGCAGGTTGTGGACCTAAAGACACGTAAGTTTGACAATGCCAGAATGAAAAGTAGAGACAAGACCGCTGAAAAACAAGCAGCTAAAGCCCTTGAGCAGCGAACAGGAATACCAATGAACAAAGGGGAAAGTCCCATTGCTTATAACAAAAGAGTCATTGGGGAATATCAAGCACCTGTGGAACTTCAGGATTACTTAGGTACTGCTAGAAGGGCAGGTCAGGCAGGACTGTTGACCGGAATGGGTGTCAATGCTCAAGAA
>Ga0070749_10001776_pt1 | contig 14563 bp, 24 predicted proteins | sample VirMetDEL_Nov_18_FD_75180 | JGI IMG/M metagenome (GOLD analysis project Ga0070749, IMG submission 75180) | Aqueous microbial communities from the Delaware River and Bay under freshwater to marine salinity gradient to study organic matter... | ecosystem: Environmental > Aquatic > Marine >...
CCCCCAAAGACAGGTTATAAGTATTTGCATTTTTAATATAAGACTCATTAACTAATTCCCTTTCTTTTTCCAATGCTTCAACTCTACTATCAAAACAATATAAAATTTCTTTACTAAATGAGTCTATTCCATGTTTAGAGATTGCTCGCTTTATTATTGAGCCTGAACCCATATAATCGTCATTAAAATCATTTGTAGAATGCACTCCTATATACTCTTTATTGTTTTTAAGATTAATAATCTTATAAACAATATTGTAAATATAAGTTTGTCTGCAATTAGACATTAAAATTATTTCTTATCAATTAATTTAGACACTGGAATATTTCCCCAAGCCTTGCAACTCCAGTAGTTCGCTTTATATTTAGGTCCAGGGTTATCACAGTTGTGGCGACTTCGATAGGCTTTTCGACGCTCTGGGTTATCTCTTCGGATTTCCATATTAGGGTCACCGAAGTTTACCTTAACTATGTTTCCTTTTGGATTCTTTACGTAGACGGAGAACTTTTTGGGTCCACTGGGAGTTCGGAAGGGCTGGTTGAGTATTCTTTTGGTTGCCATGATATAAATGATACTACCCCATTGGGCATGATGTATTCCACACGGCATTTAGGATTCTGGCAGGCGAAGACTCCGTGGGAGCCTATAGGGAGAGTTGAGAGATACTCGCATTCGGGGCATCTCTTTGTGAATGAAATATGTACGATTCCCATAGCTAGAAAAACAAATGGCGATATGTAAAAGCCATATCGCCATTTGAAAGTATGTCCAAGGAGGCAATCCATGAAACAGCTGTAGTGTTGCAGGATTCCTCCAATTTGACAAGATATTTTATTACATAAAGAGAAAATATACGATTAGCATTCCAAGAGCCATTCCCCCTTGAACCGCTGCGATTATTGTTAGTGCGCTATCTGTCATTTTTGACCTCCCCTCCAAGTAGTTCTCCGATAAACTTATTAGTCCTGCCTGACACCAGCAGAGAACTCTCACATTGAAAACCTGCTGTAACACAGGTCAATGTAAAGAGGCTCTTCTCTACTGCGGTAACTAATATAATAAATAAGACAGGAACCCCTACTGCTGTTGCTGTCTGCATAAACCATTTCCCAAAAGCCTTGAATCTCATCTTACTTGCCTCCCTTAGTTAATTTATTGAACAGCCCTACACGCCTTTTAGTCTTTTCTTGCTCCTGCTGCTTTCTGTGTTGCCAGTGAGCAGAGTCGCCTAATGGATCTTGAGTCTTTCCGTTCGATACAAGACCGTTTAGACCATCCATAAGCGAACGCACGCCCTCAGAGTCCCCTGCGAGTATTACAGAGCCCTCTTGGAATGGAGATGGCGTATAGCTCATACATCCCGTAACAGACGTAGCGATGATTAGTGTTATAACTAGCTTATTCATATTGCCTCCTATTGATTAGCGTTAATGAGATTACCGTACAGATTGACACATGTTGTGTCAACTCTTTTTTAATACGATTATCTCAGCCAGAAATAGGATTCGTGAAGTTAGTTATTATTCTTTAGCTTTTTCTTGTTCTTTTCTTACTTTTGTATCGAGGTCCAATTCATCCATCGTTTGATTTGTAAGTTCGATGGCTTTCTCGATGTTTTTTGAATGCTTTAGGATTGAGGAAAAGATAATTCCTTTCGATAAGAGGTAAAGATTGTATTTTATTAAGTGACCTAAAATCAGGTAGTCATCTACTTTCTTTTTACTTGCCACTTTTCTTTTTCCTCTTCTTTTTTACAACGCCTTTTATATCGCCTTTGTTCTCCATAGCATAAAAGATGCCCTCACCTTTCTTTTTGCCGTAAGACTTTTTTAGCTCTTCGAGAATTTTTTCGCCTTTCTTCGTTAAGGGTGCCATGTGCTATACCTCTGTAGGTGGAAGGATGTAATGAGTTATACCACTCTTGTTGAATTTATCGCCCTCAAGAAAAGCTGCCTGTGGCTTCCCGTCAATAAGGACAAGACATGGAACTCTTTCTACTGAAGTAGGCTGCCCGTCAGATTCTACTGACTTCCACTCTGAGGGTTTCTGGTACTTCTCGCTCGTATTCTCTCCAAAGGTCTTCGAGTATTTCATAAACATCTCCAGGTGCGTTATGTAAATCTAAATGGTCTCTCCACTCTTCGAGGCTGTCATACTCCACAAAGTCCTCTTCCAATGGATTGTCGATTATTATGTCATGCAGATGCAAGATAAAAGCACCCTTGGGTCCTTCATCATCCCAATACTTCTGCACCACATACTCTACGAATGAGGTCTCTTCAGGCATATTCATTCTCCACAGTTATTCCAACTTCGCTCCAGTCTTTTAACTCCACTCGCTTTACTGAGGGGAGTTTCGCAACTAAAAATCCGAGGTCATGAATGGTCATGTCTTGATTATCTTGAAGAATGGATTCGAGGAGCTCTTTTGGCATTCTAGTATCTCCCCAAAGCTTGTGGACCGTGACTACATATTTTCTAAGAGGAATGCGAATTGACTCAAGAATCATTTGCTTCAAATCCTGTCGGGATCTCCTTCACCTTAGTCTTATGCACGATAGAACCTCTTCGCATGACTATACGAGCCATACTACGACCTTTGCCGTATCGTACAAGTGCAGGGTGTGGTCGACGGTAGTGCGGGATGCACTCTACAGATTCTCCGAGGTTCCAGCCGTTCTTACCTCTCCTGTGCGCCCTAGCCATCAGCTGCAGTCTTTTCTGGACATCTGCCTCTTCCCATTGAGGCTTATCCACCGAAAGAATGTCTGGCTCCAAAAGTTCGCTGTCGTGTTCTATAAGAGCCACGCAACAACAGAGTTTTATAGTGTTGGTGATAACATCTTTAGGGATGACTGTTCCCTCTATCGCAGAAATGTGGTCAGGAAAGAGCTGACAGGCTTGATTGACTGTCATTTCTTCACGAAATGGAAAGAACTTCATGGAGTATATCGGATAGCCGCTAGGGTCTGTCTCTCCGATGTCGAATGCTATGACAAGCCCTTTGCCCATGTGCTCGCTCTGATTCTCTAGCGGTACATCCTGTATGCCGAAAAGAATCGAGCGTATTTGCTGTTTACCGTCGTCCCAAGAGAAGATGTCAGACAGACCGCCCTTCGGTAATCGGAGCTCTAAGGGCTGTATGGTAATGTTCTGCACTAGTGAGCATTGTATATCGAGGTCTAGCTTAACTAGCATCGGAAGAATCGCAGGGTAGCAGTTGTAGTAAGGTCTATCTTTTTTAAGCCACTCTTTTTCCAGATGCACTGTGCGAAAAGTAAATGCGTCCTGCGATGCTTCAGACAGATGGAGCTGCATGTTCCACCAGTCGTCTCTGGTTTTAATCATGCCACGCATCTCTCTGAAGAGCGGATTATTGCAACTCTTTTTGAATGCGCCCCACTGGTCTAAGTATTTATAAAAATCCATGTACTATGCCTCCCCTACTCGTTCTATCAAGTCGTCGAGTGTCTCCGTTTTGCTCTCGATATAATCCCAGATTGTATGTATGAGCTGCCTTTGTGCAAAGACCATCACCTTACAGAGTTCTGAGCTCTTTGATTCTGGATTGCTAACTACTACTTCTAGCTTAGAAATTAACGCATCTAAGTAGAAAAGCAGATCCTCTGTCTGTATTATTTCAAGCTCCTTTGTTGACACCATATTTAAATGGTGACACAATTATGGTAATGGCGCAACTTTTAAGGAGGTGTTTATGATGACAGTCGGAAGATTAAAATGTGTTAATCCAAAATCACACAGGCGAGGAGTGCAAAAGCTACTTAACGCAATAGCTGAAAAAAGCGGTAAATCTCGTGGGGATATCGTTATCGCATACGAAGAAGACGTGTCTGTGTACGCTGTTCGTGTGTGGTTTACACGCCCCATACCACCAAAGCACTGGAAGCTACTAAGCGAGAAGTCTGGTTTGGGCATTGAGGAAATAAAAGAAATAGCTAGGAGGCACTGGGTAGGTATATGAACGCTAAGCAACGAAAAGATTTTAGACGCATGACTAGAGAGCGTGATGTGGTCTTCACGTACCACTACGATGATTGCTCTGAGCACATCTGTAGACACTGCTTCTCAAAGAATCGAGAGATCCATTGGGACAACTGCCTTCAGGGGTCCGATTGGAAAGTAAATTCTTCTGACAGGCTTCAAGAGGGAGATGCGTGTAGGAACTGTGGATGTAAAATAGGAGGATAAACGACCATGGAAGTAACATTAAAAGACATGAAAGAATTGTTTGGCGCAACGGCAAAAGATATTTGGATTTGGATCAGCGTAAAGGATAGGCTGCCGCAGGGTTATGATCTCACCGAGGACGATTTCAAGCCATACGTTCTGGTGCGTGATTGTCGGCACGGAATCCATGTGGCTGCCTATGAGCATTGTTTAAAGGAGTTTAGAACATCGGCGACTTGTAGTGCATACGAAGAGAGTTTGTATTGCGTTACCCACTGGATGCCGCTACCTGATCCACCTAAAAATACCGAATAAACATAAAGGAGACTAACATGGCATCACTATACGAGCTAAACAAACAATTATCCGAGCTACTAGCCCTAGACGAGCTAGACGAGCAAACCTTAGCAGACACGTGGGAAGCCTTAGCCCTTGAACGGTCTGAGTCTTGGTCTAGGTATAAAACTAGGTACGGTAGATGAACGCAAACAAAAAGCTACTAAAGCATTTTACTTGGACTGAAGATTGCCAAGAATACACGATATCTATGACGATTGAAAAATCTTCTGTTGAAAGATTATATCGTAGTGTCTTTCTATCTCCTTGGCGAAGTAAGGAAGTTCTTAAAGAACATTTTTTTACAAAACTGGTAAAAGAACTTAAGGAGCACTTTAAGTAGAAAACATCTCAACAGCTTTCTCGTGGTTCTTCTGTTGAATAATCGGACACTTGGCTTTCGCAGGACAAAACCAGCACCACTGCCCTTCTTTATACTCTGGAGTCTTCATCTCTCCTGCCATCATCAGAGCCTTCTCCGCTCCCAAGGTAAGTCTCTCATTCCATGCCTTCAAGTCATCCAGCGAGTATGTAATACTTACACTCTCACCCTTGATACGTGGCTGCACGATAGTTACACGCACTTGCTCTAGTTTCTTTTTGCTCATCTTTTTTAGAGCACAGGCGTAGTATGCTAACTGCGGATTGTTTTCCGTTTTTACCTTCTTACCCTTACCATACTTTAAGTCAACGATAGTGCCTGTCATCTTACCATTAAGATTACCAGTCGCTAGAAAATCAGCGGTGCCAAACATCTGCATGTCTTCTGAGAACACTAACCTCTGCTCGATGCGAAGAGATGGTGTGCCTTCAAACGCCATAGCCTCGCTCTGACAGACAAGGACATACTCCATGACATAATCGAACATCTCGCCATACAGTTCTCTCTGTCTTTCGATGTACTCATCGTCTAAGAAGAAATTGTTCTCTATCCACTTGGCAAGTATTCGCTCCGATAGTTCGTGAGCCTCTGTGCCCTCTAGTGCTGCTGGGGAAGCTGGGGGCTCCTCTACACCTAGTGAGAGAAAAATGGACCCAGGGCATTCTAGCCATCGCTCAGATGAGCTTGCGCTACAGAGGGCGTGTTTTCTTGAGCTGTGGTCTTGTTGGATCATTCTTTTATGCCTTGTAAGATATGTGAAATTACATCAACGGTCCATCCATTACCTAGCATCTTATAACGCTGGGTGTTACTGACACCAGCGGTGTAATCATCTGGCACTGTTTGAAGTCGCTCGCATTCTTTTGGTGTCAGCTTGCGGTAATTTATTTTGTTTACTACTTTAGGATGACGATTACCCCCGTTCATCGAATTTAATGTAGGGGCTTTATGTTCTAAGCTATAAATCCGACGCAAAATTTCATGCCCTTTTATATCTATGGCAGATGCGACTTGGCGGCAAACTAAGTTGTCTTTTGTAACGGTGGTTAAGCAGTTTGTTTTACCGTCAAATCGAGGTTCTAATCGTTGCGTAGTCATGCCAGCTACCGAATGTTTGTGGTCTTGTCTCTTGCTATTAACTAAATACCTTCCAACCATCCTACTGCAAAATACAAGTTGCCTACGTCCCCTATTATAATAAATCTCAGGACTAGTGCCTTTCCAATAACTCGAATCTAAACAATAGGACTTGTCCCTATCAACAGAACCATCTTCTACTATATCTTTCAGTAATATGCCTCGGTCGCTAGGTTGACCTACGTTGGGTATGTTCGTCCAATAGTATCTCTGACGGTTTTGAGCGCATACTAATGCTGAATTGATAAGTATCGGCTCAACCCCGACATGCTGGCTAATAATGTCTAAAAACTCTTTTTTCATTCGCACGTTTTCTAGGATGAAATACTTGGGCTTGCATTCTCGCAAAAGCCTTACAAATTCAAAGAATAGTTGCGAACGTGGATCATCAAATGCAAGTTGCTTACCAGCAAAGCTAAATCCCTGACAAGGACTACCAGCCATCAATAAGTCAATCGATAATAGATCGGACGCTCTGACAGATTTAATGTCTCCTAACTGAACGGTTTCTGGAAAGTTCTTTTGGGTAATCTCTATTGCGTACTTGTCAATCTCGCTTACGTAATACTTATTATATTTTATACCAGCTCGATGTAATGCGAGCTGCCCACAGCTCATCCCATCAAAAAGGCTCAATACATTCATCTCGGCAACCTCGTTTTATAAAAAAATCTAATCGATTGCACAACCACACCCCCCAAATTCATCTTCATCAAAAAGCTTCTTTTGACAATCAATTTCCTCTCGAAATTGTTTGAGGGAAACTCTTTCTTTTTTCTTATTTCTCTGCCTAACAATTATAGTAACATCCTTGCCTAATAGTTCTCTCATCTCTTGCTCTTTAGCTTCGTGATACTTATACCTTTCTGGAAATTTTTCATAAAGCAAAGCAAACTGAGCCTGACCTGCCTTTACACAGAAGCCACCGCAGTTATTATGAGGGAACCCCATCTCATATAATCTAGGAGGCTTTATTGCTTTTTCTTTTAAGTCTTCAAGCATTTCAACTTTAGTAACTAATGGCTTTTCACATAGCGGAGCCTGAAGCTCGAACTGAAAACCTCGCTCCTTTTCTCTTTTCACTAATCGCTCAAAACGATGTATCTCTGTCCAGTCAATGCCATAACAAATAACATGGAAGGATGGATCTAAATTATCCGACTGCCATTTTTTCAAGAGCTCTCTTTTAAGAATCTTACTGCAAGGATCAATCCTGCTATTACCCAAAAACTTAACATCCTTAAAAACCTGCCAGACATCTCTTCCATCTTTTATGATGACAAGCTCAATGTTTAGATATTCAACCGACTCATGTAAAAATCGGTATAAATCTTCGTCTTCGATAAGAGTATCAGCAAAAAGAGCTAGTACATTATTGGGTCCATATTTATCCACTAGCCTTTTTGCTGTATAAAAACTGCCGATACCACCAGAAAACATGACAATATACTTTTGCGATATCATCTCGGCAACCTCGCCCAACGCCAGATTTCATTTGATGTAATCATGTCATCTTGAAACCCTACCAACCAATCTTCACCTCCACGCCAAGAGCCCACCTGCCTGTAGTCTGGTGTGTAGTTTCTCAACTCAAGTATGACAGGCTCTCCGAACTGTGGCTTGAATGAATGCGGAGAGTACCACTGCGTCTCCGCATCCTTCCTGCCGAGGTCATAGGCTTCCTTGAGTAAAGATTCCATCCTATCTTTCAGCATTATTAGATTCATCGCATAAACCTCCAATCCAAAAACGTAGATAGAATTATTAGTACCCCAATGATTATGAAGACCGTCCCCATTTTATCACCCTCAAACAGTTGTGGCATGGGTCACAATACTCCCAGCCACTTTCCAAATGAATTACAACATTTTTCAAAAGAACTCCGCAGTGCGGACAGTTCATTACCTCCTCATGGAACCATAGATAGTCCAGCTCTGGACGCTCCTTTGTTGTGCTTCTTTCCTCTTTGAAACCTGAAATTATCCGCAAGTTTTTTTTGTCCATGTGCATCCTCCACGAACTGCATAATCTTCCTTCGGAACTCTTCAGGTGGCATGTCGCTGAACATGCCAACTATTCGAGAGAAAGAAAACTGATGGTCTCTTTCGTACTCATCGCTGTATTCCCCATTTATCCATTTGTATGCGCTGACTCTATCTTCCTCGGCAACGCCTATGGTAAGCAAATCCATCACAGCTCGCTGTAATACCGCCACAGCGAGCTGTCTCTCTGGAATGCATTGTTGCGGAGCTTCATACCACTCAAGCTCCGTCTTATCCCTAGTTCTCAGTTTGTGTAGGGAGCTCTTCACTCCCGTACCTGTCAAATTGCGACTCATTAGAAATGATCATCCATCGACATTGAAGTATCACCAGAGAATGCTTCAAACATATCTTCAGGAGAAGAAGCAGTTCCAGCAAACTTCTCTCCGTCTTTAACTTTTTGAACAGCATTCAAATAGAAAGTAATTCCCCAGCCACTAGGTATCTGATAGCTAGCAGGAGTAAGATTCAACTTACCATAACAACCACCATAAAGGTCTTCCTTCTCTGTAAGAGGAGAGAGGTCTCCCTTCACTACTGCAGGCTTTGAGTTGCTCTTACCACGAACAATCCAATGTCCATACGCAGGGTGGTCTGTACCCTTCTCATCGCCATCCTTAATTGGTGGGTGCTTTAACTTATCTTGCCCAATATAACGAGAACCAAAGGCTTCCTTTGCTACTCTGTTTATCTCTTCTAAAAGCTTTGAGATGTCATCCTCTTTTGGAATGTAGAGAGTAACTTCGTATTTACCTTCCTTGTCGGGATCTAAGCTCTTTGCTTTTTCAAAAGCATAAGGAAAAGCAATCCTTCCCATCGGTGTAGTTATTTTATTCCCGTATGTCGCCATAGTGTTCTCCATTTTCTATCGCATAGCTGCATTCAGCAATTCGATGTCTTATTGTTATTTTACCCTTCATCTGTATCTGATCTAAATTAGGCATCGGAAGATTGTACCATCTATTCAAAAACTTTATGTGAGCATTAAAGTCTGATTTATAGACTCCAATGAGCGCATGAGGTTTTGTTGCTTCTGATACAAGGACTCTCGAACCACGAATTAGTCCAGCGACGATGAAGGCTCCGATTGGTACGTGTTTCGGCATCACGGTGCGATGTTTTCGCATCTCGAAGAAGTATGGGTATATCTCTGATATATACTCAGTGCTTACATAAAAAAGTCTATGGTTTAAGCATTTCCTGCTAAACAGTGCCATGCTCTGATATGCTGATTCAATTTCTAAGTCTAGGCAGTTTCTCAAGAGAAATCTTGAGTAAATGAAAAGCTCGTTTCTTTTTGATAGCTCGTAATCTTTAAATACTCCCATGCCTACGCCATAGGCATGTAGAAAAGGGAAAGCATCCACAGCTTGATTGATCATGATACTATAAAGTCCCCCTGGGGTTCTAAGAGAGTGTGGCATCCTTGGCATCATCTTAGTCACCCATTACCTTATCGATGTCTTTTTGCTTCCTTTGCACGATGTTCAAGACCTTTTCATCTAAGCTTTTAGACGCAACGATATAATCCACCTGACAGATCTCATCTTGTGTGAGTCTGTGGATACGACCTTCCGCTTGCTCATTAGTCGATGGCACCCAATCAAACTCACCCATTATCATCCTATGTGCGGATGTAAGAGTGATGCCTGTGTTGGCTGCCTTTAATGATGCCAGAAAAACTCTAACTTCTTTTTTTTGGAATCTATCTACACTTATCTGTCGAACTTCCGCAGGTGTCAATCCGTTAATTCCAACGTGTGTGATTTTTTCTTTGTTCAAGAACTCTTCAATCTGCATGTAGACTTCACGATGATGAACGAAGACAACAACTTGTTCATCTTCCTCTAGCACTTCTTCTATTCGTTCGATGATAAACGGAACCTTACATAGTCCAAGATTTTTTCGAACCGTTGTTATATGCTCGCTCTCCAGTGGTAGTCCCTTCTCCACGGCATCTATAATTTCATCTATGTTATCTAGCGAGTCGAACATCGGTATCTCGCAGTACTGCCGTCGCCTGACAAGCTTCGGGAGCTGACCGACTATCAATTCTTTTGGTCTTCGTACCAAAAAGTGTTTGGCTTTCTCTCGGAGCATTGGTAAGTTCTTGCTTGCCACATACTTCTTGCCCCAGTGCGTGTCTCTTTCAATGCAGTATGTATCCTTGTACTTCTTCCAGTCCCCGAACTCCTCTTGCGAGCAGCGAGAGAAGGTAGTCCATGCTTCATGCGCCCGACCGTTTGGCACAGGAGTGCCTGTAATCAACAGGCGATAGCGGCATCTATTCCATAAAGTGACCAATACCGCACGAGCGGCATTGCTCGATGGATTTTTTAGCGCATGACTCTCATCACAGATGAGTAAATCAAAATGTTGTTTGGCAAAAATTTCTTGCGCCAGACTTACCGCAAGATGATAGCTTATGATGATTACTTGCGTGTCGTCCTGAATTTCTGTTTGACCGTTTAGGATTACTTGCGTAGTAAAACTAGTAGTGGACCACTTCTCCAGTTCACGAGCCCAATTTAACCGTAAAGACGCAGGACAGACGATGAGTAGACGTTGGCAATTTAAGACGTTCGACAGACCAATCGCCTGTGGAGTTTTCCCTGCGCCTGGAGGGTCAGCAAGTATAGCGGCTCTGTCTGGAGACGTTGTTACAATATCATGTAGCAACGAAATACCCTCTTGCTGATAGTCATAAAGTGTGTGCATACATTTTATATACAGGAATAAAGTGAATGAGAAAACCAAGAAAACCAACAAACTTTCAAATTGAATGCCCGACGATAGAGGAGTTAGCAGAAAACGCTGGAAAGTTTCCAGAGATTCCTGACGAACTGCGAACGGTTATTTGGAGCACGTACAAAATAAAGAAGACTCTGAATCTTACTGAAGAGACTTTCCATTACGTAGATATAATGTGCATGTACTTCGGTGTCAGTAGGACTCAGATAATAACCACAGCGGTAAAGAAAATGTTTTCTGAGGTTGCCCCAGAAATCGGTAAAGAAAAGATTGCTTACTTTGAGAAGCACATCGATATCGAGCGAATGGAGCGGTTGGTTGAATATGAAAAAGAACAAACCGCTAAAGAATTATCTGTCGAGATCCGAGAAGTAGAGCGTTTGGATAATTCCATTAACGGCAGAAGTAAAAAAAAAAGAGCAATAGCATGGATGTATCAGAGCCTAGCTCAAAGAAAGCAGTATAAAGACAAGATAAAACAAGCCCAAAAGGAGTGGAGAAAAAAGTATGGAACGCTCAGAGATACGACCAAAGACGCATTGTATACCTTCGTTGGATCATATCTTGACGATAGCGATTGAGTATCACACTAACGGTCTCTTTGTAATTCCAGTCCATAGTCATCTCTGTAGCAATAAGATTAAAGCTGGCAAGGCTCCTGTCCGCATGGGCTGGCAAAAAGAACGCCTCTCTGTAGAGGAGCTGACCGCAGAAATATCGAGGGTCTATGCACGAGAGGGTTCGTGTAACATCGGCATCAAGACAGGGCGTGAGAGTGGCATAGTTGTCTTGGATGTCGATGACATCTCTTGGTTCCATGAAAATGAAATGCACTTGGGAAATCCAATCGTCGAAAGACGAGGGACGGGTGGAATACATCTCTACTATAAGTATCCTAGGGGGTTTGATGGCAACATTCCCACAGCATCCTCTGGCGGTAGAGTGATTCGTGGCGTGGATATCTTAGCAGATACCACGGCTCAGGTGGTAACTTACCCCTCCATTCATAAAAGTGGCGACCAATACCTGTTGGATAACAATCTATCTCTCTTGGATGTAGAGCACGAAGCTTCTGAGCCACCGAAGTGGATACTCGACGAACTGTTGAACAAAAGGTCTGTGTCTTCTGAAGGAGTCATGGAAGATAGGGTTTCTGAAAACCCCACAGACGTAGAGACCGCTCGACAGGCTCTACGCTCCATGAAGCCAGCAGTGGAAGGGCAGGGTGGCGACATGCTGACTCTTAGAGCTGCCATGATGTGCAGAGACTATGGTCTGTCAGCATCGAGAGTATATGAGCTCCTTCGAGAGGAGTATAATCCAAGGTGCACTCCCCCTTGGAGCGATAGCGAGTTGGCTCGCAAGGTGAAGAACGCTTTTACTTACGCAAAGAAGGCTCAAGGCTCTATGTCGATAGAAACTATATTTTCTCAAAGTGACGAAGACAACGATACATCAATCGCAGAAGCAGCTGCGATGAGATACACGAAGAAACACCCTGTACGATGCGCCAGAGTGTTTCTCGAACGCTGCGGTGAGAGAGTAAAGGTGTTCGATGGGCAAGTAGTAGTGTATGACACCGAGCACCACAGGTGGTCTCTTTTAAGCGATGCTTCTTTGGAGGCTATAATCTTTAAGGATATAAGCGACCAATGCCACGGAGGTCTTCTCATCCAAGAGATAAAGATGAACCACATCTCTGACATACGAAAGGCTGTGAAGATGTATCTCAATAAAGCAGAAGAGATTCCCGATGTTCATTGGACTGATAATATCTTTGAAGAGCGAGGAAAGGATTGCATCACGATGGGCAACGGCATTCTTAATGTTGCTAACGGTGACTTCTATGACCACACTCCTCACTGGTTTTCTTTTCATTCTTTGCCAATGAATTACGATGGGCAGGAGCAGTGCCCGACGTTTCTTCGATTCCTAAATGATATATGGGACAACGACAACGAGATGATAGAGTCCCTTAGACTTTGGATGGGCTATTGCCTTCTTAATCGAAGTGACCTCCAGCGGCTTGCTCTCTTTAAGGGTGCCTCACGAGCAGGAAAGGGAACGCTTGTAAAAGTGATTGAGAACATGTTGGGGAGTGAGAACGTAGCGTCATCTTCTCTTTCTCTGATAGGTAGTGACTTTGGATTACAACCTCTGGTGGGAAAGAAGCTCTGCGTATTTCAAGACGCTGACAGGGCATCGCCTGATAGGACGGGAGTTGCCACGGAACGAATCAAATCTTTGAGTGCCAATGACTCGATAGGCATAAACCGAAAGGGCATGTCTGTTGTCAATCAGAGGTTAAACACAAAAATTATATTTGTCTGTAACAGACTCCCAAGCCTGTTAAACGATGAGAACAGTCTTACTAATCGAATGATTGTGTTCCCTTTCTATAAGAGCTATCAGGGTGTGGAGGATTTTAATCTCTCTGAGAAATTGGAAAAAGAGACCATCGGTATATTGAACTGGGCTCTTGTCGGAGCGAGAAAGCTCCTTCGGGGTGAGAAGCTATTCACTGCACCAAAGGGCTTAGAGATGCTAAAGGATGTGGGACGACAGCTTGATAGCGTAGAAGCCTTCATGCACGAGTGCGTCGAAGTGACAGGTCAGAGCCACAACTTCGTTTCCAATAAGGCTATTTGGGATGCCTACAAAAATTGGTGCAAAGAGTCCAACAGGGGATGCAAGAACCGCCAGCGGTTTATGACTCATCTAGTGAATGAGAAATTAAAAGGTCTGGAAGGTAGGAGTAATAATGTCCGAGGGTTTGTCGGAGTGCGCCTTGAAGAGGAGCCTACGTTTTCCTTCGAAGAGAGCGATGTGCCCTTCTAGTCGTCCGAGTCGTCGAAGTCGTCGGGCTTATTGAGAAACAGTTGTACTGTGTTATCCCGAACCAGTGTGGCACGTATCGGAGTGTTGGACTCATTGGGTCCATGCTTCGCTATGTGTATCTGCTTTCGGACATCCTCATCAAAGGTGTCAGGGTCCAAAGCTTTCAGCAGAAACATAAGCAGTATGTCGCTTTTTCCTTGCGCCCGAAGATACGCTGCCTTTCTTAACTGCTCGACCCACGTTCTTCTAATCGACCCTAAGGCTTTCAGAAACGTCTCGTTCTTTTCCCACTCGGAGTATGTCTCCTCTGTGACCCCAATGCTCAAGAGAGCTGTCTTCGTGATGCCCATGTTCGCCTGATAAGCCTCAAGAAACTTTTGCTGCTTTTCTGACAAGCTGGGGGAGTTTACTGCCACGGTAGGTATGCCATCCAATAGCGAGTCTACGTAGGTTTCTGATTTACTCTTCATCTTTATCCATGTATTTATGTCGTTGAATCATGCGTCTTCTAATGTGCCGATAGTCCAGATATCTCTTTACTCTCTCTGATACAGGGTACTCTTCTTTGATATGGCGTAGGATAAAGTGATCCCTTTTTTCTTTTGAGAGATACAGGCGACAGTCTATCGGTTCCAACGCTAAGAGGACGTTCTGATTACCAACCGCCCTTTTCGCCTCTCGCATGAAGTCTGGGCGTGGCTCTTTGAGCTTTGGAGTGTTATGCGCCCTTTGGGGTGCTAGACGCACTTCTACTTCAGGTCGCCCCGCTGCCATGTGCCACTGCCTCTCTGGGGTGTTCTCTCTCAAGAGGCGATAGAGGTTTCGAAAGCCCTTGGGTAGGGATTCTCTCCTGCGGTCGGTGCAGGGTAGGACTCTCTGCACCCCACGA
>Ga0070749_10001777_pt1 | contig 14563 bp, 19 predicted proteins | sample VirMetDEL_Nov_18_FD_75180 | JGI IMG/M metagenome (GOLD analysis project Ga0070749, IMG submission 75180) | Aqueous microbial communities from the Delaware River and Bay under freshwater to marine salinity gradient to study organic matter... | ecosystem: Environmental > Aquatic > Marine >...
GACGGCAGCAACGGCACGACCGGCACTACCATCGACCCCGATAACATCGACAACGGCTCGGGCGGGCTGACGGCACTCTCAAATAACCAGTTCTCGGTCCAGCGCATCTACTCGTTCGTCTCGAATAACGTCAAGATTCAGCGCGGGCGGGCGAGCTATTCCACGATGGCCGCTGCGATCGACGGCATCGCCTCGGAGGCATACACGACTGAGCAGTCCATTGCCGACAACGGTCTGCTGCGGGCGTGGCTGGTGGTGAAGAAGGGGGCGACCGACCTCTCAAACCCCGCGCTGGCGAAATTCATTTCCGCGCCGAAGTTCGGCGAAGGCTCAACCGGCGGCACCACCGTCCCGGCGGGCGACTCAGCCTCGATCATCCTGTCGATTAAAAAAGCCACGGCTGGAACCCTGTCGGTTGGCAGCGTGGTGCGGGCGACAGGCATCTCTGGCGACGACATCCTGTGCGAACTGGCGGACGCGGATGCTGCTGGTGGTACACCGGCACTTGGCATCGTGCGCGAAACAGCCACAGATTCGGCTGTTGGCAAACTGGTTTTTTCGGGTGTATTGGGCGGGCAGGATACGTCCAGTTTTTCGGTGGGCGATGCACTCTACGTCTCGACCACTGCCGGTGCGCTCACCGCCACACGCCCAACCGCAAGCGGGTCGCAAGTGCAAGCGGTGGGGCGCGTGCTCTCAGTTGATGCCACCACTGGTGTCATCCAAGTGGTTGGCGCGGGGCGCGTGAACGACATCCCCAATTTCACCGCAACCGACAAGTTTTGGTATGGCGACGGGACGGGCGCGGCGGTTGAGGGGACGGTTACTTCGTTCGGGCGGTCGCTGATAGATGATGTAGATGCGGCTGCGGCGCGAACGACGCTTGGCATCACCAGCGATGGCGGCGAGGTGTTTGATCCCGGCTGGGACGGGCAGGGACAGGTGATCACCGGAGAGGTAATCTACATCCCTGTGGCATCCACCCAGACGCTAACACAGGCTGCGCTCGTCGCGGACGTGAGCGGCTCGGTCACGGTGACAGTGGTGAAATACACGCCTTCCGGTGGCGCACTTGGCTCGCCCAGCTCGCTAGGCACCGTTGCGCTCTCGTCTGCTGTGCATACTAGGAGCACGGGGCTCAGTTGGGCAGTCACGGCTGGGGATGTGCTGGAGTTTACGCCGAGCAGCATCACCAGCGTAACCCGCCTGCGGGCTAAAATCGCACCCTAATGGCTGTAATTACACGATACTTTTCCACGAGCGGAGCCGGTGCGGCAGACGGAACGACTTGGGCCAATCGCGCTCCGCTGTTTGATGCTGGCCCTGCGTGGTCTTCCATCATCAAGGGCTTCAACTTTTCCGGCAGCGATTCCTTGCTCTGCCTAATCGGCCCCGGCACGTACTCATGCGGGACAGATTCGCTCACCAATGGAGATTTCACCAACGCGCCAACGATCTTCAACAAGCTGGTTATGCACGGGTGCGATTCGTCGGGGGTCGCTCTGTCCCAACCAGACCCAGACTGGACCGCTGACCAACTGACGTGGGATGCGTCTGGCCTGCCACTCTTTTCGTCGTCAAACACGACTTCTTTCGTCAGCTTAGCAAACTGTTTGTTGCGATTGATTGCGTTTGAGAACAGCGGGCTTACAACCGGAGGTTGCTTAGGAACCAGCTCGTATGGCGCAGATTGGTGTCACTTTACCAATTCGTCTTCCAACTCCAGCACGTATGGTCTGCCATCAGGGGTTTGGACAAACTGCGTGGTGAAGATGACGGGCACCGCATACAGTTATGCCCTTAACACTACAAACGCCTTCAACGTGCGAGTGGAGGGAAATGCGAGTGCAACCAGCGGGAACCGAAATGGCGTCGCACTAAGCTCAAGTGCAAACTTGTTTCGCGTGGTCTCGATAAACCACGTTGGAGACGGTTGCAATGACAGTGGCACCTCCACGGGGGTAACATTGCGCATCCTAAATTGCATTTTTGCGAACAATGGTGGCACAGGGCTGAAAATGCCCAACATCACCGGCACACCAGCCGTTATTGCCGTGATCCAAAATTGCATGATCACCGGCAACGGTGCCTATGGTTTTGATGGGAACACTAATCTGATGCCGAATTTCGCACGGAACAATCGACTCCGAGACAACACAAGCGGAAACTTCACAAACACAGGCAACAACCTCACCACGGAGGTCAATTACACCACCGACTCAGACGACGCCTCCGAATACGTGGACGCGGCGAACGGCGACTTCCGCATCAAAGCCTCCGCTACCATTGCCCCGATGGGCTTTGGCGTGAGCCTCGCCAAACCAACCGTCGCCTCATGAAACGCGGAGACATGGTGGTTCCAATCTGCCACGATCATTTCATGCGGGTGGCGCGCAAGGACACCTGTGACCGTTGCCCTTCGCGCATGGAGAACGAAGCGGCGGTCCGCATGATTGCCCAGCAATACGCGGAAGATACTGAGGCTGGTCGTGAGGCGTTAATCACCGAGATTCAGTCCATCCGCCGTTTGCAGGGCGAAGCGGTGCGGGCCATTGAAAACATCCCGCAACTCAAAGAAGAGATTCTGAAGTTCAAAATCATGCTTGTCGGAGTCGACGGAAGCAATGGGCTTCGCTCGGAATTGCGTGCTTGCAAGGCAGAAATGGCAGAGCTGCGCGCAACAGTGGAAACCATCAAGCAGAGGGTGTGGCTGGCGATGGGTGGGCTCTCCCTCGTCGCCTTCGCCTTGCCCGTTGTGTTCAGGTTATGAGTACGGAACACGACCTGATTTTGTGCCGTGGCAGGCTCCAGACCCTAGAACACACGATCCAAAAGATCGAGCAGGAGGCACACAGGCTGCGGATTCATGCGCACACCTTGCAGGGCCAGCGCAACCGTGCCCGTGCGCTGTGCGAGCAACTGGCCCCCGCCCTGCGGCGATGCGTCGATGATAGCAAGGACCGGCTCTCCAACGCAGAGGTCGACAAGATTTGGGTAGCAACCAACATCGAAGCCGCCGAGAAGGCACTCGACCTCTGGGAGGAACGGGATTGGACCTAACTCATGGACCTCCTAATACTAAGCGGTTCGGATTACCTCCTTGTCGAGCCGGGTGACTTCCTGCTGCTGGAGCCGGGGGAGGAAAGTCTCGGAGGCGGAGGTGGCGGAGGGCGTGTCAAAAAGCGCCATCGTCGTGACCACAACGACGATGAGGAGGTGCTGGACCTAGTGCGTCAGGCTCTCAACCTCATGCGCTAAACCTATCGCCGGAACACATCCCATTTGAGGGGGAAGCCCAAGGTGGCTTCAAGCTCGGTCTGCTTGGCTATCCAGTTGTGGTGACACTTGGTGCAGTGTAACACCCTAGTGGATATGTTGGCACCTCCCCCCACAGGTTCACCCTTGCGGTTGTAAATTAGGGGACTGTGCATGAGGGTGCGGGAACTCTCCCCGTTTACAAACAGACAATCTGTTCTACGGATGGGACAATCCGGCAGTTCGGGGTCGTCTTTCATGGAAGGTATTGCTGCACCTTACGCCAGTATCGGCTGGGTTCGGGTCTTGCCCACCCATTGGGTCCATGGTGCCAGATAAGAGCGTAGTCCCTCAGAGTGGGGTCTCGACCAAGGCGGCGAGGTGAGGCATAGTGATTAAGGTAGATGGTGGCGATACGGCTGGCGGTATCCCTGACAAAAGCGTCCTCACGGGTAAACCTATGGCCGCAGATTCGCTCCACATCCACCAGCGTGGAGGGCATGATCTGCAGCGGACCCAGCTCCCCCTTGGGGCCTATGGCTTGGTCATTGCCTCCGCTCTCAACCATGATCAAAGCGGACAACAGGATGGCGGGAAGACTCATTGGGAGGGATCCAAGATCCGTTTGTAATTGGACATGATTCGCATCATGGCGTTCTGCTCATCACCCCGCTCCCGCAGGGACTCGATGACCACGTCATCGATGGTCTGAGGTGACAGCAGACGATGGATGCGGGGAATCTTCTCCTGTCCCTTGCGTGCAACCCGGGCGTTGAATTGATCATACAGCTCCCTCGACCAAGTCGGGGAGAACCAGATGATGTCGCGTCCCCCCTGCTGGAGATTGAGCCCGTGACCCAACGAACGCGGGTCCGCCACTAGGATCTTTATCTTTCCGGAGTTCCACTCCTTCTCCAAATCCCCCTTCACCTCCGAGACATGGGTGGCCCCGGGGATGAGGTTACAAATCCGCTTGGCCTCATGCCGGAACTGGCAGCCCACGATGACTGGCTCAGACAATCTCCTGATGAGGGTTTTCAGGGCGATAATCCGGTCCTCATGTATGCCCACCACACTTCGGTCCTCGGCGTAAATGGCCCCGCTGCAGACTTGCAGCAACTTGTTCACCAGTACAGCGGCGTTGACTGCCACCACGTCGCGGCGATCTATCTGGGCAAGAAACTCCTTCTCCAGTTTTCGGTAAACACTTCTTGCCCTGTTTTCCAAAGGTACAAACACATCGGTTACCTCCATGTCCGCCACGTCGAGGTAGTCGCTGCTGCGTAGTGTCAGGGTGATGTCTTGAATCTTGGAGTATATCTGTTCCTCCGCCCCCGGACGAGGCACCCAGTTGTACCGCATGTAGTCCGTTGGGTAACAGTAACGCTCTTTGAAAAGATCAAACTTTAAGCCCAGCCTATCCCCGTCATCCAGCAAACGTATTTGTGCAAAAAGCTCCAAGATGCTGTTGGGGCGGGGAGTGCCCGTCAGCCCCCATCGGCGGTGACGCTTTTTCAGCAAGGGGCGGAACGCCTTAATCCTCTTGGACGCATGGTTCTTGGCCCTCGTAATCTCATCGAAGATGACCACGTCGCAGAACGAGAGTGAGGTCAGCTGATGCAGTCTCTCGTAGTTGATGAGGTAAATCTGGGCCTTGCCTGACGGTTCATTGCCGCGAAGATGCTCGACTTCCATCCACTGAAACTGTTCCCACTTTTCGATTTCGTTTGGCCATGTAATCCTAGCGACTCTTAGCGGCGCTACCACCAAGGCCGACCGGATGTCACCATCAAGGAACAGTTCGTTCAGAGCAGACAAGGTGGTGGCGGTTTTCCCCAGTCCAAGTCCGACAGTGTTGTAGGACAGGGGATGCGTAAGCAGGAAATCACGCATCACCATTTGGTATGGTTCCAAAGACAGAATCATGTGAAAAATTCGCTTAACAGTTTTACGCAGTCAGCGTAGGAATCGGCCCACCCGGCGGAGACAAACCGCCCCCCATGCTCGTTGATTCTCCTGATCTCCCGCTCCTGCAGCGGGGTCGGTCGATTGCCCGGACGCTTTAGCTCCAGAAAAAGTACGCGACCCCGGCCAATGACTATGCGGTCAGGTACTCCGCGTGACGATGGGCTGGTGAACTTGTAAGACAGCAGTCCGAGCTGGTGACAATGACTCACTACCTTTCTCTCCAGCTCGGACTCCTTCATCCCAGCAACAGGTTGGTCTTTCTCTCCAGTTCCAAGCGGGTCAGCTTGGTAATTCGCCCAAGCAGTCTGCCCAGAATCCTCCGTCTCCCGTTGCCGCGCAGCTCCATGATAACCAGACGCTGGAGGTCGGAAACATTGACCCCCTTCAGCATCAGCTCATGCAGCCGGTTCCAGTTGCTCAGGTGGACAAGGAGGCGCTCTTCATCCTTGCTGGAGATGAACACCTCCGTGTCAAAGATTTGATACCTAGATGGGACTTTCACTGGTTGAGATGCTTGATGAGCATGTCCGCATGTTCCACCGCCAGACGGCAGGTGCATTCAAGGCAGGACTCCCCCTGCCTCCGCTTGTTGTCGCCATCGTCCTCGCTCTCCTCATCCTCCAGCTCAACTTCGGCGGAATCGGAGAGAAGCCCTTGGAGGGCTTGGGCGGCGAAGTACTCGCGCTTAGTAAGACCCGGACTGCTGCCATCAGGGAACGCTGGGTCGTTGGATTCGGTGTTCATTTTGTGTAGTATTCAACTAGCTTTGCATCCGCCTTGATTGGAAGCCCCCTCGCCCAAGGCGGAAGCTGGGTGAGGGCCAGAGAAAACATTTCGGGAGTGGTGCCGGGAATCGGCATAGCCAAGGCTTGGTCATGGATCAAGGCAAAGGGGCTCATCCAGCTGGTCTCCGCCTGTCGGGCACCGTAGGACATGATGTCGGCAGCCACGGCTTGGCCACAATTCTCAAACAGCTTTGCCCCATAAAGCTGTATTGTCCCCCATTGGGTGCTCATGGGCAACTGCCCTATGTAGCAAAGCTGACTGCCTTGAATCCGTGGGGAGTAATACCAGAGAGGTCTCCCACTGGGCAGAAACATCTTGAGGAACCGGCCATCCATGTGGAAGCGGATGCTGGGGAACACGGACGCTGTCACCCAGAGACCGGGGCTATTGACCGCCTTACGAGCGCAAGTCTCCAAGGTTCTCCACAGTTTCACCATGCGCTGATGCCTGTTCCTGAATGCGTCCTTGGCCCGCGCAGCCAATTCCACAGTTATGCTCTTGCCCTTTAGCTCGCAACTCTCCTGAAACTTGGGGGCTCCCATGCCGTAGATCAGCCCCAATATCGCCAGCTTCCCCAAGTCACGCTCATCAGGTGTGACTGCAACGGGGGATTTGCTGTAGATCCGGGCAGCCATGAGCACATAACGGTCCATCCCCCGCCGGTACTCATCCATGGCTTCCTCGTCGTTGGACAGCCACACGGCAATGCGGGCCTCGATGGCGTTGTAGTCCGCATCAAACATGAGACTGGCGGGGTCGTGAACGAAGTGACGAACGCAGGAGGAGATGACCTCGACCGGATTGCCATAGACCGCGTCCAGCTCGGGGGCGGACACCCCGTCACAGATTGCCCGGTATGCGTCCTTCACCACCGGGCGCATCGCGGCTGTAGGTTTCTTGGCGTTGTGCATCTGCGGCCCGCCCGCGCTCCATCTCCCTGTCCCCGCACCGTTGAACTTGAACACCCCCCGCATGCGTCCGTCAGGCATCACCCAATCAAGCATGACCTTCACCTTCTTGACGGCGGCAAAAGACATCTGCTGGTAAAGCTCCACCACGCGGTCCACATCAGGGCTAAACGATTCCTTGGGCAGTTGCAACAGGGTTTCCCCCCGCATGTTATCCAATGGGACACCATGGGCGTTCAACCACTGGCGCACCGCCTCGCGCTGGGTAATGTTCACCCCCGTCAGCTGACGAAACTCCTCGCGGGATTTGGTGGTCTGTTCATCCAGTATCCGCTGGGCATTTTGCAGGGCTGAAACATTTACGGGGATGCCGACATCGTTCATCCGCACGGTAAAGTCCCATGTATCCCAGTCGATCAGCTGGAAAATCCCGTAGGACTTACACCAGATCAGGATATCCCTCTCCACCTCCACGTCTTTGCGGCAGTAGTTGCAAAAGTCGCGCCAATCATCTGGGAAATCTTTTGGATCGTTGAAGGTTCCGTCCTTCTTGGGAACACTGAACTTCTGTATCAGCGCCTTCCCCCTCGGGTCTTTCTCCACCTTCAGCTCCATCGCCTTCGCGCATTTGTCCAAACTCTCGGGGAATCCAATCACCCGGGCCATGGCGGCAGTGCATCTCCAGCGGTCCTTGGCAATGAAGGGGCTCCAGCCGGTGCCATCCAGAACCGCCAGCTCGAAGGTGGCGTTATGGGCGAACACCTTGCCTTCCCGCCGCAGCAATTCCACGGCGAGGGGGTCGGAGCATACGCCCCCCACCCCCTCAAACATGGGGTTGACCCACAGGTGAACGGGTGAGTACTTGGTCTCCTCGGTCACCGCCATCATCATCACCGTCGTTGATGGGTCGCAGCCATAGCGATACGCGCCGACCTCGGGAAGGTCGGCGCGGGATCGCGACTCAATGTCTATCAGGACATTCACTACTCTGTCGAATCCGGATCAGGTTCAGGTTCAGGCGGAAGGTTAAGCAGCTCCCGCAGATCATTGTCGGGAATCCACTCCCGGATCTGCGCTGCCGCTATCCTATCCCCCAGAAGCATCTCAGCCATCTCGCGGGCAACACGGCAAGGGTTGTTCATCAGATGGGATTCTCCTCATCCTCATCAAGGGTCTTGAACTCGTCGGAGACATCAATCTCCACGTCGCCAAAAGCGTCACCCTTCTTGACGAACTGAACACCCCACAACTGGGCGTTGATGCGCTTCCCGTACTGGTTATCCTGACCCCAGAGACGGATGACAGCGTTGACGTAGCAACCTGCATAGGGGATGCCGTCGTCAGCGGTGAGGGGTTCCTTCTTCCGACCCACGACATGGGGGCGGCGGTCGCTGCGGGCGTTGATGAACATGACGCCGCTGCCGTAACCGTCGATATCCGGCTTCTCGGAACCATCGCGAAGCGCAATCTTCGGGGGCTGCTTGCCCTTGAAGACCTCCTTGGTAACGGTGGCAATCGCAGCCTTCACGGCTTCGATGTCCTTGGCATTCTCCTTCTTGTCGAGGATGAAGGCAGCTTGGTAGCTGGCTTTCGAGTTGGCATCAGGCCCCTTGCGTGCTTCCCACAGTGCAGGAAACGACAGGCGGACATTGTTGAGTGTAACATTCATGGGTATTATTCGTTTTCGTCTAGCGGTTTCAGGCCATTATCGGGATTGAACGAGAGAGTGGGACGGGGATCGTCCTCCAAGACCAGTGTGGGCTTGCCCTCGGGTTTGGTAATCAACGAAGACATCCGGTTACGGAACTTCGTTGAAAGGGTAATCGGCTTGAGCAGCCGCTCGGCTTGCGCCGGGGAGATGAGGTCGGAGCGCGGGCGCATCTCATCCATGGACAGGTGATTCGACAGCAGTCGCTGCGCGTCGTCCGGACTTCTCCATGTTCGGTTGGACTTGCCCTCGACCAGCTTCATCCCGGCGGAAGGGGCACCACGCATGAGGTCGTTGATCTCCTGATCCTCCACTGCCTCCAGCCACTGCCCCAGAATTTTCTTGGCTCTCAACACCTCAACACGTTGCTCACGGGTAAGCGCCCCGGGATGCGGCAGGCTGATGACCCGGGCTGGTTCGGGCAAAGCCACTAGACCCTGCGTGGCAAACGCCGAGCAGATGCCCTTGGCCAGACAGAACTGGCAGGCTTTCGGGCTGGGATGAAACTCCCCTTTGCCGCTCAACGCTGCCTGCGCCTTGGCCTGCAGGTCGGCGGCAAAGGCCGCCAACTCCGGACGGGCAAGACGCCAGACGCGGATGGGCTCGGGGTTGTTCCGGTCGCGAGGCTGAACTATGGTCAGGACCACCTGCAAGTTCTCGGGAAAATCCATGACCTGCTCCCATGACTGGATGACCGACTCAGCGTAGATGGCCAGCTGGGTGTTGCCCTCCGCCTCCACGCTTACCCCCTGCCCGTACTTCAGGTCGTTAATGTAAACGACGTCAGGCGCAATGACGGAGGAATCAGGAGTCCCGGTACTCGACTGATTGTAAAACAGGTTGATAGGTTGCTCCACTTTGAGCACCGTCTTGTCGTTGAGCTGGGCGCGGACATAGTCCACATACACCCGCACGTTGTCTTTCAGCGAAGGTTGGATCGGCCCGGGGTCCACACCGTTAAGCAACTGTGCAGCCAGATGGTGGGCAATCGCGCCCTCGTCCGTGTACACACGGGGCTTTGCCGCCCGGGGAGTCAGCTCCACCGCATGGTCAACGATGAACTGCGGAGACGCAGTGCAAACAGACCAACGGGGAGAAGCACTTGGCCCGACGTCTATGATGTCAAGACTTCGCTGCATCGGCGAGGGCGGCGTTGAGGGCGTTGAATACCGACTCATACTTCGACTCAGGGCACTCCGTGATGCGCCGGATACCATGCTCCCGGTTCACACGAAGGATCTCGGGGAGCTTCTTCTGGGCCAGCAGTTTGCTGGCTACATCACGCAGGTCAGCCTGCGTGATGGGTGAAGCACGGACTGCTGCCTCCTCCATGGGAGCGGATTCGGCAGGTGCGGCAGGTGCGGCAGGTGCGGAGTGGACAACAGGTTCGGCAGATGCGGCGGGTTCGGCAGCCTTGGTGTAGGCCAAATCGTACATTATAACCGGGTTGCCCACGGTCACGGTCGCCGGTTGGGAAACCGGGCGGTTGCTATTGAGCGCCGTCGTCAGTTCCCTGATGGCGGCTGTCAGTTCCTGTATGGTTTTTTCGATCATAGGTTCAAATGTCCTCGGCCACCGGAAGGGGGGCTCCCTGCCCCTCGTCATACGTGACCATGTCCTTAGTGATGGGGAAGCCGATGTTGCCGACGTGAGGCAGGATGCCCATGCCCAGATCAACAAAGATGCGGAACCCTGCCCGCCTTGCGTCACGGCAGAAGTAATAGTCCTCCCCAATCAAACGACCGGGTTCACGCGGCTCCGTCGCAATCTGACGCAGCTTCTCCACTGAGACGTCCTTTTCCGCAAGTGCCATGCGGATTTCCGCCAGACGCCCCTCGGCTGCGCCAGCACCGACCACCCCCATGGGAAACCAGTCGTAGCGCACGGTGCTCGGCGAACTCTCAGTCGCCTTCGCTACAAACCTGTTGTCCGGATGTTTCTCAAACATCTCCCGCAGCACCTGAACCTTCGTCCGGAGGAACCCGGTAGCCACTCCGCTCACCTCCAGCAACCCATCAGGCTGCACCGTGGCACCGGGGCGCGGCGTGAAAAGCCAAAACGGTTTGCCTGTTTTCTTCTTGCAGTACACCCCCGCGACGATGTCCACGTCATGGGACATCAGCCGGGGCAGGTATCGACCCCAGTGCATCAAGTCCTCATCAACCTGCACCAGCTCGTCAAACCCCTCCGAGAAAGCGTGAAAAGCGATCTCGTTGCGGGCAAAATTGACCGATGGCCCGCTGATGAAAAGAGTATGCACGTCATACCCCGGCACCCCCTTGCGGATCATCGGCACCAGTTCCTTCACATAGTTAGAGCTGGCCCCCTCGCGCAGGGGAGTGGCAATCAGCAGCCGCTTACTTGGTTTTTCCATGGTGAAGGGTGTCCTGCTTCATCTTGCGGGCCATGAAAAACTGGTAGCCCCTTTCGATGTCTCGGTACAGTTGCGCCACCGGCACCTCAACGCGCCTTGTTTTCGGGCGCTTGACGGGAACCTTGACGTTGCTGGCCGACGTACTCATCAGGCAATGACACAAACAGTTTTTGTCACATCGTCAAGCGGGAAACGAAAAACAGATGAAAAATTTTCAAAGCACCGACAGCCGCACCGCCGCCTCCTGCACCGGGTCGCCCGCAAAATCGCGCACCCAGAGGCTGTGCCGGACATTGTCGATGAGGTGCCTGCCCATGCAGACAAAATTCTTTTCTCGCAGGATGGCCGCCAAACCCTGATCAGAAAAGGCGGGGAGCCGGTCGGTGGGCAGGCATCCACGCAACACGCTGAGTGAAATCAGATCACCCCGCAGCAGGGCGTGCGGCTGGTCATCGATGACATCCTGCACGGCAGCCGCCAGCGGGGAAGCGGTGGCTTTGGCCAGCTCGTGGAGGAAGGGTGTCTCGGGAGCGCAGCCCTCGGGGTTGAAGTCGCTGGTAATCTTCCAAGATTCAAAGAAGGCGCGGATGCCACCGGCATGCGTGCGCAACAGGTCGTACCCGTGTTGGAAATAGGCATCCCCTCCCAGCGCGATGACGTGTTCCTTGCGCTGCAGCGGGGAGTACACCACAAAGTAGCGCCGGTCGTTCTGATGCACGGCCAAAGCGTTGTGGTAGTTGGTAAACAGGATGAAGTTCATATTGTTCGGGACCATTTGCACCGGCTCGTACAGGGTGCGGATGGACACAAGGTCGTCAGAGATATGCGGCTTGAGCTTATTCTGCACCTTGTAGGCATTTTGCCCGACGTCGTGGGCCTCATCGAAAACCGACAGCTGGAAGCCCGTGGCCCAAGAATTGTAGTTGGCCTCCAAGGCATGGGAGGCGGCGAGATGCTGCACGTTGGTGTAGCCAAGGGCGACCGAGTTGACCTTCGCCCACAGTCCCTTGCCCGCACCCAGCGTACTCTGGATGAGGGGAGCCCAGCGAATCTTCTTGCCGGGATACTGCGCCATGTACGCCGTGAAGTTCACCATGGTTTTGTAATACTGCGGGCCAAACAGGTTGGTGGCATGCGGGATGAGGTAGTCCTCCACCTCACGCAGCTGCGACGGGTCGGCGGTTGGGTAGGTCCGCTGGTAGGTGTTGCAGTAAGGCAGTCCCTTGTACGTGATGATATGGTTGCTGCTGGAAGGGTCGTAGCGGAGATTCTCCACTATCCCAATCTTCACTTTATGGATGAGGTACTCGCGGGGTTGAAGAGTTGGGTCCGGTGAGCGGTAAATCAAATCGATGACCTCGCGGTGCATCTTCCGGTCGTCAAGGTAGCGGTAGAACATGCGGGAGGCTGTGACATAGATGATGTTGGTGGCCCAAGGGGGCGGGCCGGATGGCTGCTGCGCCTTGTTCGCACTGTCGATCCTCTCGTTCACGGTCTTGGTGAGGGAGGTGATGCTAATCCCGGCAATGCCCCTAGACTTGACGACCTTGGACAGGGTGCCGATGAGGGCAGCCTGCTTGAGCGGGGCCAGCAGCACGGCTGAATCGGCAATCTTGTTGGCCCCATGGTCGAGCAGTTCCTCCGTGGTGCGGGACGATGAGGTGATCCAGTCTGACAGCCTGCCGTAGACCTTGTCGCTGGCCTGCCGGTTGTTCCAGCCCGCCTGCTCGGCGATGTGCAGGACCGTGCGCAGGGTCACCGGGGTACGGTTGGCGGGGTTAGCAGCAAAGGAGTCCCATCTCTTGCGGGTCTTAACCTCGCCCGCATACTTCCCGCCCTTGGACTTGGCGGACCAAGCATCCCACAAAGCCCACCCTGCCTCACCAAACTGGTGCTTGAGTCCCATCCCCACCTCCACCCACTGCTGCATCGGACAGTCAGGGTCCATGACTTCCAGCGCGGAGACCACGTCGTCAGGGGTGATATGATCCACCGGGTGTCGAAGATGCTCCAGCCCACCTACGACCTCGTCGTCATTGTCGTCGGCGCTTTTGTCGGGGTCTAGCGGGGAGTTGGCGGTGCTGACATGGGGGAGCTGGTGCCCGGCGGGGTTACTGTACACTACCGGGTCGGCTGTATCATCGGAGAAACAGGCTGGCAGGAACATGGGCTGCACCGGAACCATCGACTCGCGGCTGGGCTCCGCGATGCCCAACATTTGCGCGACGCGGGTGACCGCCTGCGGGTACTCCGCCACCGGGACCATGGTCGAGCTGACCACCACCCGCAGGCGCGGGGCCTCGGGGGTGGAGCGGGCGGTGTGGTAGACCACTGCGGCCAGCCCACTGAGCAGTGTCTCAGGCTTCTGCTCCAGCACCCGCAGGGCCTCGGCGGGGTTATCAATGTCGAGGATGACCAGCGCGCAGCCCACTGCCGACTCGGTGCGGCGGGGGGAAGGGTCGCCGCGAAAGTTCGCCGGCACGATGTAGTCGGTGCGCTTGGCCTCACTGGCGGCGGCCTTGTCCATGGCCATCAGCTCCGCCTTGGTCACCGCCAGCTGAACGGGAATGCGGAACAGGTTGTCCACAAGATCGGGGAAGGACTCGTAAGGAAGGGAACGCACGGTCCCCATGTTGTCGGGGGTGCCCCCGAAGTAGTTCTTGGTTTTCATGTCCAGCGTTTCTTGCGGGCCTCGGCGAGGCGGCGGGCGCGGCGGGCGCGCTCCGCCTTGGTGAGGGTCTTGCGCTTGCCCCGGCCTAGTCGGCCAAGGAGTGAAGCCAATTGGGATGGTGAGAGCATCGCGGCAGGAGGCGAACAGGAAAACCCATACCTGAGCAAGTAAAGCAAAAAAAAACCCCGTGCCGCCCATGCGGCACGGGGTCGTAACCATACAACAACAAGCCTGAACAGAGACAAACAATCGGAACGGTGTCCAGCGGCTACAACTGCCAGCCCTCCTGCTGCAGGAACGTGAACAGGTTGCAGAGTTTCTGCACCTGCTGCCGGGTGTCCCACTTGCCGCTCTGCATTAACCGATCCAGCTTGTAGCCGATGCAGCTGATTGACAACCCCTGCAGCTCCGCGTCATTCCGCCAGAGGTAACTGACATGATCCTCCAGCTCGTCCGCTTGGTAGCCGGTGTCGGCGAACAGTGTATTGAGAACCTCACTACGCGCACGTTCCCTCTGGAGCCGACGGGCTTTCTGCTCGTCCTCCTCCTGCCACCTCGGGGCCAGCTGCATGCAGGCGCTGATGACCCAGCGGGCGAGGGACCGCCGCCAGTGGGGCTTGGCTAGGTCGATCAGGACAGACTTGACGCCGCCCACCTCGACCCGCAGCCGGATGCGCCGGGTCAGCCCGTCGCTGGGGGTGGGCTCCGCCTCCCACCTGCCCCGCCACTTGACGTAGTGGGTCGGGTGAGCGCAAACGAGATGCCGAAACCTCGGGTTAGGCAGCCCTTCGATCACTTTGTCGGGGGCATTGAAATCCTCGGCGGGCCAGCCGTGCAAAGACAACTCCGCCACGAGGTCGGGATGATAAGTTGAGGACATGTTGATCAGTTGA
>Ga0070749_10001780_pt1 | contig 14533 bp, 20 predicted proteins | sample VirMetDEL_Nov_18_FD_75180 | JGI IMG/M metagenome (GOLD analysis project Ga0070749, IMG submission 75180) | Aqueous microbial communities from the Delaware River and Bay under freshwater to marine salinity gradient to study organic matter... | ecosystem: Environmental > Aquatic > Marine >...
TGCCACGTACGATCTGACGCTCGACGGTTTACCGAAGATGATCTACCTGCCACGCTCTCCGGTGGCCAGCGTTGTGAGCATTAAGTATCAGGACACTGACGACGCAGAGCAAACGCTGGCCGCGTCGAATTACGTGGTTGATGTGGTTGATCCTGAGCGTGTGTCGCGAATCGTGCTGGCTCTTAATGCGGCATGGCCTGCGACTTACGATTCAATCAATACGGTCGTTGTGCGGTTCACGTGCGGCTACGCGACTGTTCCGGCAATGTTGCTGGCTGCCGTTAAGCAGTACGCGAAGGAGTTGTACGACTTTGGCGAGCCTGACACTGCTAAGCTGAGGATGTGGTGTGATCCATATCGGGTGTATCGGTGGTAAATTATCGTCCGAAGCGTGATGTATCGTTACCTCGAAGCGTGCTGCGAGAGCGTGCGAATGTTGGAGTGACGTTCCAGAGTTACTCGCTATCGCAGGATGCCGCTGGTGAGGAGCTGAAGTCGTGGTCAACGCTGGCGACTCGGCAGGCGTTGATGTTGCCGATGAGTGGTAGCCAGCGGGCGGAGCGGGCGGCGACGCACACTTTGAGCGTGCGTTATGTGGCTGGATTGAGTCGTGATCATCGAGTGTTGATCGGTTTGACTTATTACGAAATCCATGACGTGATCGACGTGGACGAGAATGGCCGAGAACACATCTGCCGCATCCGTGCGATTGAGGCCGGCTAATGGCTAAGAAGATCCGCATTGAGGCTGTTGGGGATAGGCGTCTTCTGAGGAAGCTGGATGGGTTGCACGCGAAGGTGCGAGATAAGATTGTCCGCAAGGTTGTGAGTAAGGCAACCACTGTGATCAAGCAAGAGATCGTAAAGCGTTCTCCTGTGGGGACGAGTGCTCCGGTTGACGACAAGGGTAATCCTCGCAAGCGACTGAAAAAGAGCTTTAGTAAGCGGCTCAAGATGGCTCGCGGCAAGGACGGGATACACGGAGTTGTTGGTTTGCCGCCGAAGTTCCCGAAGTTTGCGTTCATGCTTCATTATGGAATCAAGGCACACAAGATACTCCCGCCAAATGGCCTTCGTTTAAACATTGGCGGCGTTCGTTTTGCGAGAGTCGTCAATCATCCAGGCGTGCAAAAGCAGGATTTCCTGCGTGACGCAATGGTGGCAAGTATGCCGAAAGCTAGATCGGTAATGGCTACTGAGCTTCGCTCACGTCTCGCGAGTGTTGCCAAATGATCAACGAAGATTTGCACGCACGACTGATCGCAGACGGAACGGTGTCTGGCTTTGTGGGAAGTCGCATCTATCCGCATCGGGCGAGGTTCACGCCGACCTATCCGCACGTCGTCTATGAAGTGACCAGTGACGATGACGAGTACGCGATGTCTGGTGCCGTTGGTGTTCGCGAAGCCAACATTGTCTATCGGTGCATTGCGGAAACGTATCGCGAGTCCCGCCTGATTGCGGATGCGATCCGCAATTCACTAAGTGGACTCAGTGGAGTGTTGGGTGGCTCGTTCGTTCAGGCTTTGTTCGTCGACAGCGTCAGAGATGACAAGATGCAGAAAACGGAAGACGCTGACTCGTTCTATTATGCGGTCAACATTCTAATTACGGTGCATTATGAGTGAGTCGGTTTGCTTGAAGGTTCGCACTCTGAGTGGTGGCACTTCTGAGCTAAATGTTATGGAGTTGCTGGAGATTGATGGGAAGCCATTTCATCCGGCAGGGGATTTGTCTGAGCGGTTCGCGTACCTCGAAGGTCGTATCGTGTCGCTCGAAACACAGTTTGCATTGGCAGTTGCCTCAGGGGGTTAATGGCGTCTCTTGGATTTGGGCTGAGTATTACGTTCCAGAGTGGTTTTTTTGCAGCGATCAAGGACGTCAAGTATAGCGGCATCAGCCGTGAATCAGTTGACGTCACGAACTTCGGATCAACGAACGGATGGAAAGAGTTCATTCCATCGCAGCTCAAGGATGCGGGCGAGCTGGAAGTTGAACTGCTCTACGATACCGATCTTGAGCCGCCGATTGATCAGGCAGCAGAGACAGTGACGATCACGTTTCCGCTCAAGTCTGGCGAAACTACAGCGGCGACGATTCAGTGTTCCGGCTTCATGACTTCAGCCGAGGCGGCTGTTCCGATGGGCGACGCTATGACACAGTCGGTCACGTTGAAATTCACCGGCGAGCCAACCTACACAGCAGGGAGTTAAGTTATGTTGCTCACGCGTGAGCAGATACTCGCGGCGACTGACTCTGTTATTGAAACAGTTTCGGTGCCGGAGTGGGGTGGTAGCGTTGGCGTGAAGACGTTGACGGGTGCCGAAAAAGACGCATGGGAGTCGAGCCGCCAAAACAAAGACGGCAGCTTCAATCTCAATAATGTGCGAGCGTCGCTGGTTGCAGTGGCGACGTGCGACGCGGACGGGCAGAAGCTGTTTACGCTTCAGGATGTCGTTGATCTCGGTAACAAGTCGGCACGGGCACTCGATCGAGTGTTTCAGGCCGCAAAGCGTTTGAACGGTGTAACTGATGAGGATTTGGATGAGCTTGAGGGGGAGTCTTAACCCCTGAGGGTCGCGACTGGTGTTTCTACGCCTATCGCGTACTCGGTTGCTCTGTTGCTCACGCAAAACGCACAACTCCCTATCGAGAGTTTGTGCGTTTTCGCGTGTACCGGGCGATCGAACCTTGGGGGGACGACTGGGATCAGGCAGCGATTATTGCGGCGACGACAGCGAACGCGATGCGGAGCAAGGGTAAGGCGGCAAAGCTGGAAGACTACCGGCCAGTTTACAAGCGACGACGCCAGCAGAGTGAAGAAGAGGTCGCAGAAGCTCTGATGGCTTTTTTCAAAGTGGGGTGATGACTGGCAACGATCGGCGGATTCTCATTATCGATCACAGCAAACACTGCGGGGCTACGCAAGGGACTGAAGAAGTCTCGCACCATGACGCAGAGCTTTCTTGGTACGATTGGCAAAGTCGGGGCCGGTGTTGCCGCCATCGGTGCTCCGGCTGCCCTGATCGCTGGCATGGCGAAGGTTGTCCAAGTTGGTGCTGAGTTTGAGCGGCAGATGTCGAACGTTCGAGCGTTCGTGTCTGGGACTGACAGTCAGTTTCAGCAACTCTCTGACACAGCGGAGCGTCTGGGAGCCACAACGGCGTTCACTGCGTCTGACGCAGCCTCGGCGATGGCTGAGATGGGTAAGGCTGGTCTCAGCGCCAATCAGATTCTCGGTGCGTCTGAGGGCGTACTGACGCTTGCTGCTGCGGGTGACATTGAGATGGCTGAGGCTGCCACGATTGCTGCCGCAGCGTTGAATCAGTTTGGCATCCCCGCTGCCGAAATGGGGAGTGTTGTCGACCGTCTGGCGAAAGCTGCATCGAGTGGTTCGATCAGTCTCTCTGGCATGGGCACGCAGCTATCGTACGCCGCCAGCTCGGCCACATCGTTCGGCATGGATCTGGGTGAGACTGCTGGCATCATTGCCACGCTGGCAACTACTCTGGGCGAAGACAAGGCAGGAACGTCATTCCGGGCGATGCTGACATCGCTGCAAGCTCCATCAGCGGGAGCCGCACAAACGCTGGCGTCGCTTGGTGTGTCACTCACTGACGCAGCCGGGAACTTTCTCGGTCTGCCAGCGATCGTTGATCAGTTCAATGTTGCGTTGTCTGGCATGTCTGACGGCGACAGGGCAGCCAAGCTGAATGCGATCTTCAACACTCGAGGCTTGCCGGCTTTCGCAACTCTGATGAGTCAGGGTGCGGACTCCATGCGAGACATGACGAGGGCTGTGAATGACTCTGACGGGTTTGGTCTGAGTGTTGCGAACGAGAAGCTGGACAACGTTGCCGGGTCGTTCGAGATGCTCAAGTCTGCTGCCAGCGGGATGGCCATTGATATATTCCAGACGTTTCAGGGGCCGCTGAAAGAGGCACTGCTGGCGACTGCGAATTACATATCAGGCCCGCTGACTGCTGGATTCGCGACTTTCATGGAGTGGATGCGTGCGTTCGGTTTAGTGGCTGAATTTGTCTGGGAGAACTTCGGTACTGTTGCAGGGATTGCTGCGCTCAAGGCTGTATCAGGAATGGAGACGCTATACAACAATGTTTCACACTTCTTCGGTGTCAATATGCCGGAGATATTCACTTGGCTTTTCGATAACTGGTCCACAATCTGGACCGACATGGCCGCAGCAACCTTTGGCGTCCTTGACAACATTGGCCAGAACGTACGGAATATGTTTTCGGCGGTGTGGGAAACGGTCACCTCGCTTGGCGAGACACCACTAACGTTCGATTTGGTGCCGCTGATGGATGGCATTCAAACCACGACACAGGCGTTGGAATTAACGCAACGGGCAGCGACTGTTGATGAGAGGCAGTACGCGAGCGAAATATCGGATCTCGAGGCGGTACTCTCGGTGAGCTTCGACAGTTTCCTGTCTACCGCCACTGAAGGCATCGGCGAACTCGCTGCTGAAGCTATGGCCACGTCAGAAATGGCAACGGCATCTCCCATCCAAGATGCGGCGAATGCAAGGAATAATGGGGCACCAACAACTGGCGAGGACATCAAGCGTGACAGTCTCAGCGTCAGCATGAAGGGATCGAAAGAGGCGTTTGACGTAATCAACAGGGCGATCCGAGGCAGTGCTGATTCGTCGATGAAATCACTGGCGAAGCAGGCCGAGAAACAGACTGCGTTGGCTCAGCAGCAGGTCGGGCTACTTGAGGACATTGCTGACGCAGCCGAAGACGATGAGGTTTTCAGTATCTGATGAGTATCACAGCGAGCGAAGTCTACGAGGATCGATCCACAAAAATTGGATTGTACCTCAAACGCAGCCATACTCGCCGCTTCGTTGCCGTTACCACGGCTGGTGAAGGCAGCTACGCCGTCTCGACTGCGGCAGGCGTTCCGGCGATCGGTAATGCACACCCTGAAGATCCCGTAGCGTTGTGCGTTGACGTTGACGCTAAGGTCGTTGGCAGCGAGCCGAACGTCTGGAGCATCAGTTGCAAGTACACCAACGATCTGCCGGAAGAGGATATCGACGACGACGATCCGACATCTCAGCGAGCTGTTTCCGATTGGTCGTTTGAGGAGATGTCACGATACGCCAGCGAGGATCGCGACGGGAATCCGATACTCAATGCTGCCGGCGACCGATACGAAGATCCGATTGAGATTGTGGATTCGTTCCCGACGCTTTCGATCAAAGTCAACAGGCTCAGTTTCAGTGCGGCAGACGCATACGCTTACAACAATAGCGTCAACTCGGACACGTACCGAGGGGCAGCACCGGGCACGCTGCGAGTCAGGATTACGGCGTCAGAGCAGTGGAGCGGTGACGCAGCCTACTGGGCGTGCAATTACGTGTTTCGATACAATCCCAACGGGTGGCAGCCGAAGATACTGGAAGCCGGCCTGTATCAGCTCGATGGCACTGGCGAGAAGATTCCCTGCACCGAAAAAGGGGCGTCGCCTTACGACTCTCAGCAAGTCACGCATCCGGTGCCAATCGATGCGAACGGGTTGCAGATTGATCCCAGCACTCTGCCCGGTGCCGCTGTTTATACACAATGGGATGTACTGCCCGAGTTGCCTTATGCGAATCTGGGGGTCTAATTGCAGTCAGTCCTAAAAACAACCGGCGAGCAAAACGCAAACGCAAAGACTGCCGCACTAAGTCTGCCAGCCAGCGTGGGTATGGATACGACTGGCGGAAGGCTCGATTGCAATGGTTGATCGCTCACCCGATGTGCGCTGAATGCAAATGGATCAACGTGCCTTCAAAAATGGTGGTTGACCACATCCAGCCACATCGTGGCGATCAGCTATTGTTCTGGGATCGCACGAACTGGCAGACACTCTGCAAACGCTGCCACGATAAGAAAACGGGGCGAGGCGAATGAGTAAGGGTGTGCAGTTTGATAAGAAGTCGGCTGCTCGCATTGCGGCAGCGACGCGGCGAGTGGAGCAGACGCCGAAGGGTGGAAACGCGGAACGCAGAGGCTCGCAAGCGTCTGTGCGTCCAGTGTTTTTTGTTCTCAATGAGGATATGGATGCGGCTACGGACTCGCTAACTGGTGCCGCTGTTGCTCAGGCGACTGTGTACGCAAGCGATCCAGCCAACTCCCCGGTTATGGCGGCTGACCGTTCTACTTATACACCACAGCATCTTATCACATCCACACCTGCAAGGGTTGAGTGGGTAGTGAATCGCTCGCTCGATTTTACGGCCTCGTCTGGTGCTGCTGGCATGGCGATTTGGATCAATGGCGAGCTGCTAGTCTTCTGGGTTGATTGCACATCGGGAACGTAAATGGCTGACGCGAAGATTACGGAATTGGTTGCAGGCACACTATCGAGTGACGACCTGCTGACATTCGTTGATGATCCGTCCGGCACGCCAGTCAATAAGAAGATCGCGTACTCGTCGTTTCTGGCGGGGCTGTCGATTACTGAATCGCAGATCAGCGATCTCGGAACGTACCTGTCCACCGCCGACATTGACACACTGGCCGAACTGAATGCGATTGTCGCCGACGACACGATCATCGGGGCTGCAGCCACTGATGCCAGTTCGTTTGGGTTTGTCGTCGATGAAGACAATCTGGCGAGCAATCTCGACACGAAGGTGCCGACTCAGCAGAGCGTCAAGGCGTACGTTGACAGCGTCGTCGCTGGCTTGACTGCACTTGAAGCCGCCGACATTGACACGCTCGCGGAAATCAACGCGATCCTCGGCGACGCGACGCTGGTCACCGTCGAAGCCACCGACGCCAGCGGTTACGGCTGGGTGATCGACGAAGACGACATGACCAGCGACTCGGCTACCAAAGTTCCGACTCAGCAAAGCGTCAAAGCGTATGTTGACGCGGAGATCGCTGGTGTCGGCGGCGGCGGAACAACGCTGCCGGTGGCAGACACGACAGGCATCGCAAAAGGCTCGGTGGACGCGACGAAGATCGTGCGGCTCGAAGTAGACGGACTGACGACGGCGACGACGCGAGTGCTGACCGTGCAGGATGCCGACGGCACAATCGCATTGACTGGCGACAACATCGCGGCCAGTCAGATAACATCCGGCACACTGGCACACGAACGCGGCGGGCTGGAAGCGGACGTTTCAGCGTACAGTGGCGTGCCGTTGATCACGGGCGGGGCAACCAGCGAGCTGAAATTCAACCTGACGGCGACGGTGGCTCCGACTGTCGATGATGACGTGACGACAGGCTACTCGATCGGCTCGCGATGGATCGACGTGACGGCTGATCGTGAGTATGTGTGCCTCGATGCGACGGACGGAGCTGCCGTCTGGACGCAGACCAGCAACCGCTGCTGTTCCGGGTCTGGTTCAGAGTCCGCAAAAACACTGACCGACGGGGCAACGATTACGATTGATCAGTACCGTGGCGATAAATTCAAGGTGACGCTCGGCGGCAACAGAACGATCGCACTGACGAATCCGACGCTGGATCAAAAAATACTGGTGCGAGTCATTCAGGACGGCACCGGCAGCCGTACGCTGAGCTACCCGGCGTCGGTCAAGTGGCCGGGTGGAACGGCTCCGACACTCACGACCACGGCTAACGCGTCTGACTGGCTTGGATTCTACTGTGTCGACGCAGGCACGCCGGTCTATCACGGCTTCACCGTTGGGCAGGGGTACTCGGCATGAGCACACTGACAAATCTCATCGCTTACTGGCGGATGGACGAGACGAGCGGCGACCGCCGCGACTCGATTGGCGCGTTCGACCTTGAACCGGCAGGCACGGTCAATCAGACGACGGGGAAGTTGGGCGGTGGGGCAGTCGCGATGCCGTCGGCGGCAACGTGGCTCGCGGCGTCAGGGACCGTCCCGGCAGACTTTTCCGCAGCGACCATGACTCTGGCGGGGTGGCTTCGAATTGATACGGCGTCCGGCACTAACACGCGGGCCATTTTACAGTTTAAGGTACACAATGGATCGGGCGGCAACGTACGTGAGTTGACGCTTTCTATTAACAACAACACTGGCGAGCTTGAACTCAACACTCGCGACGTCGACACAAACACCGACGAAACAGTGGTCGCCAGTACGTTCGGGGCGTTATCGACGGGAACGTGGTATCACGTGGTGATTGTGTGGGCCGGCGGAACTGCCCGAATTCTGGTAAATGGAACAGAGAACAGCGGCAGCGCAAAGTCGATGTTCAGCAGCCTGACCGTTCAGTCGCACGTGTTTGGGTATTCAACGACATCTGATCACGAGATATCGCTAGACGATTGGGGGTTATGGAACGAGGAAATATCGGCAACGGACATTTCCGACCTCTACAACAGCGGCAGCGGTGCCATTCCACCAGGATTAGGCTACCCAGCCGGCAGCGGCAATCAATCTGCGTTTTTTGGGTTCCACTGATGGCCTTTCACCTGCTCCGAAAACCTGAAACGATTGGCGACGGCTATCACCGCAGCGGGTGGCCGTTCGCGGTTGAGGCGTTGTCGCGGCTACATGTCGACCACGCACCGATACTGCTGGACGACTTCGTCGAGCAGACGTGGATTTACAGCCAGCGTCAAAGGCCAATCACGCGACCGTGGGCGGGCATCTTCCATCATCCGCCGCATCCGCCAGAATGGACTCGGCAGCAGGACCGGCTTGATCGTCTGCATCTGAATCGTGCGTTCGCGGAGTCGATGCCGAATCTCCGGCTGGCCATCTGTCTCAGTCAGTACCTCGCCGACTGGATTGCTGAGAACTGGAGCGTTCCAACGGCGGTCGTCAAACACCCGACCGAAATCCCGGCGATGACGTGGCAGCCAGACGAATGGCTTCAGTTCAAGCGGTTACTTCAGGTCGGATGGTATCTGCGAAACGTGCGGCTGATTCATCAGATCGACACGCAACATCACAAGACTCGATTGATGCCGCAACAGGCTCACCATCTGCAACACGAAGCGGCCTGCATGGCCGCGTTTGCTGATCGGCGTGAGTTCCCATCCGATCGAATGCTCGACCTGAACTACATCGAAAACAGCGGATACGATTTCCTGCTGAGTCGCTCGGTTGTCTGCATGGAAGTGCTCGACGCGGCGGCGAACAACGTGACGATCGAATGCCTTGCCCGCAACACTCCGCTGATCGTCAACCGGCATCCTGCCGTGGTAGAGTATCTCGGAGCGGAATACCCGCTCTACTTCGACCATGTTGCCGAGATCGGGGAAATGCTGGACGATGAGGCGTTGATTCTGTCGGCTCACCAGTACCTGACGGCCTGCGACAAATCATGGCTCAGTCAGGACTCGTTCCGAGACGGCATCGTTGCCGCGATCGGGGGCGTGCAATGATGGTTTCGCCGGAACAACACCGCACGATCGAACGGCTTCTGCGGCTTTCGCTGGAACGCCCAGGCGACGTCGTCGAAGCCGGTTGCAATGCTGGCAGCACGTCGCGACTGCTGGCGGATTGGCTGAGCGGCACAGACAGAGCTTTGCACCTGTTCGATAGTTTCGAGGGACTACCCGAAGACACAGGCTATGCGGGCCAGATGGCGACACCGCAAGCGAACGTCGAAGCCGCAATCTGCGAACAACTGACAACCGAGTTTGTGCCGGACTTCGTGAAGATTCACGCCGGCTGGTTTCGCCGCACGATGCCAATGAAGTTGCCCGAATCAATCTGTTTTGCGTTCGTGGATTGCGACGTTTTCGAGTCGACGATTGACGCGGTGAAAACAATCCTGCCACGGCTGGCGGGCTGTGTTGTCGTGCATGACTACACTCACGAACGATGGGGGCCTGGAGTGTCGCGGGCACTAGCTGACGTGGGGTTGAAGTTTCAGATTGAAAACGGGATGGCGATCGGCTGGAAGGAATGGCAATGCTGATCAGTGATCAACACAAGTTTGCGTTCATCCATACGCCGAAGTGTGCGGGAGATTCTATCACTCAGGCGTTGATTCCTTTCGCCAACGTCGACGCTTCTCGTGGTCGTGCCAAGCACTGGTCGGCACGTCGCGTGAAAGCCGAATTCTTCAACGAGTCTCGCGGCAGACGCTGGGACGAATACGAAACACTCGGCGTGATTCGCAACCCGTGGCAGCAAGTGCATTCGGATTACTGGTTCTGCCGAAACTCCGCAGTACCGGGCCACGAACTCGGTACATGGCGTGACAAAGTCATCCGAGCCAAGCGGATTACGTTCGCGCAATTCGTCGTCGATATTTGCGGCGAGCACGGACGCATCGGGCCGGGCCTGTTCACCCATTACCTAGCCGACGAACGCGACGAAGCACTGGTCAAACACGTCGTGCGGTTCGAAGAACTGGCCGAGCGATGGCCTGCAATCTGCGAAACGATCGGAGTTGGTGAAGTGGAATTGCCACGCGTCAACGTGACTGCAAACCGACCAGACTACCGCGAAGATTATGACGATCGTTCTCGCTTCCTTGTCGGTCGGCGGTTTGCGAACGACATCCAGCGGTTTGGTTATTCATTCGACGGTGCAACCAGGGGCATGAGATGACGTTCAACCTGCTACTGGAAACTGGCGACGACCTACTGCATGAGGGTGGCGGTAACCTACTACTCGAAGGCGGGGATTCTACGCTCACCATTCCGACTCGCACAGCACTGGGACTAGCTGTTGGCAGCGAGGTAATTGACACTGGACTGGCCATCGGATCGGAAGCGGCAAACGGAGCGAGCAACTAATGGCAACGCAGAAGATCAACGAAGACACATCGTTTCAGTACGCAGGGCAGATCGTCGACTCTGCTGGAAACTCGCAGTTGCTTTCCGCGACTGAAGCGATACTGCTGACAGTCTACGACAGCCAATCAAAGACGGTTCTACGTGAGACTAGCGACGCGAGGGACGCCAATCAGGTTGCCATCGACGCAGCCGGCGTGATTGCGTATGACGTTCGCCCGTATGTCACGCAGGTCGTGAACGCATCAGCCAGTCCGGGCGATGCCGAAGAACATCGGCTGCTGTTCCGTTTCGTTTGGAACTCCGCGTTCGTCAGCTCGCTCACGAATCCATACGCAACAACTCTGGCCAGCAGCACTGTCACAGTGACACACGTCGCACATGGGCTGTCTGTGAACGATCACGTGGTGCTCGTTGGTGGCGACAATGTCGGCGGGTTAAACATGCAGGGGCTGCGTATTGTTGCCAGCGTTATCGATGCGAACACATACACGTTCACGCACGACTGCACTGCAAGCGGCAATTCGACAGGCGGCGGAAGCGTGACGAGCTACGATCTGCCGGAAACCTCAACGCACATATATAAGTTCAAGGTCATCAAACAGGACATTGTCTGTTGAGTGCTATTCGCCCCGGCCACGCTGGGTGTCATTGCTGCACCGACGAAGCTGCGACGGTTCCGGCTGAGTTTCACCGCGACCTCGTCACTGGTGCCGTCCCCGATGCTCCAAACGAATTACTTGACGCCCGCGAAGAACTCTGGCGATGTGATGATGGCAACATCAACGGGCTGACGCAGGAGCAGGTTTTCCTGAATTGCTCAGGCACGATGAGCGTGGAGACGTCTACCGTCAACAGTCTCGACGCAACTCCCGGCTCGCTGCGTTTCCGGTTCACTGATATCACGCCGGATGACGGAGTCGACAACTTTCGAGCGATCCAGATCGTCTGGACCGGCCAGACGTTTGACGCGTTCTCTCACGTCAATCACATCGCTGCCGGCTCGCTGTCAGCCTACGCCGCCGGGCGTCAGATTTCGTTCCGCGAATCGCCGGTGTGGGATGGCCCGAACTTTATTTTGGGTGACGCTCAATCGACTTCGTCGAGAACTCGCTGGGGCATCGTGTCTCGGAAAAACGGTTTGCTTTGGTTGTGGTCAAGTTCTCTTTCGTTTTTTGCGGCCAATGGTGCGTCGCCGGATACCTGCTGGCACCCGCAAGCGACCGTCAATCTGAAAGTTATCGACGGCGACGGCAACTACCGCTCGGCCACCACTGCCGAGCTGCGAGCCGCAGGCTTAACGGTCGACGCCATCGCCACACAGACCACGCATGATGTCGGTCTATTCGTGATGATGTATCACGAGCCGGAAATCAGTCAGTACACAGGTCTGCCTATCAGCCCGCCGATCAGTGATGTCGCATCGGCAACAATCGGACTCGACACCATCGGGTTCTATGCAAGCTACCGGCTGGCCTGCACTGCCGCGTTCGTCAACGTGTCAACACTGACCGCGTCGATGCCGGACCATACCGGGCAGAGCAACGTCGAACCATACGAACTTCGAGGCATGAGCTGCAGCCTGTCGCTCGAAACCGCTCCGGTGTTCGATTCGTCGGTGCATTCGCCAATCCTTCAGACCGTCTACGATTACGGATACTTCTACCGAGGCACGACGACCGCACAGACCTATCGAGCCGGGCAGGGTGGCACTCCTGAAACAGCGACCGTTGAGATCTGGTACGCTCCCTGCCGTCAACTGGTCTGCCGTCTGTCCGTGGCCAGTGTCGCGTACGACGCATGGTTCTCTATCGACCACTCGGATGAATACAGTTCCGACGCCTGCACTGGCAGCGGCGACTCAGCGAACGGTCACGCGACCTCGCCAACGTTTGCTGGTCTATTCCAGCGTGATATCTGGTTGCCGTGCCAGACGCTCGCCAATGGCGAACGACTATCGGTGCCGTGGTACGGATCAGACTGCGTCGGGCGAGAAAACGAAACCAGCTACGTCACGATTCACGGGATCCGGGGCAAATGCCAGCAACCAATGCCGGGCGAGGCGGACCCTGTCTGCACGACAGGCCTGAATCCAAATCAGCTCACTCAACTGACTGACTGCTACAGCCTCGATCCGATCGCCATCGGCTACCGCCGCCGAATCACCAATAACTTCACGTTCGGCTTCGGACCGTGCGGCAGTGCGGCTGCTCCCTACGAGAAAAGCTACCCAAACAACGTCGAGCGACACACAGCCAGCCTGACGAATCCGTTTTCAGTCACTGCTGGTTCAGCAGAAATCTTTCTGGCTTTACCGGGGCACGGATTCAGCCAGACAATCCCCGGATCCAGCGGTGTTGCCGTTACCGGCGACACGCGAACCGCCCTGCTCGACTTCATCCAGAACTCGGGACTATGGCCAGCGATTCCGTCGGGTCAGGGGATTACGGTCGATGTGTTTTTCGACTGGGTCGACGCCAACACGCTGAGTGTTTTCGTCAATATCGGCGTGTTCGGAGGTGCCTCGGTGCCGTGGGCTGCGACCAGCAGTGGCAGCGGCGGCGGCTCGTTCGACTTCGTCGGTCAGCAGTCGTGGGGGCACAACTGTCAGCTCGACATTCTGCAACAGCTCGGCTTTGTCGGATTCAGTCTCGACACAGTGATCGGAGTCGGCTCGCAACTGGTTGCCGGACATCTCTACATCGACATCACGGAATGAAATGCCGCAGGACCGATTCAGCCATCTGCCGCCAGAACGCAGAGCACGGTATCAACAGATGCTCGACCAGTCTCCGCGTCTGGTGCCCGATCCAATTGTGATCGCTCCACTGAAAACAGATGGCCCGTGCATTCATCGCGGCGATGAGTCTGGCACATGCGAGCTGCGACGATGCTGCGGCCAGCCACCCGTCCCGCCTGTCCCCGCATGGCATTGCAACCTGCTCGGCTTTCGATGCGTCGCCTTCGGTCAGCCATCCAAAAAGGACGTCGAAACGTGCTCGACGTGCGGTGAATTTCGCCACTCTAAATGAGTGAATGCGAAAACTCTCCACATGCAAAACTGGCGAATACGATCCGCAGGCAGCGTACATGCTGTGTCTGGCGGCAGGATGGGCGTATCTCGAATTCGACCGTGCCAGGGACGTGTATCGCGATCACGGGTACGAATTGCATCGAGTCGCCGTTGACAGCATCAGTTGTGACGTTGCCAGCTCTGGTGATGCGACGATTGTTGCGTTTGCCGGCACCAACGACGCTGAAGACTGGCTGACCAATCTGGACGTGGCAAAGGTGGACTGGGATGGCTACCAGTTGCATCGTGGATTCCATCAGGCAGAAGCTGCAATCGCCCAACGACTGTCAAGCAGGTACTCGTCAGAGATGGGCAAGCTATGGGTCACTGGTCACTCGATGGGCGGAGCACTGGCGACGTTGCACGCCCTGAGATTCGCGAGCGGGTTTGGCGACGAGTACTTGAGCGGCGTCTACACGTTCGGATCTCCCCGTTGCATGGACTCGAGGGCATCTGCGATGTGTGACCAGCTCATGTGGTCGCGGCATTACCGGCACACACACGGCAATGATCTGGTCCCGCGTGTGCCGAGCCGTTTGCGGTTCAAGCACTGCGGGCGGCACGCTCATATCAACCGAAGACGCCAGATACTGCACAATCCGTCACCTCTGGCTCTGCTAATTGATAGGGTGCTCGGGTTCCGCATGGATATGGTTCGGAATCACTTTGTTGAGAAATACCTGTACCCTCTAGCGGTGGCGAGCGAATGCGAAATATAAGTCTCCTGATCGCGTTGTGTATTGGCGGCA
>Ga0070749_10001788_pt1 | contig 14502 bp, 12 predicted proteins | sample VirMetDEL_Nov_18_FD_75180 | JGI IMG/M metagenome (GOLD analysis project Ga0070749, IMG submission 75180) | Aqueous microbial communities from the Delaware River and Bay under freshwater to marine salinity gradient to study organic matter... | ecosystem: Environmental > Aquatic > Marine >...
ACTTGATGGGTGAATTAAATTATTATGACGTTAACTCCCTTTATATCTAACTGATCTAAACCAATAGATACTACTGTATCCATATAGTTGTAATTAGTATGATTTAAAACAACATTGTTGTTTGATAATTCTATATGTTTGTAATAAGATTCTTTTCTAGTTAAAAGATATATAATTAGTAATAAAAATAATAATACTATAATAATATATTCTTTTTTCATAAATCATATTTAACTATAAAAGTCATATCAGTGTTAGGTGAAATCATTATAGGTTTACCAAATTTAGCAACCATCAATAATTCATTATCATCATTGTATAATCCTATAGTAGTAGCATATGGATAAAAAGCTGAACCTGTTGTAAAATCTTTTAAAGAACCACTATAAATGTTAGTAACTAAGCTAGGATTATATGATAAATTGAAATCACTTTCTCTAACTATACAACGTATTTCATTTTCATAAACTATATGTTCATTTTGAAAAGTTATATTAAATGATGTAGCCGAGGATGTAGGGAATGAGGCTGAGTATGCTTGATTTGTCAATACTGCTATTCCTTGAGAATAAAATATATTTCCGATTTGTGTACTTCCTGTATATAAATTGCCATTTCCATCATCTGTTATTTTAAAGGTCGATGAGGTCATTGCAAAAGTATAAGGTAATATTTTAGACCCAAAAACTTTTTGATCAATTGCTAAAACTCTAATAGTTTGACCTACCCCTGTTGGGAAATTATTTTTAATAATGTTTGGATTAGTATCATATATAAAATATGAAGATGTAGGTCTAAATTGTGAGGCAGAAGCATAAGTATCAATATTAAACATTAATGATTGAGTACTTAATAAATCAGTAGGAGCATATGCTTGATAAAACATATGGTTAATAGAATCATATATCAATCTTTGATATTGATTACTAGACGTAGGTTCAATAGATCTATTACCAGGCGTAAAATTCCCGGTAATGTTAGCTCCTATGTAAATATTAAACGAACCACTTGTAGAAAGAGAAGCACTACTAACAGTCCAATTCTTATTTGCTACATAAGGTACATACGTAATATCAGGTCTACTTAATTTTTTGAAAGCTGACATACATATTAGTAATCCAGTTTAATTCTTATTAAAGCTTCTTTTGTAAAGTCTTTTACTAATGGTTTACTTAATTTAGCTACTGCTAATAATTCATTATTATCGTTGTACATCCCCACAGTAGTAACGTATGTTTGAGGGTTATTAATTAATGTGTTATATAATAAGTTACCATTAGCATCTATTATAGAAGGATTAGTAGTATAATTAAAGTCTCCGTTTTTAACTCTAGTGAAGAAATAACGAGATGATACTACTTCTTCAGACTGTAAAGTCATACTACTTGTTAAAGATCCTGAGAGTATAGAGTTATATAATTTTAAATGATTATTTTGAGCGGAGCTGGTTGCTAATGAAGCTGTAGGCACCCAAGGAAATAATTTAGAAGTAGAACCAGAAGCATTTAATATTATTACCCCTATATTAGGTAACATCATTCCATAATAAGAAGCAGAAGCAGCTGCAGTCCAAGGGGCACCGTTACTTCCACTAATTATATAATATACTTCATTCTCTCCTATAAATCGAGTTAAAGAAGTAGTAGTACTATCATCTGTTAAGAAAAGAGAAGCAGTACCGCCTGCCACGGATGTTCCATTGTTTAACACAAGGTTAAAAGATCCAGGTCTAAGTGCTTGTTTATATCTATCTCTTGAAACGTTTATTACATAAATTTCGCTTGCTGTAACATTGTTTTCAAAAGTAAAAACAGCATCCTCGGTTCCGTAAACTAAGTTTCTATAAGTACCATAAACTACACGAGAAGGAGAATATCCTTTTACGTTAGTATTAATAGGAACTGAACCGGAACCAGCTATATTACCATACTGAATAGAGAATTGAACAGCAGACCCGGAAGCTCCAGGAACACCATTATATACATCTACATAATATTCTGTATAAGTACTTGCTGTGTAAAAAGAGGATAAGGAATTGTTATCTCCAGTCCATAAACCACGTACTACGGTTTCGGCGCTTATTACTGAGTCTTCTGGATTATATCTTACAAATGACATATTAATTTATTATGTTGTTACTTTTGAAATATTGATAGGAATTGTTATTCTTGCTCCACTATCTCTTCCTATTACTGTTAAAGTAGTAGCTAGAGTAGTTAAACTACTACCGAATAAAGTATTAATAGTAGTTCCTGTTAATGTAAATGATTTACCTAAAACTGTTTGAGAAAGAGCAGCTCCCGAAGTTGTATTTAAATTTGAAGTAGTAGTAGTTGCTGTAACTCCTGTACCTTGGAAAGCTGATAGTAGTCTAATATCTGCTATAGTTGCTGTGTATCCATTGGCTTCAAAAGTACTTGTAGCTCCTAAATAATTTAAAGTTTGAGGAGTAATAGTAATTGATGCTCCTTGTCTAAGCGTAATTGTATTATACCCTAAGCTTACAACAGGTAATCTACTAGTCCCACGAGGAAGTGTAACTAATTTATATCGCATTATTTGCGTATCATCAGGAAAGGCTTGAATTATGGGTGTATTTTCGATTGCTTCCCCATAAAATGCTGATCCTGAAGGTTGATTAGGATTATATAAGGTATAATCTACCTCATCGTCTGCTAATGCAAATTGTGTAATTTGAAATGAACCATCATTTCTTGCCAACAATTCACGGCCTTTTTTAGTTAATACCGCATCTACTGTTATTGTTGTGGGACTTAATATTGCCATATTGTTATTTTAATTGATTGTATATATACTATAAATATATTAATTTTTAAAACTATTATATTACACCTTGAGTATCAGATAATATCTTCTGTTTTACTTCTTTAGTAATAGTATCGATATTTGATAATATATCAGGGGATATATCTTCAGGTATTATAAATCCATAAGAAGTCTGACCTACTGCTTTTGAAAATATAATATACATGTTTGTTTCATCTTGTCTTCTACTTAGTATTAAAAACTTTTTATATTTTTCTTGATATATATCATTAACATACGTAGAAGATAGGACAGTATCAAGCGTAAGTTGTAAATATCCTCCTATTAATGTATCTATAGATAATATTCTAGATTCAACATAACTATTATCCGAAAGTTGAACTACAAGTAAATCATAAGGTTTTATAGTTAAAGGATAGTTAACATCTCCATAAGTAGGATATAATACATTTACTGATCCTGTAAGAGGATTAGGTACAAATTGATATGTTGAATTTATATAATTACTTACATCTGATTTAAAAATCAATGTATTGCTTCCTGAGTTTATAGACGCTGTTGCGTTAATATCTATGTTTATAGAGGATGTATAAAAATAAGGGCAATCTAAAGTAACATATCCTGTAGAAACAGCTGCTGAACTGATGCTTAAACTTCCTTGTGTTATAGAAGCAGTAAAATTAGGATTACTAGCAGATATATTAAGTCTAAGACTAAGTTTATCTCCTACTGCTAAGTTAGTTAAAGGATTTGATCCTGTTTTATTAATTGTTAAAGTAGTGCTACTACTTACAAAATTAGATACAGTGTCAAAATTAGGAATATTCCAAAAATTACTACCTATTGTATCAAATTTATATAAATTATAGCCCGTACATGCTGTTAATACTACTGCTGTGTAACTAGTTGCGGCTGATGTCAGAGTATATATAGTACCTGGTAAAGGACCTGTTGTTCCTCCAGCATTACAAGTACCATCTGATTGGCTATAGTAACTCGATCCTAAACTCCAATCATAAAAAGCTGTTCCTGCTGGATAGTTGTTTGCTCCTAGTTTAATAGGTTTATTACTATATACTGTTCCATTTCTTGTTATAGTAGGAGCGGTTGTGCCAAATCTATATATGTTAGGTATACTAGAACCTGTTGTAGGATTAGAGGCTGTAGTAAATGTAAAAGTAGCAATATTAGAGGTAGCTAATATTGTTCCGTTAGGATGACTACTTCCACTTTTTACTAAAATTAAAGAACCAGTTATAGTACCCTGGCCAGGAGTAGGAGCAACAGGAGATATACTAGCTGAGAATCCTATTGATGCAAATAAATTATGATTGCCTCCTTCTTGTACAGAGTATGTAGGAGGACTTGCAAAAGTACCCGCTGTTAAATATGTTGATCCTTCTATAATATTATCAAAAATATCATTAACATAGCTTTGACTTATACTATGGCTAGGAGCAGTAGAACCACTAACTGTATAAGGAGATGTATTGTTAGCTGTAGCTAAATAACTACTAAACCCTGATAGATTAGTAAAATATAATTTATCAGATACACTACATGAATCAAAATATAATACAGGATCATATGAGTATCCACTTTCATATATATTTTTAGGACCATCCGTAAATCTTTGATTTGTAGCAAATTTCTGGTTATCGAATAATGCTACTGTAGTAGTGGAACCAAGAGAAAATAATCTTTGAACTTCTTCCCAATGTTTATTTCTTTGATTTAAATCAGTTAAATTTCCCGATTCATCTACTAAATATTTTAAAGCAACAATATTTCTTTGATTTAAGAAAGAACTAGATTCAATTTGAGTAAATAAACCTATTTTTCTAGAATAACGATCTATAGCTGCCGTTTTACCAAAAGAATCGTCTCCAGGGTATGTATCTGATGCTGTTGTATATGTGTTATAAGTTAAACTTGATACTTGACATCCTATATATCTAGAATTGTTATATGAGTCTAAATATAAGTAAGAATCTTGTAATTCAGCAGGCAGTAAAAGACTTTGAGTAGTACCATAAATAAGTTCTAATCTAGATCTAATATTAGAGTAGATACTTTGGGATACATTATTCAATAATACATTGAAATCTGAATGTTGAAAGGCGTATTGATCACTACTTGTTTGTAGAGGTTGTAAATATGGATTATAGTTGTCCTCAAAATATTGATTTATATTTACAATACTACCACTTAATTCTCCTGTATAGAATGGTTTTTTATCTCCTGATAAAAAGTCATACATTTTACCATATTGAACACTCATACTAGCTATACTGCTAGTCCCCGTATATATGCTTTGATTTGTAGAGGTATTAGGTTTAGAATAATTTACTTTATTTCTTTCTAAAACTGGAGAATTAATAGTAACTCCTGTGGATAGACTTGTTCTTGCGGGAACATAGTCGTTTAACATTTTAAATAATGAATTATCAAAAAATTGAATTAATCTGATGAATCCATTATAATCCATTAATGAACCTGTAAATCCAGGATATGATCCTGTTCCTTGATTCATATAAATAGTTCTTTGTGTATCCAAATCAGCATAAGAACTACTATACAAGAATCCAGGATCTCCTATATAATCATCTATTACCCAGTTAGGATTACTAGCTGAGATAGATTTTGATACATAAGTATCGATTTGACTTTGAGGAGAAAAAGATACATCTATGTAATTTTCATCGGCATTTCTCCATGCTGATGAATTAGAAGGCATTATTTGGAGACTAATAAAAGGAGATAATACACTACCTGTTATAGTAGTATTTATGGCTCTTATTTTACTATTATTATACCCTAATAATATATCTTTCTTTAAAGAACCGCCATATTCGTTTGTAGTTAAAATACTACTAGATATAGTACTTCCTGTGATGTATGTTCTACTAGGAATACCAAAGAGAGATATTAGTGTTTTTAAGCCAGCTGCTGTTCCTTTTTGTTTTAATAATAAAGGTAAATTATGATAAATTCTTTTATAAGACTCAGCTACTAAATCACCATAAGGTATATTATTTAAATAAGAACTTGTAGCACTAAAATCTATTAAGGAACTAGTAAATACGCTTCCTGTATTAGCTCCTATTAAATATTGGTTTAAGTTTATATTACCAAAGCTATTATAAACATTAATTCCTAAAGATTGAAGCATTATATATACTAAATCTCTAGAAATACCCTTATCTAAGTTGTTATTAGCTAAATTAATATCAGTAACTGATTTAATAGGTATCCATATACTGTCGAAAAACTGACCCATCATATTTAAAAAGGTCAGGTAATTTTGATTATTAGGATCGGATTGTAAATAGTAAGGTATACTATATTCTAAATTATTTACATTATATTGATCATAATTTTGAGAAGAAGTTAAAGCATTATTATACCATAATGAAGATGATACTGATGAGGTAGAAAATAATACGTAAGGTTTTATAGATCCTGATTTAGGGTATGGATTTATAGCGTATGTAGAAGAAGCTGTTATTGAACTAGATTCAAAATATAAGTAATATTCAAATCCGTCAAAGGCAGATATTATGTTATTTATACTTGATGATGCAAGAGTTATTTCTGATAAAAAACTACTTGTAAGACTAGCTGAAGGGGTATATCTCTGTATTAAATTAGAGTAGTCCTCTATTTGTTTTACTTTAGTATAAAAATTTGTTACTCTAGCTTCCGCAGATCCAAAAAATACAAAATTACTAAAATCAGTATAATCTACATTGATATCAATATCAGAATCATTAAGTAAATTTATTACTTGTCTATAAGATGAACTTTGAGAAGAAGATTGATATAAAACTAAACTATTATAATTTTGATAAGGAGTTGCTATTGTTCCTTGATCTTTAATTTTAATATCAAAATTAGGACCTCTTAGAACTGGTCCTGGGTCTAAATATATTAATTTATCTACATTTACTCTAAAGATCTGAGGTGTTACTTTTTCTTTAACTACATTAAATACTTGTTTCTCTACTATGTTAGCAGGTAAAGGTTCATATAGTTTAAATAATACTTCATAATTAGGTTCTACTTTATTTAATGCTATATTTACTACTAAAGATTGTATATTGTTTCCAAAATTTAATAAATAATCTTGAAAAAATATTGAACTAGAAGCAACATTAATTAAATTATTAACATTAGCTTCTAAATTTTCATTAGATGTATAAAATGACCCTACTCTTAATTCTGTTCTATCAGCTGATATTTCTTTTATAAAAAGATCAAAAGGTAAACTTAGAGGTATACGTTCAAAAAAATTATATTGTGTTCTAAATTCTCCAGAAGTATAAAGATCAGTAACGTCTTTAATAGGATCTATTTGAAGTATTGAAAATAATGAACTACTAGTTGATAAATTAGAAACTACTCCTACAGTAGCATTCTCTATAGATCCATCTATATTAGGATCTACTTGATAAGTAGGAACCTGTCCATAATCACTAGGAAGTTTATAATCTGTGTAATTTGAATTCTCATATAAAATATTTCCTTCTGGGTCGAATATATAGTATTCTATATAATCCTCGTTTTTTCCAAAAGTTTCTTGTATATTTTGATATGTTAATAATGATTCATCTCTAAAAGCATACCTATTTTGAGTAGTTGCTCCTTCAATTAAACTACCTGTTATTGCAATACTAGCCATTTTTCTTAGTCAAATCGTTTATAGTTTGCTGAGTTGTTAATAGCTCTTGTCTTAAAGAAGTTATTTCATCTAACAACGCCTGAATATCCTCTTCATTTATATTTACTCCTAGATAATCTGCTTCTTTTTGTAGTAGATATCTATGCGAATTTATATCTCCTTCTTTAGGAATTTGAAAAAATAAATCTTCATATAATTGAAAGAAATCATCTATACTAAAAGAGGGAGCCTCAATTTCTGGCTCTGTTTTTATTAATTGTTTAAATTCAGTATCAATAACTTTTGTATACCTATCTTTAAAGTAAGATTTTTTTATAATTTCTATGTTATTAGGCATTATCGTATAACGTTAAAATAATAATCATTGTCAGATACTATTGTTTCTCCGTTTGTTAAAACAGTTTTAAATATAAGTTTATAATATCTTTCAGGCTCTAAACCATTCATATATACATCAAAATAACTACCACTTGTATCACAACTAATTTTTGTATAAGTTGTATCGTAATCTACAATAATTTCTTCAGTATGCAAATCTTTTATAGACCAATATGAAGAAGAAGGTAATGCTTTATTAACTATATATAATGAACTAGTTTGAAATACCCTAGCAGGAAATTTATCTCTTGCATTTACTCTAAATCTTTGTATAGAATCTTGCTGAAATTGGCCTTTATTATTACCTAAAGTAATAACAAATAAATTAGAATTAATAACAGATAAAGAACCAGTGTTATACACTGAGTCGTCCCATCTTATTTCTAGGCAAGGAGGGTATATAGTGTGTGTGTTATCTGAGAAATACTTTGTTTCGAATTTAGAAGCTGTAGTAAATTCTACTGATGAGGAATGTTTTAAAATAAACCCATAATTAGCTAAAGTACCGCTGTACCAAGCATTTACAGTGTTACTAACTTTAAATTCTAAATCTTTAGAAGTGGCAAAAGTAATAGATTGAGTAGCAATATAATTAGAACCAGTATACCATAATCCTCCTCCTACATTACTGCCTGATCCGTAAGATCCTGTTGTGCCCCCAGGGAAATTACCTGCTGTAAACCATGTACTACCACTTATATTATCTTTAGTATACCAACTAACTCCATCTGTTGTTTCTGGTGAGTTTCCTAATCTTCCTGTTCCTTTATCCCAATCAGAAGCTAAAGGATAACTATATAATGTATAATTTAAAGGTATAGCAGAAGCATCTGCTAAATATAATTTTAAGTAAGAATCAAAGGATTTATTACCTACTTTATTTAAAATGATATCACTTATTTCGCTACTAGGAAATTTAATTAAAGCTCTAGAAACTTCATTAGTAGAACTAATGGATTTAAAAGTACTAATTTCTAATATTTCATCTAATCCTGTATTTTTATTTGGATAATATGAATATATTGTAGCACTTTTTTCAGGGAATATTTTGTATACAGCCATAAGTAATAGTTACTATGTATAAATATAAAAAAATTAATTTTTTATATTATTAAAACACTACTACTCTACCCTGTATATCAGCGTTAGGATATCTAACTTCAAATATAGATGGGTCTAAAGAAGGATATATTACTCCTTTTCTAGTAGCTGCTTCTATATCATAGCCGTATTGAGAATATGTAGTTCCTGTGTTGTCTTGTTTATTTACTATCTCTATTTTGCTTACAGATTGTACTCCTTTAATTTGAAGTAATCTAGCTACTATATTAGATATAACTATAGGTTGATTTATTTGCCATTTATCAATCATAAAATGATCTTTTAAAGCAGATATACAATTAGTTAGAATATCATTATTATTATATCCTCCGTAAATTATAACTTCAAAATTAACACCAATATTAATATAATATGCGTTTTTAATATTAATAGCATCAGTGACCATTCTATAATCCTCTAAATAAGTTATTAGATTATTTTTTAAAGCGGTAGGTGCTGTTACTAATTGTTTACTTGAATTATAAGCTAAAATATATAAATCTAATGCTAATGGATTACCATTATCTTCAAAATCTTGAGTGATGTATGCTTTTGCTATACTACCGTAATCTGATGGAAGTGATAAAGTTCTTAGAATATAATCTGTTTTTGTAACTGCTCTTAATTGAGTAGAATAAGCATGAAGAGCATTATTTCTAATTTCTTCAATTTCATCTCCTCCTCTTCCTCCAGCAGAGGCTGTAGGATTAGTAGCAACAATACTATTTAAAATAGTAGAAGATAAAGGCCCAGAATATCCTGATTTAAATGATATCCCTGATGTACTAATATTAGTTAAATCGTTTGAAGAAACGTTAGATGTTATTCCACCTCCTACTAAATATCTTACAGTTAAAGTAGTATTAGAAGGAGCAATACCGTATTCTTGAGTATAAAAAATAGAAGCCTGATTATAATTATTGGTAAGTAAAGATACTCCAGGAACTAATCCTAACTGAATATTATCAGGCGTAGGGAGAATAGTTTGATCTGTTTTATTAGAAACCCCTGATCCAAATTCTAATTGTAGATTACTGTCAGATAAAAATCTGGAGGTAAATCTATATGGAACTCTTTTTATATTTAATAGATAAGGTACTTGATCAGAACCGTAAGTAGGATTAGATAATCTTTCATATATAGTTGATTGTGCTAGATAGGGTACCTCGTACCATGTATTTCCATTACTATCAGTTACATCTAATATTTGTAATATATTTTCATCTTCTATATCTACAGTTGTAAATTTTTGAGGAGCTCCAAAAACAAAAGAAGTGGATTTAATCTCAGCAGATATTGCAGGAACTGATTTTTTTACAAGAAAATAGTTATTAGTAGAATAAGCTATTTGTGTGTCTGAACTACCTGTGTCTGAGAAATCTAACTGTTTTGTGGTTAGAAATTTTGTTCCTTTAGAAGTAGATGTAACAGAAGTATTAGCTGGGATTATTAATGCATACGAAGCATCAGGTGAAGATACTCCTCCCGAGCTAGTAGCAGGCATTAATTGATATATGTCTAATGTTGTTGATGAAGCGTATGATGCTTTAGGTCTATATCCTAAAACATAGGATAAAGCATATAAATTTTCTTTCTGTTTAGAATATATTAAGAAATTTTCTTGTACTTGAGTATCTAAATAGAAGGACATTACATCTCCTACATAGGCGGCTGTCTCTATAAATAAAGATCCAGGATTGTTATCCGAGAAATCATTATAAGAGGTTGGAAAGTAAGTTTTAGCATAATTTAAAAGATTAGCTTTAAAATCAGTAAAACTTTTATTTAAATATGATATATTTTTTTCATCAGCCATATTATATTAATTGAATTGTTATTTCGTCTTGTTGTCCTGAGAGATTAATTGTATAGCTAATGGTTAGGTAAAGAGTATTTCCATCTTCATTAGGAGAAAATTCTATGTTCTTTACAGAAATTTCTTTAGACATAAATGTTCCTACCGACATTGAAATTTTTTCCCTTATATTATTATATGTAGATTCATTTAAAGGATCAAATAAGGAATTTAATATACCTGTACCATATTCAGGATTCATTACTCTTTCGCCTTTATTAGTCAATAACAAATTAATTAAATTAGATTTAATTTGATCTTTTGTACTATAATTAAATTTAAATACACTAGGATCGTCAAAAGGAACAGCAATTCCTATTGCTACTTTTTGTAAATCTAACGGGTTAATTCGTGTAACTTGAGGTATAGGCATATTATGTATCTAAATTTCTTAATCCTGATCTATCCATAGGAGTCATATTATTAGCAGCATCTTGTATAAATGCTAAATATGGGTTTACTCTTTGACCAGTTGTTTCATCTATTTTATTTATAACTTGTAAATTTGAAGCTTGAGTGGGTGTTTGATAACCCATCATTCCTCCAATTTTTTGAGCTAATTGCTGGCGTGTGTTAGGATCTAAAGCGTTAGATCTGACAGGATTCACATCATTACTTGTAAATGATAGAGTTCTATTCTCAGTTAATGCTTGTTTGTTCTGTTGAGCCATGACTTCACTAATTATTGAAGGCATTTCTTCATAAATTGCTTCAACTACTGCTTCTTTAATTAATTTTTTAAATACGGATATTTTCATAGATATAAATATTTATGCTTCTAAATTTCTTTCGTCTATTATTAATTTTAATTGATCTACTAATGTTTGGGGATCTAATGTAAAGGATGCCTCACTTTTTAAAACTTCTACACCTGAGGTATCTAAGGCTACAGCGTATCTACGTGAATTTCCCTTAACAACAAATTTTGGATTTTGTTCGTTTTTAATTTCAAACTTAAATCCTTTATAATTTGGTATATCTCCTTCTGTTTCTCCAATTTGGTTTAAAAGTTCATTAAAATCTGTAGGAGGAAAAAAGACTGCTGTTTTAGTATCAATTAATGAATTTATAGGTAATAATTGTGCTTTTATTCGTGTTATGTTATTTATAATATTACTAATAATAGGGTTAACTATAGCTAAAACTGCGCTTAACCCAAGAACTATTTTATTAGCCTTTTCTAAAACAGCTGAAAGTTTTGTTATGACATTAACAGGAATACCTATACCAGGAGGTACGGAAGTAGGTATAGGGATAACACTGATTATAGTAATTACTATCCCAAATATGCTTATATATGTTTGAATCTTTTTTAAAGAATCAGATATATTTTTTATTCTTACCTCTACTCTTTGAATTTCTTTAACAGCACTATCCCTGGCTATTCTTGCTTGATTTATCTTATCAGGAGTATTAGCTGCTCTAATTATATCGTTTGTTTTGTTAACTAATTTCTGTAAGCGTTTTGTTTCACTAACAGCTTTAATTAATTGATCGGTTAATATTAATACCAAAATAGGTACTATAGTTTTTTTGATAGCTTTAAATACCGCTTGTTTTTTTGCTTTGATAGCAGCGTTTCGTTCTTCTTTAGATAATTTAAATTTTTCTTGAAGTTCTTTTTTCTTCTTATCAAGTTTACTCTTTGCTTTCTTTTCAGGATCTTTTTTTAATTTATCTAATTCTGTTTCTTTTGTTTTTTGTTCTTCTTCAAGAATCTGAATACTTAACTCATAATTAGTGTTTTCTATTAACACATCTTTTTCATATTCTATTCTTAAATCTTCTAAGGTTTCGTTAGATGCATTGTTTTGAGATTGAAACTCAACTTGAGTATCATAATTAAGTTTTAATGTGTTAAGTTTTACAGAATGATCTACCTTAAGTTTTTCTTTTTTAAGTATTATCTCATTAATCTCTAATTTTAATTTAATCTTAGGATCGTTTTTTACAGTAGATATTACTTTCTCTTTACCTTGACTTTTTACTTGATCTCCAAATGCTTTAACTTTACTAGTTGTTGCTGTCTTAACAGTTTCAGGATTACTTACTAAACTAGATACGTTAGAACTATTTATAAAAGAGTTAGTAGCCATTATATTGTATAGTTACGATCTGAAAGTAATTTTTTAATAAAATTCTCGTATTTTAAAGAATCTTGTAAATATTCATTTAATTCTTCTGCGGCGGTTTGGATATCGACTAATTCTGATCCCTCAGGAGTTGATTTAGCTTTTGATAATTTAGAACAAAATATTGATAAATTAAGAAGCAAATCTGAGAGAAAATCTGTTAATTGTATTCCTTTAACTAAAGGCTCATCAGGTAAAGTTCCATCAACATCTGTACCTAAGAATATTTTTCCAGAATTAAGATGAACTCTATTAGTAGCATTTAGATTAATAATATTTTCAGTACATATCTCTATATTAGTTTGCGCAGATATTATTACCTCGTCTTTTTTAGAGTTAATTATTACTCTATCACTATTTACTATTATTTGAGGTTTGTAATATTTGTCTATAGAAACAGGATTAGTTAACGGGTTTAAAATACCTTTTTTACCTATAATTAAAGGTAAAGTCTGAGAAGATGTTAAATATATAGAAGAGTATTCTTTGTTTATTTGTTCTATATGGTAAGGAGTATTACTAACATCTTGCCCGTTGGATAAAATTACTATAGGATCTCCATCTTGACCTGGGCCTTTGCTCCATTCATTGTTATATAGTCTAGATCTTACAGTACCGCCAAAACGAATTGAGTTTCCATTTCTACCTTGAGTTATTTTATCTCCTGGGAATCTTAGTAAATTTTTTGAATTTTCATTAATTTGAAAATCTTTAAATTCCTCTGTATCGTTAGCAGGTTGAGCATTATGTTGTGCATTATTCCATACAGCTATTGTTCCTAAATAATATTCTTGAACAGCAGCGGATGATACTTGCGAATAGGCAGCAGGTAATGTTTGAATTAGAACTAATTCATTCTCTAAAGGATATGATGTTTCTGTTGAAAATGGTTTTGCTTTTGAGCAATTATCAAAAAAAGATTCTAGATCTGTAATTTTATTTAAGTCTATATCTTTAGAAATGTCGTAATTTAGATAAAAAACGGTTCCTAAAGCATTATATCCTCCTATTTTTTCAAATTGTTTTTTAGTAGGTTTATTCTCTCCATCGGCAATACCAAATACTTTTCCTACTTTAGCTTTTAATGAGGCTGAGTTTCCAATTGGCCTGTTAGCTGAGGCAGCTATACTGCTTAAATTTTCTCTTATTACTAAACTCATTTAATCTCGATTTTTAAAGGTTGATCAAGAAGTTTTTGACCTTGTTCTTTTATTTCTTCTTGTTGTCTAATTAAATCTTGTATTTCATCAAAATTTATTAACTCACCTTGAGATGTAGTATTAGCAGTAGCAGCACGTTGAGCTATTGCTGCCATTTTAATTAACTGTTCGTTATTTTTTACATTAACATCAATTAAATCTTTAACAGTAGGCATAAGCATTACTGCATTACCTGCGTTTTGGCTAGCTATTGGTTTAAGAGTATCAATAAGATCGCTAATTTGTTTATCAACGTCTTTATTATTTTTATGTATTTGTTTAAATATGTCCGCTAATGACTTATTATCAAATAATACTACGTCACTAAATTTATCCATAATATAATATATTACTAATAAAAAATTAAAG
>Ga0070749_10001791_pt1 | contig 14496 bp, 17 predicted proteins | sample VirMetDEL_Nov_18_FD_75180 | JGI IMG/M metagenome (GOLD analysis project Ga0070749, IMG submission 75180) | Aqueous microbial communities from the Delaware River and Bay under freshwater to marine salinity gradient to study organic matter... | ecosystem: Environmental > Aquatic > Marine >...
ATGACCAGAAGACACACGGTCGCGGGTCAAGCGTCCGCGCCCCGTTCTACGACCAATTAGAAGACAGTCGTAGGGAAGCAATCGAATACTTGATAGGGGATCGTTACTTCCCCCCGTCGTACAGCGAGGAAGGCGTCAGGCCACCAACGATAACGATCAGCGAATCATTCAAGAACAAGATCAACGCAGTCCGCAGGAAGGTGAAAGCGTGGAGCGCGGAGCGTGAGAGGCGGGAGTTAGCGGAAATGACACCTAGCGAGTTGGCTGAGTTGGCTGCCGCGAATCAACGGCGTGCCGCTAAGCGGGAGGGGCCGAGAAGCCCGTCATCGTGGGAGGGTCTTGTGCCGACGACGTGGGTGAATCCTTTCGCCGAGCCTGCTATGGCGAAGGCCGCAGATAACGTGTTGCGCATCCTGTATCGAGTTTTCAAGGATGTCGTGGATGAAGACGTTTGGACGGCGTTGGTGATGGACCCGCGTCCATTGGAGGAGTTGGACGGCCCGTTGGGTGAGTTGCTTGATGACATGCTGGATGCGGTCGCGCCGAAGCCTGCTGTCGTGAAGTTCGCTCCGGGTTTGCGTCCGGTGTTGAAGCATCAGCAAGGCTCGCATGATCAGAAGACGCATGGCGCGTGGGCTACTGGTCGTGCTGGTGGTGACTTTAGTGAGTGGGGGTCGCGTGCCGCGCAGATTCGTGAGATCGCTGAGGTCGCTCCCCCGTTAGCGGACTTGGAGAGGCTTTTGGCTAACCCTGAGGACGCGATCTCGCTGAGAACGGATGATCTCATCGCGGATTTGGTTGAGGAGAGAAAGGACTTGATTGAGTCTTTTCCACCGGATGTCACGATGGTGAATCCAGAAGACTTAGATATCTATTCTGACTCCGAGAGAGAGTTTCTTAGACAACAGTCTTTAGATTTCTTTTACGAATACGGTGACGACTTTCCTGATGCAGGCACAAAATATGATGCTTTACGCGACTACATGAGGCCGACGGCTAATTTTGAGTTTGTGAAGGAAAGTTTGAGTTATGAAGACATGCAACGCCTACGAGATCGAGCACAGGGGCTAGTTGAGGAGGAGATGATCGACGCGCTGAGTCCGGGGATGGAGGCGGTGTTCGGGATATCCCATCCGGTGACGCTTCCTGATGGGTCATCAGACTCCATGAACGTGCAACTGACTGACGTGGAATGGAGCGAGTCCTTGAGTTACGGTAACCCGGCGGTCAGGGTCACGATGGACATTGTCAACGATGACTTCGGTTCTATTGCCACCGGAGTTCAACGAGAATTTAGTTTAGGATTCGACGGAAAACTGCAAGTAGAGAATGTTTACCTAAAGATCGACGACGATGCTTACAAGGGTAAAGGTTTCGCGACTGTTTTCAATGAACGCGCCTACGACGCTTACATATCTCAGGGAGTGGAGAGCGTCACGGTCGGTACTGCTTGGGACGGCGGTTTCGTGTGGGCGAATAAGGGATTTGCGTGGGACGGCGGCGCACCCGGCAAGAACCTTGAGACTGCTGATTATGCGTTACAGAAAGTTTTGCGAGACCCAATGTCCTCTGCGTCAACCTTAGAGCGTGCCTCAATCATGTTGCATCAAGTCCAAACAGAAGCGTCGATGGATAGACCTGATCTAAGCAAAATTGCGACACCTATGGAGATCGCGATGCTCGGCTACAGGGATCAAGGCACAGGCAAGTTCGGCGGCATGGAAACAACGACGTGGCCCGGTAAGACCGCTTTGTACGACGCTAGATGGAGAGGCCGTAAAGAGTTGACACCTGAGAACCTTGGCGGCATCGCTCGCTCGAAGGCAGACATGCGTCGCCCGCAACAGATACCGGGTCAGCAACCATTATTCGATAAGAATCCGGTCGTTCAGCAGCCAAGCGCCGGGACCGCAGGGGGACGGCAAAGCCTTGACGAGGAGATCATGGAGTTGCTGCAACCCATCGGCAAGGCGAAGAAACTCTCGTATTGGGACAAGATCGAGCAGCAGGCAGAGTTCTACGAGAAGTGGATCATGGAGACAGGTCGCGGGCTTGAGGAAGAAGACCCCGACTCGATGGATGATTTCTTCGCTGCCGCTGTCGAGGCTATGCCGTGGCTCGTTGAGTAGAATGTGTCCTTGTTCTAGGGGTTGACGGTAACCTAGAGGGACACTACGCGAACTCTGAGGATGCCCGTGACTGATACTGCGACCCGACTCACGGGACTCAGCGACGATGATCTTCTCAGCCTCCATAAGCGGCTCGACGCTAGAGACATTGACGCACCGGCTGTTGTCGAGGCGCATCACCTCGCCTCGATGGAGATCGCTCGCCGGGGTTTGAGTCACGGTCACACGGACGATGAGTGGTCAAAGGCCGCTATTGAGACGCAGGTAATCGAGGTTGATTCCCCTGATGACATTGAGGCTCCCGCTGGCATGGAGAAAGCGTGGGGGGCTGCTTTAGCGAACGGCGGGACGGTCTCGGTTTTCTTGACCGTCGACGGGTATGTCTTGAAGGCAGACCCGACGGTGTCCGACGTTCACGTCCCGACGATCATGGGTGGGAAGAAGCGGAAGCCTTTAGAGAAGACGATCCGTGAGGAGGACGGCAAGTTCGTCGTCTACTCGGAGGACATGAGCCGCAAGTTCGGAACCTACGAGACTCGTGATGAGGCCGAGGCGCGGCTGCGTCAGATTGAGCGGTTCGCTAAGGCTGACTCGTACTCGATCCCTAAGGGTGTGCAGGCAGCCGCTAAGCAGGGGTTGGAGTGGATCGCTGACGGTAAAGCGGGTAGCGGGTTCACGAGCACCGGACGGAACAGGGCTAAGCAACTCGCTGCCGGTGGGAGCGTGTCGCGGGCGACCCTCGTGAAGATGCGGGCGTGGTTCGCACGGCACGCTGTCGATAAGAAAGCGAAAGGGTGGGGCGATAAAAGCAACCCGACGCCGGGGATGGTCGCGTGGTACGCATGGGGCGGTAACGCGGGTCGATCGTGGGCGAATGACGTGCTGGGTCGAGTTGAGAAGCGTGCAGCGCCGGAGGCTTTGACTGATCTCGGGGTGAACACGGAGAACCGTCAGTACGCGATCGACGAATACATGTACGGGCCGATGAACCCCGAGGAGCCGGGATCGTATTGGGATGAACTCGGTGACGTGTGGGGGGTTGCGGCTGAGACTGCGATGACGACGCGGTGCGGCAACTGTGCTGCGTTCAATCAGACTCCCGACATGATCGCGATGATGGAGGAGGGGCTTGGCGAGGCTGGGGAGAAAGTTGTCGCGGCAGCGAATCTCGGCTACTGCGAGTTGTTTGAGTTCAAGTGTGCGGGTGCTCGTACTTGCGCCGCGTGGATTGGTGGAGGGCCGATCACGAAACATCAGCAGGGCAAGCATGATCAGAAGTCTCATGGTCGTCGAGCCACGGCTTTGGACCCTGCTGTCGCTGACTCCATCATCAGTCAGACGATGGAGCAGGGCGGCCTTACGGTGAGCATGGTTGACGGCTCGACGCCTCCGAGTGGTTACATGGTCGCGAGGACTGAGGGCGTGAAGCCCGCGATCGTGGACGCCTCTGAGTTCTATGACGCTGAGTCGGGACCGAAAGCCCTCGGATCATTCCTGAAAAACAACCGGGAACAGTTGACCGGGGGTGACTATCTAGGGGTTTGGCATGAGGTAGACTCGGGTAAAGTTTATCTGGATGTTGCTCAGAACGTGTCAGACCGTGCGACTGCTGAGAGGTTAGGTCGGCAGCGTGATCAGATCAGTATTTGGGATGTCGTAGAAGGAAAGGAGATTGAGACAGGTGGCACAGGAGAAATCAGCAAATCCGATCCAATCGGTGAGGCTGCCGGACCTCTCGCAGATGACGGACGAGGAGATCGACGCTTACGCAGCGGAGATTTGGCAGAAGATTCAGAAGTAGAGAAGCATCAGCAGGGTAAGCACGATCAGAAAACACACGGTCGAGGCAGATCAAGTGTTGATTTACCTGCGATCAAAGACAAAGAACCGACCGCTGAGCGGTCACCGGAGTCTGTCGAGGCCGCTAGGCGGCTTCGCGCTGAGGCAGTCGCGGCTGAGCCGGAGTTCACTTCGATGATTGTTGATGTCGTCTCGGAGAACGGCGGTCGCCTCGAACATCTTGAGCATCGCGTCAAGACGACGGATTCTTTGGCTCGTAAGATTCAGTTGAAGGCTGATGAACACAACGTCAGCGTTGATGAGGCTGCCGGGTTGATCGGAGATACCGTCCGGTACACGTCAGTTTTCCCTGACGCTGATTACGTTCAGGGCACGAAGTCAATGGTCGATGCTTTGCAGGCAGACGGCTACGAAGTGCGGGTGACGGACTATTGGTCGATAACTGATGACCCGTACAAGGGAGTCAACATCAAGGCTCAGAAAGACGGCTTGATGATTGAGTTGCAGACGCACACTCCGGGCAGTCTTGCCGTCAAGGAGGGCAAGATGCACAAACTGTACGAGCAGTACCGTTCGGAGAAAACACCGCAACGGCAGGCGCAGTTGCGGGATGAAATGATGCGGGCATCGGAGGAGATTCCTAAGCCGCCGGGTGTTGGTCAAGGTGCCTTTGGTGGAGCGGGGGAGGAGTAATCGTGCATTGTGAGTATTACAAGGGCGTAGACGAGTTCGATGGGAAGTTCCGTGCCCTGTACCGGCTGTTCGACCCGGTTAGTGGTGACTTTGGTGAGTTCCGGTGGACGTCGAACGGTTGGGTTCCGACTGAGTCGGTGGTGTATCAGTTGGTCAACGATCCTGACTCGATCCGCAAGATCACCGAGGATGAGGCGAAAAAGTTAGTGCCGGAGGCGTTCGCGACGCTGGTGTCGAAGCAAGTCACGGAACGCATGTTCACTCTCGGGCCGATGTACGTTCCTAACGTGAAAGACGCTCACGCTGAGTGGACCGACCCGGAGGAGTTGCAGAAAGCGGTTTGGGAGTACGTCAAGAAAGGTGACCGGCGTATCCGCTTGCAGCACGATAGGGATGTCGTCGCGGGCGAGTGGTTGGAGATCATGGCGTGGCCTTACGAGGTTGAGGCTCCGATCATTATGAAAGACAGTTCCGAGGGGTCTATGAAGTTCCCACCGAACACGGTTTTCCTCGGCGTGAAGTGGGAGCCGTGGGCGTGGGACATGATCAAGGAAGGGAAACTGCGTGGGTACTCGATTGGTGGGCGTGCCGAGCGGCTACTGGCGGACCTTCCTGAGGAGTATGTCGGTAAGGCTCAGGCTCCGTTTGAGGACGCTATTCGCGTTGAGGCGGAGGATTTTGTCGCGCCGGAGGTCGTTGAGGAAGTCGACTTGGAGCAGCGGATTGCGGCGGCAGTCGCCGAGGCCGTCAAGTCAATAAACCCTGTGGTGAACGTCGTTATGCCTGAGGATAAGCCGAAGGTCCGTAGAGTAGAGCGGGACGCCCACGGAAACATCTCGCGAGTGATTGAGGAGTAGAAGGTATGGCTGGAATCGTAGATGCTGGTAAGCATTTGATGTTGACGGGATTCTCTGGAACCGCTGTTTACGCGAGCCTGCATACGGCTGACCCCGGATCAAGTGGCACGAGCGAGGTTTCGGGTGGATCGCCTGCGTACACTCGTGAGTCGATCTCGTGGGCTGCTGCGGCGAGTGGATCGGTCGCGAGTGACGCGAACATTGTTTTTGATGTTCCTGCGAGTACGACGATTACGCATCTTGGGTATTGGTCCGCTGTCACGTCGGGGACTTTTTATGGTTCTCGCGCACTTGACACGAGTCAGACGTTCGCGACGCAGGGCACTTACACGATCAGTTCAGGGAACCTTACTGAAACCGTGACGTAATGGCTGTCGGGCTTTTCACGCTCGATAGCGCCACTCTCGGTGTTCTCGACACGAACGTCCTCGGTGGCGACGGCACGGGTTTCGTTACGGGGTCGGTTAGTAGTTCCGGCTCTGTCACGGGTTCGGTTGGTTTCTCCGGTTCGGTATCGGGCGGCGTTAGTTCTTCTGGCTCAGCGACCGGGTTTGTTGGTTTCGAGGGCGCGGTAAGCGGGTCTGTCGCATCATCAGGCAGTTCAACGGGGACGGTCGACTATCAGGGCACCGTTAGCGGGTCTGTCGCGTCTTCTGGCGTGGTTTCCGGTTCTGCGGCACTAACCGGGTCGGTAAGTGGATCGACGGCTTCTAGCGGCGTCTTAGCGGGTTCGCCGCAGTTGACCGGGTTGATCTCTGGTTCTGTCACCTCATCGGGCACCGTGTCAGGTAGCGAGGGCGCTACGGGCAGCGTGTCCGGTTCCGTAGCGAGTTCGGGTTCAGTTGCGGGCGTTGTCGCGGCGTTCGGTTCTGCTTCCGGCTCTGTGGCTGAGTCAGGGTCGGTCACGGGTGTTTTTGGCGCGGTCGGCTCCGTCGCTGGTGTGACGGTCTCGACGGGGTCAGTTCGATCCTCTGATCGGTCTGGCAGCGTCTCGGGGAGCACGTCGTCGTCGGGAACGGTTGTCGGAGTTGCCTCGGGTGATGCTCCCGTTGTCGTGGGCGGCGGTTCCTTACCGATCGTTGTCGCGGTGCCGCAAGTGTCACCGTTCGGGCTTGTTTTTGGGGTGTCACAGTCGGCGGGGTCGATTGAAGGATCGCGTCGTTTACGGGAGGATGATGACGTCGAGTTACTGGAACTACTCGGAGTCCTGTGAGTTGCGCGATAATCAACCAACGACGATCAAGGAGTAGAAGTGTTCCTCTCAAGTGATGACGGTAAGACCATGAGTCTCGGGGCAGTCAATAGTGACTTAGTCGTGACGAAGGCTGACCTGAAACAGGGCGATTTCGCTGAGTGGAACTCAAGCGGCGGCAAGGCTCGCGGCAAGATCACGCGGATCGTCCGTGAGGGCACCCTTGACGTACCGGGGGCTGATTTCAAGGTCAACGCGGAGGAAGATGACCCGGCGGTTCTTTTGACGGTTTACCGCCCGTTTGGGGATGGTTTTCGGGCTACTCCGACGAAGGTGGGTCACAAGATGTCGACGCTGCGTCGGATCGCTGCCTTGAAGGTCGTCGAGGGTGGAGAATAGCGAAAATAGGCTCCCTGAGGCCCTTAGGGGCTGGATTGAGCAGTTGTTGGAGCCTGAGGTCACCAGATTATTTGATGTCTTCCCTGAGGCTCAGATCGACGTGAGGCTTAGCGCCTCTAGGGGGAAGATCAGGCGGCATCCGACGATCACGGTGAATGGTGGGCCGACGGAGATGATCGACCCCGCCTAGCAATACCCCCGTTTCCCCCTCCTAAACCCCCCCATGATAAACTGGGGCACGAAATTAGGAGGAAACCATGAGACGCACCATCAAGATCGACCCCGCGCTGAACGTCTCCGCGACGCTCGCGAAGGCCGAGAAAATCGCCGCACGCGCCGCCAAGAAGGGCCTGTCCGGCGGCTACACCGTTGCCATTGAAACTGACACCGTCGACACCCCCGAGGGTCGCGCCGAGGTGCGCTACCTCGTCATCGACGGCGAGCCTGCCAAGTTCAACGGCTACACCTTCGTCGCGCTCGTCGAATGGATCGGCGACAACAGCGTCGTTACTGGCAGCCCGTATTACGAGGGCGAGCCTGTTGACCGCGACACCCTCGTCAAGGGTGCCTGTGATCATTGTGGCACCGTGCGTGCTCGCAAGTCGGTCATCGTCGTTGAGAACGAGGCTGGCGAGCGGCAGCAGGTCGGCAAGTCCTGTGTCAAGGACTACTTGGGCAACAGTCTCGCGCTCTCGTGGTTCAAGACGGGCGACCCGTTCGATGAGTTCGACGGCTACACGGGCATCGGCACGCCGCTGCACAACACCCGCGAGACGCTCGCGATCGCTTACTCGGTGATCCGTCAGCGTGGCTTCGTCTCCAAGGCCAAGGCTTTGGAGGAGCAGCGGACCCCGACCGCTGAACTCGTCGAGTTGTCCATGAACGGCAGGCCGAGCAACAAGCGAGATCGCGTGCTCTACGACGAACTGTGGGCTGGCTGGGACGCTCATGTTGACCGTTTCAACGCTGTGCGGATTCACGAGTTCGCTGACGAACTTGACAGCAGCAGCGAGTGGGCCGCCAACGTGAAGGCAGTCGTGGCGCAAACCTACTTCAACCCGAAGCACCTCGCGCTGGTGGTCAGCCTCGCAGGCGTGTATGTGCAGAAGGTCAATCGTGACGCGCAAGAAGTCAACGCCGTAGACGAGGAGTTCGGTCAGATCGGTGAGCGCGTGACCCTCGACCTGACTGTGCAGTCGAGCACCGCGTTTGACTCGCACTACGGGATCACGTTCGCGAACACGTTCCTCAGCGAGGACGGTCACCGTTTCAAGTGGCTGACCGGAACGCGCTCGTTCGACGAGGGCGAGACCGTCACCTTGACCGGCACGATCAAGAAGTACGACGAGTGGAACGACAAGGTGTTCACGGTTCTCACCCGCTGTAAAGAGGCCGTAGCGTGAAGCGGGTAGAGAGAGTGCAGGCGCTCCGTCGCAGTAATGCGGCGGGGCGTCATGCTGACCGCCGAACGAAACGGCTGAGGGATCGCGGAGCACAAAAACGGGCAGCGATAGCCGAGCAAAGAAACTCTGGTTCTCAACGGGGGTCGTGATAATCTCTTAGACATCGAGACCTGCGGGTTGTCGTTCAACGCATCAGCGTTGCACGAGGCCCGCTTTTTTCATGTAGGAGGACAGGTGGGGCGACCTGCTAAGAAGATGGTCAATCTGTCGATCGAGGAGACCTCGGGGGTAGATCACCCGGCTCATCTGCATGAAGGTTGGCTCGTGATGAAAGCGGCTTCGCAAGAAGATGTTGAGACGACTTTGAGTCGCGAAGCGAACCCTAGTGAAGAAGAAATGCAGCCGATCCTGAAAGAGACCGAGGAGGTCAACATGGAAACGCAGGACGCGCAGACTGAGGTCCAAGAGGCCGACGTCGAGAAGGCAGACAAGCCTTCCTACGAAGAACTCCAAGAGATGCTGAACAAGGCTAACGCTCGCATCGAGGAGATGGAAAAGAAGATGAACGACAAGCCGATGGACGAAAAGGAAGACGACGATCTTCCCGAGTTCCTTCGTAAGGAAGCACCTGAGAGTGTCCGTAAGGCTTTCGAGTCGATGCAGAAGGCGACGGAGGAAGCGCAGGCTCAGGCTGAGGCTGCTGCTGACGAACTCCGTAAGGAGCGCTCTGAGCGTGCCGACGCTGACGCGATCGTGAAGGCTCGTGAGTCGTTCGCGAACCTTGGTCTTGACGCTGAGGCAGTTGGGCCTGCCCTGCGGCGTCTGGCTGAGACCGATGAAGACTTGGCGAAGTCCGTCGAGGACGTTCTGACTGCCGCTAACGCGAAGGTCGAGTCCGCTGACTTGTTCGCTGAGATTGGCAAGTCTGCCCGCCCTGCGGGTAGCGCCTTTGAGAAGGCCGAGGCTATGGCTAAGGCCGCAGTTGCGGACGGCAAGTCTGCGACGTTTGAGCAGGCTCTATCGGACGTGTTCACGTCTGATAGCGACCTTTACATGTCCTACCTCGCCGAGCAAGGAAAGTGAGGGCCTAGAAAATGGCCTACGAGTTCAGTAATTACGCAGTAAAGGCGACGCTCGTTGCGGGAGCGGACCTTTCTGCAAAGCAGTACCACTTCGTCAAGATTGACAACGGCACCGGCAAGGCTGTCGCGGTCAATGGAGCAACTGATCGTCCGTTTGGTGTTCTACAGAACAACCCGACTGCCGATCAAGAGGCTGAGATTCTGGTTGTTGGCGGCACGAAGATCGTTGCCGGTGGCACCGCCTCAGCAGGCCAGCCGCTTTTCCCGAGCGCATCTGGCAACGCCGTGACTCTCGTCTTCGGCACGACCGGGTCCGCTGCCTATGCCGTGGGTACTTTTGTTACCGACGGCAGCGCTAGTGCGACCACTACCGCTGTTATCGACTGCGCGAACGCTGGTCGCGGACTCTAAGGAGAACTGAGAAATGCCACAGCCAACGATCAGCGACGTTCATGTTGACGCGATCCTGACAAACATCTCTGTTGCTTACATGCAGCGTGCAGAGAACATGATCGCGGACAAGGTGTTCCCCGTCGTTCCTGTTGACAAGAAGTCGAACAAGTATTTCACCTACACCAAGGGTGATTGGTTCCGTGACGAGGCTCAGCGCCGCGCACCGGGCACCGAGTCCGCTGGTGGCGGTTACAACCTGTCGACTGATACCTACAGCGCTGACGTGTTCGCGTTCCATAAGGACGTGGACGATCAGACGCTCGCCAATGCTGACACTCCCTTGAATCCTCTCCGTGAGGCTGCTGAGTTCGTCACCTCCCGTTTGATGCTGCGCCGTGAGGTTCAGTTCATCACGGACTTTATGACGACCGGCGTGTGGGCGAACGAGAAGTCCGGTGTGGCTTCTGGCCCGTCTTCTTCGCAGTTCATCCAATGGAATGACTACAGCAACTCTGATCCGATTGAGGATATTGAGGAAGCCAAGGAAGACATCTTGTCGACCACGGGCTACGAGGGCAACACTCTCGTTCTCGGTTACCAAGCCTTCCGGCAACTCAAGAATCACCCGGACATTGTTGACCGCTACAAATACACCACTTCCTCGGTGATCACCGAAGAAATGATGGCTCGCTTGTTCGGTGTCGACCGTATCCTCGTCGCTAAGTCCGTGAAGAACGGCGCTGATGAGGGTCTGGCTGACTCGTTCGCGTTCAACTTCGGTAAGGCTGCTTGCCTGCTGCACGTTGCACCGAACCCCGGTCTGATGACTCCGAGCGCTGGCTACATCTTCGCGTGGACGGGTGTTTCGGGTGGATTGGGCGCTACCGTCGGAACCTCACAGTTCCGCATGGAGAGCCTTCGTGCCGCTCGCGTTGAGGCTGAGTTCGCGTTCGACAACAAGGTTGTCGCTTCCGATCTCGGTTACTTCTTCAACACCTGTGTCGCTTAGGAGGAATGAATGTCAAATCGACTGACAAGGGGCGAAGCCCTCGTAGGTGATTTGCAGGCTGACGATGACGTCACCACAGGTGATGATCTCGTCGTCGGCGACGACGCCTCAGTTGCGGGTAACCTCGACGTTACTGGCAACCTGACAGCGGGTGGAACGATCGACCTCGGTGATCCGGTGACTTTCATCGCTGATCCGACAGGTGGGGCGACCATCGACGCTGAGGCTCGCACAGCGATCAACTCAATCCTTGACGCGCTTGACGCGGTTGGGATCATGGCAGCGTCCTAAGACGTTCCCTGAGAGGGGGTCGGCGGGTGATCCCTGTCGGCCCCCTTTCATCATTTGAGGAGAAGTAATGACGTGGTCTTACAGCGGGAACCCTGCTGATTCCAACAGGGATGCAGTCCGATTTTTGATTCAAGACACCGACACTAATGATCAGTTGTTGTCGAATGAGGAGATCGACTACACGCTGACCACGGCAGGGTCCGTTTACATGGCGGCGCATGATTGCGCTTATGTGATCGCCACTCAGTACGCGCAACTCGCTTCGAGTAAGAGCGTCGGCGATATGTCGATCAGTTACAGCGATAGGGCTAGTGGCTACTACACGATCGCTGACCGGATGTTGCAGTTGCAGGCGATGAGAGAGCCACCGACACCGTACATTGACCCTGACAACATTATTAGGGCGTCTCAGAAGACTGTGCCGCCGGATAATGGCACCGAGTTCTACACGGGTCAACAAGACTACTTGAGGCCGTAGACATGGCTCTTGACCGCGAGTTCTTGCCGCTCATGTTGGAGACGGTTGTCGTGAAGGCGCAGGCGAGTCTGGACAAGTACGGTAAGCAGACCTTCGCCGCGTCGGGTGACTCGTATCGAGCGCGACTAATTTTTGAGGATCGGTTGATGCACGATCAGAATGGTCGTGAGGTCGTGGAGACTGGAAGGGCGATCTTGTTTGGCGCTGCCGCCTCTATCACGACGCAGCACAACATTGAGTTGCCGGATGGGTCGACCCCGAAAATAACGAGGGTTGACACGATTCAGGACGAGGACGGGGATCATCATTCCGTGATTGGGTTTGGCTTGTAATGCCTAGTCGAGTTCGAGTGAAGAATCTTGCGCCTTTGCAGAAGGCTTTCATCCTCGCGGGCGCTGACGCTCCCTTGTTCGCTGCTCGTGCGTTGCGTGAGGAGGCCGATGAGGCGTTCGCGTTGACGCAGACGGTCGTTCCGGTGCGGACGGGTGTGTTGCGTGCGTCGGGGGAAGTTCACGGCCCGCGAACCCGTGGAACTAAGGCTTACGCGGAGATCACTTATGGTGGACCGGCTGCGCCATACGCGATTTATGTGCATGAAATTCCACCATCGCGGGCTAAGCATGATTACCCGACAAGGTGGAAGTACCTTGAAAACCCTGTTCGTGAATACTCTAAGGGGATGGGTGAGCGAATGACGCGACGAGTATTGGACATGATTGCTCGGAAGTTTGAGATTTCCTAATGGCGACAATCTTAGAAGCCGTAGGCGATTATCTTGTCTCGCAGGGTCAGGGAACTCTCGGCACGGACTTGTTTCTGGCGACGATGCCTAAGTCGCCGGACGCGCTGGTGACTGTTTACGAGAACGCCGGTAATAAGCCTGAGATGACTATGGGGAGTTCCCCTTGGGCGATTGACCGGCCCCTTATTCAGGTGATTTGTCGTGCGGGTCGTCAGGATTACCCGACTGCGAGAGATAAGGCAGAAACGATCCGAGCGATTCTCGCTGCAGTTACGGACACGACAATCTCTACGATAAAGATCATGCGTATTGAGTCTCAGGGATCGGTCATACCTATGGGGGAGGATGACAATCAGCGCCCAATGATCTCAATGAATTTTGAGTGCATGGTTCGGTATGACTGACGCTTACGGTCGAGGGGTTATCACGGACGAGACGCCCCGCTGTTGGCGGTGCAACAGAATCTTGGCAGTTCTCATGTCTCGCCCGTGGGTCATAAAGTGTTCTCGTTGTAAGGCAGAGAATCGAAGCCAATAGGAGTCGAGCATGAGCGACTTGATCGACGATCTTGATGAACTGGCGCGGAAAGCGACTGGCCCTAAGAACAAACAATGCGCTGTGGAGTGGGTGCTGGGGGAGGTCGATGAGCAGTCCCGTGTCAAGTTAGTTGCTTTGCTTGATGATGAGCATGTTTCTGGCGCTGAATTATGTAAAGTGCTGACGTCTCACGGTTACCCAATACAGTATTCAAGCGTGATCCGACATCGGCGGCGCTTGAAAGGAAACGCGGGATGCAAGTGCCCTTAGAGCAGCAGTCCGTTCTCGTCATGTTGCTAGATGATCGTGTCTGGATTGACAGCAACACTTTGATCTCGTATTTACGGATCGTTGAGGATCAAGCATCTCGCCATATTGAGGAAGCGATAGAGGCGAGCGATAAGGGTAAAGAATTCGCTGCGTTCGGTGGTCGAGAGGTTGTTCGGCAGATAGCCGACGGCATAGTCCTGACGACTATGACCGCTAACGAGGAGATTAGGGCCAAACGTGGGTCTGCCAGACGATCTTGATGCTCTAGCCAAGGCGGGAGAGGTCGCCGGTTATCAGGCATCTGCCGTGAAGCATCCTTCCGGCTGGGAGCCGGGGGTTGCATGGAACGGTGACTCAGGAACATTGACGACGCACCCGATCGACGCGGAGCCGAATGATTGGTCTGAGTTGCTTTCCGTGTGGGATTTGGACCCGACGGTGTTCGAGGTCATTGAGCCTGTGCAGTTTCGCGCTTGGGATGCCCCTGACCCTGAGGGCGGTTTACGTCGCCTGTTCTACTACAAGGCCACTATCAGGAGACGTGTCGACTCTCGCGAGTCTGTGGAGGAGTTGCTGTCGGTCCTCGGCAAGAAGCGCCCTAAGAAGCCGCCAGAGAGTTCAGGGGAGGGTTTCGCGTTCTGCGTGCCTTCTGGTGACCTGCAGTTAGGTAAGCCCGATGGGGACGGCACAGAGGGCACCATCGAGCGGTTCTCCTCTAAGACTGACGCTGCCGTGGCTCGGCTCAAAGAGTTGCGGAAAATGGGTCGAGTGGTTGATGAGATCGTGTTGCCTTGGCTCGGTGACTGTATTGAGGGGCTGGTTTCGCAGGGCGGCGCTCTCGCTGCTGCGGGCCGCTTGGACTTGACGATGACTGAGCAGTTGCGGGTGTACCGGCGGTTGATGCTGCATCAGATTCAGCAATTCGCTCCGTTATCGGATCGGATAGTGGTGCCCGTCGTACCGGGGAACCATGACGAGGTGCAGCGCGTCGGGAAGGTGACTCGGAGGTATGACGACTCGTGGGCGGTAGAAGGTGCGTCGGCTGTGGCTGATGCCTTGAAGTTGGCTGACGGCTATGAGCATGTGTCTTTCGTTTTTCCGGGCCATGACGAGTTGACCATCACCTTGGACGTCGCGGGAACGCCTGTCGGTTTCGCTCATGGGCATCAGTTCGGGCGTGACCCTGTGAAGTGGTGGTCGGGTCAGGCTCACGGTATGCAG
>Ga0070749_10001794_pt1 | contig 14494 bp, 4 predicted proteins | sample VirMetDEL_Nov_18_FD_75180 | JGI IMG/M metagenome (GOLD analysis project Ga0070749, IMG submission 75180) | Aqueous microbial communities from the Delaware River and Bay under freshwater to marine salinity gradient to study organic matter... | ecosystem: Environmental > Aquatic > Marine > Coastal...
CCGGAATGACAACAAATGTTCGTGCCGGTGTTAGCGCCCAAAGAAGACCGGGGGTTGGTCAAAAAAGATCGGGGGTTGGTCAAAAAAGAGCTAATGTTGGTATGCCGAGTTGGGTATTACAAAGTCAACTGGGCGGCGGCATTGGTGTGGACCCTAATGGGTTTACTCCGCAGCAGATAGAATTCATGAGGAGCCGAGGCGCTCAACTTGGTATAAATGTTCGAGACGATATGCCGATTACTATTTTTCGCGAATTGCTTGCGCGAGATATGCAGAGATTTGATAGGCGTGAAATAGGCCAGTTTTATCAGCAACGATTCGGAAGACGCGTTAGTGCCGACGACTTTTTGGCCGCAGAATCAATTATGAATAGAAGGGGTGAAGAGTTAGCGGCTGAAGGTCGCGACTCGGTGCTTAGGGCTTCTGGCGGAAAAATTCCACATTTATCTCGCGGCGGTTCCGCTGGTGGGGATTCTGTTCCTGCCATGTTAACGCCCGGCGAATTTGTTATGAGCGCTGAGTCAGTCAAGAGGCATGGCGTTGGATTCATGGAAAATCTAAACAGGGGACACGTTCAAGGATTCAATAAAGGCGGAATGGTTCAGTATCGCCAAGATGGTGGTCTCATGGGAATGATTGACGGTGCTGCCAAAGCGGTTGGTATAGACACATCAAAAATTGAAGGAGTTTTTGGTGGTTTTGTTGATAATTTCTCTTCTGTGTTTGATAATATATTATTACCATTTAACGGTATAATGCAGGGCCTACAGAATATTGCTGATAAATTTGGTAATTTTGTAATGAGTCACGAGGTAAAACCCATAACTGTTCTTATACCAAATCTAGATACTCTTGATGGCAAAATAGCTAGCGCTGTGGAAAAGGCAATAAAAGACGCCCTACCAAAAACAAATAACAATAAAGATTTTAAATCTAACGGAAATTAGGAATATAAATGAGCGATCACTTTAGACACTTGACTGGAACATCTTTGTTCATGAAGTCCGACTCGGATGGGACGAAAGATGGTTTTTATAACAAGATGCCTTTAGGTATAAAAAGTCCGGCAGAAGGTATTCAACACTTTACAAACTGGGGAAATATTTCCAAGACATTAGAAAGAGATAACCTAGTTAGACTGGAGGACGGTCAGGTTAACAAGGTTCTTTTTAGACAGAGAGTTAATTTTAATTTTATCAACTGGAGCGAATCAAAACAAGATATCGTAAGTAGTAGCTTGCAAGTGGAGGCGGGTTTTGAAGACACTTGGGTTCCAAACAAGGTCAAAATATTGGACGATGTTGCATTCGTCGCCCAAGACGAATATACGGATATAGTCAGAGACGATATACCGCTATTTGATATGGGTTTCAAGCAGTATGCTGTGAAAGTAACCGATACGGTTAATTGTGGTAGTATTGAAAATTCTTCTCAGATATTGGGTAGTCTCATTGCCGTGTCTCCCGATCTTCCGGGTACCTACGAAAACTATTATTGGACCAAGGACTTCGCTCAGGCCGATGGAAGCACGGATACCTATTATTCTCATATTAATTTTGACTACAAGCGTCCCACAGCTATGACCGGCGCATCTCTGTGGCGCCAAGATTATCAAAACTGTATACTAAAAGTCAAAATAGGCAGACCGGGCTTGGGTAGTTTCATTGGTTATCTTATATATGGTGGAGTCTTAAAAAACGATTTCCATAATCTCATGGAGGAAACGGAAATAGGTCTAAACTTTAGAGATATTCGTTATGGCTCTTTAGTCGATGATGTTTTTAAAAACGAATCCGCGCAAGAGATCAACCAAGACCCACTTGCTTATGCACATGGACCCGGCTATCCACCCGGAGGATACGCTGCGCGTTTTGGTCTTGGTTATGGACCTCCTGAGCCGCAAGGTATTGCCGGGGAATCATTTGCAATGGGTGACTTGCAAGACGGTGCTGTTATTGGATATTACTACTTGATTCCTCAAAAGCTAACCTTGCAAGACGAAGATATTCCAGACGGCGCTTCGCGAGATGATTATCCAATTGATGAACATTTTGTTGACAAGTTTGAAGATCTGTCTCAAAGAGCGCAGGATCTGGTACAACAAGGTCTTATACCAGACCCAAGGGATGAGCGCTATGGCTTTTTAAATCTGGGAAAAAGAACTTTTGGCTCTGATGCTTGTTATGGCTCTAGAAATAGTCCTGTTGGCATACAGATCTCTCTAAGAAAAGAAATATTAGCATCGGAGCTTGACGATTTTACAAATGGGGTAGTTGGTAGCAAAAATCCATTCACTCTTGAGAAAAGTTTTACACAGACAGAATACGGCAGTACAATACATGTTGGACTTTATTCAGCGTCAACATTTGTTACTGCTGAAAAATTTATACAACTTACACCTGTAAGAAAATGCGGCAAAGTAGATATATACAAAAGAAAAAGAAGCTTTATTACTTCTTCTTTAAATGGAAAACTGATCTCGGAAGACCACGGATTAAACAACGGAGACATCATTGAAATAAAAAACGTGTTATTCAGTGAGTCCGCTAATAGTTTCAGTTCTAAGCATCCTTTAAATGGTATAAAATACGTAAGAGTTGAAGATAATGATAGTTTTGTTGCTTATGATGACCAAGCTCTAAGTAGACCGTCTAATTTAACTCAAATCAGGACTTTTGACGGCGTTAGTTGGAAATCTATTTCTAACCTTGATTTTCAGTCTGGTGCGGGCTGGAAGTTTGAGGGGTCTCTTTTTTCTCCTTTGGGTAAAAATGGTCACACTTTGGCTCCTCGTGGCGATGATATTACTGTTGCGCAAGCTCATCCCGATACGTTTTTTACAAGAAAAAGACCCAAAGAACTAGATGGCAATCTCGCCGTTCCTACAGAGCGCAGTTTTGGCTGGGAGAAGCCGCAACTAGGGGGTGTCTATTTAGATTTTACTTATAATGCAGATCCCGCGAATATTGATCGGGTTAGCGTGTTTAATTTAAAATGGGCCGAGAATATTGATCAAAATTTTGAAAATGTATTAAATCCCAACATGAATACTTCTAATCCCGGACACCAATTTCGTAATATTCCATTTAGTATAGACCTTGGGGCTTTTTCTGATCCTAGATCCTCTTGGATGGATTATTTTAGTGGGGCTTTTTTTGGTAGCGATATTGATGTAAAATTTTCACATAAAACTGGAAGTAGTTCTGTTTATATCTTGGCTGTAGGAGAAAGAGGCTCTGACTCTGCTGTTGATTTGTTTGGTGTTTCAGAAGGGTATTCTGAAGTTGGTCCGTGGTCGGTAATAAATAACCATCCCACATACTACAGTTTAGGCAAGGCAAAGAAGGTGCCGTCTACTCTGCCGCGTGGAAGAACTCATATTTTTAAATTTGTTTTGGATCAGTATAATAATCTTACTGAAATCACGCATCAGAATACGGTTTTTGGCGGCGGGAAGGCCGCCGTGTCGGATGTTATTTTTTATAATGATGCTGGAGAAGTTAAAAGGTTTGATTTAATTAAAGAGCCGGTTCCTTGGAATAAATATGAAGGCGGTACGGGACACAAGACAAATCGTGGAAGTTATTGGTTTCTTAGTTTTGGTTTAGATCTTCAGTTTGAAGATCTGTTTGGCCTAGAGTATGAGGGTAGAGTGTTTGCTCCCTACAATTATTCGCAAGGGCAAGTTGATGTTCAAAATAGTAACTATTGGGCTAGGTCGGCAGTTGTTAATTGGGCTAATATTCCAATTTCTGAATGGAGGGTTAATTGCTTAGGTGACAGATTTATAAAAACAAACACAGAAGACAGTTGGCACTATGCATTTCTCGCGAAAAATAAATATCTCTACTTTAATAGAATGGAACCAGAGTCGCTGTTGGAAAACAGGGTAGACACCAGCTTTGGTCGTCGTTTAGGGAATATTTCTTGTTTTCATTTCGGTACGGTTGTTCCAAATATAAAGCCTTATTCTGTTTTTGGTGGAGAGGATGTTAGTCCCGGCGGCTTCAATCCTAACGCAATTGGATTTGGCTCCAGTTATTATATTAGTGTTTTTGATGCCATAAATCTAGGAAATGGTCAAGAATTTATTACGCAGAATGACCTATCGGAAACTCTGACGTTTACTCCATATGAAACAATAGAAAGGGAATGGGACTCAACTAGTCTTTCTGATTCTGAGTTGATTGATTTTAAAACATTTCACGCGCGCAGGGCGATGATCTATCCTTATGTTGATAGCTTTGGAAAAAGTACGGCCTTGAAAGTTGACAAAAGTATACAAGACTTAGATTCTTCTGCGATTGGTTTTACCGTCTACAATGATCTTCCAAAAGTTGTCGTTGTTTCTGGTTCTACGTCGAGGTCTAATATACCATTTTATAAGCCGGAAAAAAGGGGTATAAATGGAAGTTTAGATTTTTCTCAGGATGAGATAAAAGGAGAGCAGACAAAATCTCAAATTGGTCAGTTGCAAGCTAATTTTCTCTATCCTGCTAGTAACCGTGGGTATATCAACGCTGACTTTATGTTTATTAACTCTGGCGGTTCTGATTGCGGTAGATTTTTTAGAAATCTAACCCTGCAAAGGTCTAATGTTTCTAGTGGGTTGTTTGCTGGTCCGGGATCTGATCCTCCGGCTGGAGATCAATATCAAAGGGCTTTGAGGCCGGGTTCTCCTGCCGGTTTTGGATATAGAGAGGTTGCAACTTCTTGCGCCTTATCCGCTATGCAAATTGAATGGGTCGGAAATGAGTTAGTTTGGACGGATCAGGAGCTTTATAACGGCAGGTCTGTGGTTAATATATTAAAATTTAACGACTCTGGCGCTAGATGTTTCGAGCCTAGTCATAAAATCGTAAACAATTTTATTGATAAGAGATATGTAGACAACTTTGGACTGCCTACCGCGTTTAATACCGGCGACGGTTTTGGCGTTAATTTTTGTTATGATGGTAGTTTATTTGTAACTAACTCTAGATCTACAAAAACTGAACTTGGACTATCTATTGATTCTGAGTTTTTAGGTCAAGATGGGCGTGTTTCTAGTTCTAGAAATTTCCATCGGGCTAGGACTTCATTTGATAGAGTTTATTCATCTGGCTACCTGTCTAATATAACAAAATACGCCTTTTGGGAGTATGCAGTAAGGGCTGAAACTAAAGATTACAGAGATGAATTTGATCAAGTTTTTTCAGCTACTACGGGTTTGGCTAGGTTTGATAGGCTTGACTTTTTAAATGTTTATGAAAAAATAAATGATAGTTTTTTTGAAGTTCAAAAAATATCCGCTAGTATAAATAGGGATTTCCGAGACTATTACTCTGGGGCGATCTTAGACTCCGGTTCTCACCTTTTGCCTATTTCTGGTACCGTTAATTATTCAAATAAGTCGTTTAATTCTTCTACATGGAATTTGGATTTTCAAAATAGATATCAGATATCTGATGGTAGAATAATATTTAAAGATGTTCTTGAATATTGCCTGTTTGAGAAAAATCCGGGAGTTTCTACAAGCCCCATTTCTCAAACATCTTCTGTTTCTGCTTGCTATCCTTACTTGGCTGTTTCAGAGGACACAAAATATGGACAGAAATATTTTTCAGACACGAGTCTTGAATATAATTATATACCAAGCGCGCAAACTAGTTATGAGTGTGCTAGCTATGGCGGTTCTCCTTCTACTTTTAACACTAGCAAGACTCCTGTAATTTATTTTGATGTTGATTTAGATGATCTAGATGATATTCAGTCTATAACTATTGATTTTGAGATAGAGGATGATAGCATATTTAGCGAGTTTGGTATCTTGGACTTATCTTCGCTTTCAAGCGTGTCCGAGAGAACAGATAATATCATACCTAGACTTGTTGTTTACGGTCAAGATCCTAGAGAGACCATTATTAAAAATGGACCAAAAGACGCTAATACTGATCCACAAAGGCTTTTGCTCACAGATGATTCCACTAGACCCACATACGAACAGGGTATTTATACTGGCGCTCCTTATAAATATTTTGATCATTTGACGTACTATGGTTATAATTTCCCCGGCGCTTTTCGTGGCGGCGCGCAGGATTTATTTTTCTATTATAGACCTAATTTTTTTGACAGTGACGCTGCTTCTAAAGTAGATACCGTATTTGGACTTCCTGATAAGGATGGGTTTTTATTCTCTGATTCTGAGGGTGGGCTTGGCCCGTTTTACGACAGGACTACGAACAGACTAAATTCTGCCGGGAATCCTTCTTATTTTACTTTTGGGGATTCTTACATAGTTAGGTTCGGAGACCCGTATAGTCCAGATTTTGAATTCTCTTCTGCTAATACGATATCGGCCTATAGTCGATTCGCTGGACTTTTTATGCCGATAGCTAGCGCGGATGGTTATTCTGTAACTATAGAAGCGGCTGAATTGAGGGATCTTTTGATAAATGGTCATGTTGTAAGAGATGTAGATAGGCCCGGTCAGTTTTTTAATTCGTTTAATGATTTTCAAAACGTGTATAGGGACGCGTCTGGTAAAAAAACGCTAGCTATTGGTTTTGTTCTTACTAATTTGACTTATGGTCACGGAAAAATCGAATGGGAAGAGCCTGCTAGTTTTAGTCTTGGTCCTATCAGAAGCATATCTGACCGCAGGGGAAATCATAGGTATCCATATCAGCCTCACGTTAATTTTTATGATCCTATCGCTCTTGCGGATGACACTAGTCCTTATGCATGGAACGGCAAGCAGATAGAATATCAACTAAGGGCGACAGTCAGGGATGTTTCTGTTAAATTGAATAAAGTAGAAAGAGGCAAGCCCAGATTTATTAGCAAATACAATAAGGCTGCCACATTTAGCTGGCATAATGCCGCAAAGCCGCTTGCGCGCGAGGTGGAAAAGCACTCACCATATTCTTCATTGGTTGACGAAGATTTATATTTTGGTACGGATTCGCTTGTTCCGGTTGCAAACGTACCTCTGAACAAAATCAACAGTTCATACAATCCGCCGTATAGAATTGAAAAGGACGAGGTAGCTAAATTTAAAAATCCTATTATATCTATTTCAAAAGAGTCTCAAGCTTTTCCTTTTGTGGACGATAAAGAAATATTAACAACTGAAATTACTAATCGCGCCACTTCAATATTTAATAATACCCTAGTTGTCCGCGCGGTGCAGACTCAAATCTACCTAAATAGACATACTGGTAGCTTGATTTATTCGGATGACCGTTCTTATTTTACTCAGCGCAATTTTGTGGGGTCTTTTGATATTAACAATTCTGAAAGAGATAGATTTCTTTCTTTGTATATAAATTGTGTTCCTCAAAAGAAAAAAGATATCAGCTTATTCACCGAGGCTCATGTTCCTTTGAATAATGATGCCGACCTGTTTGTTGATGGTATTGGTCGCGCTAGTAGTGATACGTCGCTGTTTATTGGAGTGCGCAGCGACGACAAGGATATGAGCCTATTCATAGATCCGCCTTTTATGGCTGGGATGCATCTGTTTACATATGAAAAAGCTCCTTCTGGAACTATGCCTTTGTACCATCAGGGGCCAAAACAAGAGGGCGAAATGACGTTGACTTTCGCGAAGCCTCCAAGCGGACTAGCTCCTTTGTATACAAAAGGACCAATACAAGATACAAACGACATGAGGCTGTATATGGTCTCTACGCACGAAGAAGGTTTACCTCTTTATACCAGAGGTATTGGTTTCTCTGACAAGCGCATGAGTTTGTTTATTGATTCGTTTGGCGTGCATAGTGATGACATATCTCTTACGTTCTCTGCTGGACACAGTGGAACAATGCCGCTATTCATGGCTAATCATAATAAGCCAACCGCAAATCTTGATCTTGTTATGCCATCAACCATAGATGACGCGAACGACGATATTACTTTGTTTATCGCAAGAAATGGACACGTTGAAACCAATACATTGTTTGTTAAGTCGCAGCATTATTTCAATACTGAAGATTCTGATTTAAGTCCGACTCTGTTCATTGACGGTCCGACTAACATCAATGATGATGGTACTGATTTGTATATTTCTGGCCCTGTTACTGGAACCAAGAATGATGTTGATCTTTATGTTCGTTCTATCTTCCCAAGCGGCCAAATGTCTCTCGTTACCAGTCCTATCGGTCGTGTATTTACTACAATGCCGTTACATATGGCTAACGCTCAAGAAAGAATGCCTTTGTATCTATACAACCTAGATGGATCAATAACAACCTTGAATATTTCTGGAGAGTCCACAGACAGCGATTCTAGAATGGGCTTGTTTATGAGCAACAAACAACTTGAAGAAAGTTTCGACATGTTCATCTCTGCGCCAAAAACTGATACAATTAGCCTGTCTGTTGGTGGATCTATTGATGAATCTGCCGCTGGTTTCGCTTCTCTTTGGACTGGAAAACAGGCGCACATTAATAACGGTCTATCAATGTTTGTTCAGAACTCTAAACTAGATTCAGCCAGCTCTCAAGGCGTTACGTTTAACTCTTCTGACATGAGTCTTCGTGTGGCCGGAGGGTTTAGCACATCTTACGAGCAAGACGAAACACTGTTCTTGCTTGGTCAGCCGTTTGAATCTGGAAACAATAATGCAGACTTGTTTATGAAAGTAGACGAACCGGTACTGGGAGAAGGTGGCAATATTTTAGAATCTGGCAAATTGATAACCTTTATTGAGGGCAATAATGATGCTAATGTGTATTATAAGAATAATGACTCATCTTCGTTGTATATCGTAAATAGAAGCCTAGATAATACGTCTGCCGACCTGTTTATAAAAAGACCAAATGAGTTTGGTACTACTTTATATGTGCAGTCTTTGATTTCTTCTGGTGTTGCTGATTTATATGTTAGTGGCGCTTATATAGCTTCAGATGAAATTGGTCTCTTTATTGACACGCCAGAGGCTAGCGGAATGGATATGTTTACAAGAGGTTACTTGGAGTAAAAAATGGCAGTAGTTTATAAACCACACAAATCCGCTAAAACATTATTGATAGGCGGTCAAAACGTCACCACCTCGACAGATGGCGGTCTGGTTGGTCCTTTTCCAACCTTTTCCATAAATAGAGAAGATATTTCTACTGGTGACGGGACATATATTGGTACTAAGTTTTCTATAGAGATAACTGGAACCGCTACATTAAATGTAAATGACGAACAGGATATAACTGCCGCCGGGTCAAGGCAAAATGCTGTCATGGGAGCGGCTTTGACGGCTTTGCAGTTTGATAGAGATTCTTTTCCGACTCAGGGAACTGGATCTCTAGAAATATCTCCCTATGGCGGTAAAGAAAATATCATAAGATTTTCTGATGCTAGGCTGCTTTCCATATCTCTTCCAGAGCAAACCGAAGAAGAGGCTGGCGTACAGTATCTACAATATACATTTTCTTTTGAGGCATATAAGGACGCCTCAGACAATAATAGCAATGGCTCAACTGGCACACCGGCAAACACTACCTATAAATTATCTTCGGCAGAAGAGAGCTGGGAGCTTTCTGAGAATGATCAAAAATTCTTTCAGTCTAATGACCCTACTCAAAATGTCTATAAGACATATACATTAACTCACACCGTTTCTGCTACAGGTCTTAAAAAGTACAATAGCTCGAATATAGCGACTGACGGTGAGGCTTGGAGACAGGCACAAAAATGGGTTAAAACAAGATTAAAATCTCCCTCCGAGGTTAGAAACCCGATAACTACAGATTTAATGAATGATAGCGAGTATTGGTCTACTACTTTTATTCCTGTTAATATGGACGGTGGAACAAGAGAAGCTATAACGCCAGATTTACGATCTGGGTCCGTGGGATACAAAGGATACAACCATGTTAGGAGCGTTAGCTCTGATTTGGGAGCGGGTTCTTATAGTGTCACCGAGACTTGGGTTTTATGTGACCAGTCTACGGTAAAGGCCACCCACGATATAGAGGTTAGCATAGAGGACGATAAGAGTCAGTTTGTTTCGGTTTCTATTTCAGCCACCATTCAGGGTCTAAATAGTAATGCCGCCGACTCAAATACTCAAGACTCATACGCCAATGCAAAACTAGCATATGAAACGATAAAATCAAAAACATACTCCTTGGCAACTGCTGCTTATGCGGCATTTGGTGCTTCGGGAACATTAAGAAATAAAAGAATAACAGAAAGTTATGGGGAAAATAAAATATCTGGAACCATAACATATAGTGTTTCTTATAATGATGATGAAATATCTTTGCCTAATGCAATATCTGAAAATCTGACTGTTAATTATGATAATACCGAGGGATTAAATCAGGTTACAGCAAAGATTCCAATAATAGGAAAGGAAGATGGTCCAGTTATACAAAAAATGAATACGACTACAATAAAGACGGTTTCTGTTACTTTTGATGCGGTCATGGAAAAGGGATATAGGTCTTCTCCTCCCACCGCTGCCGCTGGTACTGCTGTCGATGAATACAAGCCTGACGGTGGTATTCAGCAATCTAAAACAGAGTCTTGGAGTCCCAAAACTGGATCTTATAATCTACAAATATCTTGGGAGTATATTTAATGCCTGTAGAAGATGTTTTAAGATCTCCAAAAATGTTCGGCGCATACGTCGAAAACATTAGCGCTAGTATAGGATGGAATGGTCAGGGCGGATCTTGCCAGATGACTCTTGTTGAAGATCCTGACAATGGCGTTGAAATAGATTTGCCGCCGGTCGGAACGGCTTGTTATTTTAAATATCACAAATTTTATTATGGTGGCGTTTTTCAGCGGTGGACATACAAAGAAGATATAGGTGGAAGAAAATACGATGTTATTTTAGAGTCTCCCGGAGGAAAAGTCTTAAATGGTGTAAATGTCATTTTAAGCAATTTTGAAGGCACTGCCTTTAACGAGGGAGATGGTTACGATAAACTTACCCCATCCTCTTCTAATCCAAATATTACGACACAGGTAAAAAATGTGTGGAACGCTTTGGGGCATAAAGAAAATTATACTTTTGGTGGTAGATTTGGCGCGGCTAATATTAATTCTGCCGGTTATCCGGCGCGAGATCTTCTTGATTTGTTGGAGCTTTTTTCAAGGGGCGAATCTGATTTTGGTGGACCTATTTTGTATGGAGGGAGCGAGTATCGCTTTGAGGCTGGTAATTTAAAAGAAGTTCCTGAGTTTTTTAGAATATCTGGACAGTCCCAAAATCTCAATGCTATTTTACAAGAGTGTGCAGATCTTTTACAGTATGATTATTTTGCCACGGTTGAGCCTACTGGCGGAATGCCCAGTAACGATGGTGGTGGCATTATATCAAATCCAGTTGTTAAAATTGTTACCATCGACAAGACACAACAGCCAGACCCCGGAAAAATAAGGGATACTGTTCTACTGGCTAAAGACGACGGCTCTCTTGTTTCTTCTGATGTTGGCCAAGAATTATCCGACGAAGTTACACAAAGAATAGTTGTTGGCGGTCCTGCTTCTCGTTATTTTGTTGCTAACATTAATGACTGTATTCCCGTTTGGGGAAAGGTCGGGCCAAAAAGATATGTATTAGCTCCGGGTTTTGCTAGGACGCCACAGGCGTATCGGCCAAACGCTAAAGTTCCTGTTGTTTTAGATGAGATGTCTGGTTTGAACGGTGCTATTGCTAATGGTATCGTTAGTACTTCTTATACGGCTACGGTTATGGAGCTTAGGATGGCTATGGCCGGAATAGATTCTTGGGTGACTTTTAAGGCTTTTGAGTCTATGGCAAATGGGACATATTATAGTCCCGACAATCCATATGTTGGTTATTTAGATTTAAATATTGATTTACTTCAGCTTGTTGCCAATGGAGTAATCGGTCCCATGTCTTTAGCGTCTACTTCCATGACAAGTGGAAGAAAGATGTACAGCGAAAGCTTTAAAGAGCAGGTTAATTTTATATTTAGTAAGGTTGAAGCGACGGCTAAGACTTTTTATGGAAGAATGTTTCTTGTGCCTTTGCCAGTTGAGCCGGGAGGCATATCGAATAATTTAAAATTTGTAGAAGAAGATATACTAGAAGTTTCTTCTTGGGATTTGACTGATAGTGCTTGGGTTTCAGATAAACCGATTTCAGATATTGCGTTTTACAATGGTGACGGAAGGCTGAAAAGTACCGCCATTTATGAATTTAACAATCGCTACGACTATAGTGACATGAAGTCGGACTATGCTGCTTGGAATACGTTCGGGGCGAGTCAATCTATTTCCGATGGAATCGCTACAGCGCAGTCTGGGCCACATGAAAGCAATGTATTTTTTATTAATGGTTTTGACACTCCTTTTGCAGTGATTGATACCGGAACTCAAATCAGGGTTTGGGATGATTCTACAACTCCAGATTTTGGTTTGAGTGTTTTGTCGAATTATTTTTTTGGCATTTCTGTTCCTCCAGAGGGCTATATAACAGCCGGAAAGTCTAGTACTCAAATATCTGTTCCTCCCGGAGTTGCTTATCCCAAGCTATTAGGTATTCCGCAGGAAAGTAGCAGATACGCTTGGGGGCCGTGGTACAAATCGACTACGGAGGATGGAAGGTCTGAGGTGGTATTTGATAATAATCTCAGGCCGGAAACTTTTGGCAGCGTCGATAGAATGAATCAAGCCGGTCAAGATACAGCCAATGCTGGCGCCTCGGAGATTTCTGCAAACGAGAGCGGAAGAATAGAGCTAGCTAGATTTCCTGAGTTTAATATAGCGGATAGGTTTGCTGGATCTGGGCCATATGTGACGGATATGAATATTTCTATTGGTGTCGGCGGTTTGACCACAGAGTATAGATTTAATACTTGGACTCCGAATTTTGGAAAGCTTGCAAAATATAACTCAGATAGGATAAGTAGAATATATAAAGCAAGTATTGCTGCACTACAAAGAATAAGGCAGGACAGTCCCAAGAGAGCTTTTGAGCCTATTCCTTTTCAGAAGACTAATTTTGAGCAGATTCTTGGCAGGCTTTCTGCTTCAAGGTCTTCTGGTGGTTTTTCTTTTGTTAGCACCTTCAACCCTTCAAACATAGAATCTGTCGCCTTGGGTGATGCCGCTGGGCTGTTTGTCAGTAGACCAGATGATTCTTGGGGTTGTAGTTTTGATCAGCAGTGGTCTCCGGCTGGAACGAGGGCCGTAAAGAGAAATAATGACAATGGCTTATATTTGCAGCCTCCATTGCAGGCGAGTCTAAGCGGAGAAGAAAATGGTAAGTTTGCAATTGGTGTTTGTCCTTCTTCTAGGGATTTAGATCCATATTTTTCTGAGGCCATTCTTCAGAACGCTGCTAACATGATAAAAAATGTTGATTTTTTGGCCGCTGGTAATGCGACAAATGGCACAACCCATGATTTAAATATATCTAAAGCTAATGCAGAAAATACGATAGATGAAATTAGATCTTTGGCCCTTCGTGGGCCTTTAATGGTTTCTGCTTGGGGATATGATATTGCATACAATCCGGTTCCACATGCTGATGGTGATATTACCAGTTTTAATATTGAGCCGTTTGGGGAGCCTCCTAATCAGCGTCCTTCTTCTTTGAACAGGCGGTTTTGGAAAACTGGCCCGGTTAATTTAATGTGGGACGAAGAAAGAAAAATATGGTCAGGCGGACCTGAGATATTATCTGGCATACTTGCTTCTGAAATAGAGGCTCCAGATTCACCGCTTGAGCCGACAGAGTTTACTGTTAAGATTTTCAGAAGAACTGGAGAAAATCACGAGTCTGCCACTGTGACCGAAAGTCAAGAAATTGTAACTTGTACTAATAGAGATCCTAGTTTGTCACAAGATATTGATAACGACAAACAGGTTTTTGCTATGATAATTAGAATTAATTATGAGTGGCTGCCCTTGTGGGTTGGCTGCCCTTAACGGAGGAACAAAATGGGAAAGCCTTGTATTTGCTGCAATGAGCAGCCAGACGTTTGCGCTTTTAAAAGGAATCGTTTTGATTCGGATAAGTATGAGCCAGTATTTTTTCGCTATGTGAGATCTAAGCCGCACACCAAAACAGAAAAAAGAACAATATCTAAGATATTTACATTAGAGGACGGTGTTAGGACCGACGATCCACCTGTGTCGAGTGATTCTGGCTGGGTTGAAATAAAAAACACACAGGGCGATGTCGTAGTTTCTTATGATAATGAAAAATTTATAATAAAGGCTTTTGAAAAAAGAGAAGAAAAAGACACTGAGTACGGTCCTGAAAATTTTGAAATAATAACCAGACAAGAAGAAGAAGAAGAAATAACAACACAGGAGAGATATTACACAGTTAACTTTGTTGAGTCTTGGCTTGTTTTGTTTTTTAATATTAAGACATGGAAAACTGGCATCTTAAAGATTTTCAGGGGCAGTTTAGGTACGTGTCTCAAAAATTAGCTATTTTTATGTCTGATAACCTCGAAGGATTTGAGGATGAAGAGACTCCTAAAATAAAAATTCATGGTACATTTTACGGCGAAGACGCCCCAAGGAA
>Ga0070749_10001795_pt1 | contig 14486 bp, 16 predicted proteins | sample VirMetDEL_Nov_18_FD_75180 | JGI IMG/M metagenome (GOLD analysis project Ga0070749, IMG submission 75180) | Aqueous microbial communities from the Delaware River and Bay under freshwater to marine salinity gradient to study organic matter... | ecosystem: Environmental > Aquatic > Marine >...
AACCTTCCTGGTGTCATATTCATAGACAAAGAGAGAATAGAATACTTTACGAAATCAGGTAACACGTTGGGACAACTAAGACGTGGAACACTTGGTACAGGAATTAAGGAGCATGGATCAGGCACTGAAGTGGTAGATGCGTCTGGTACTCAAACCATCCCTTATGCGGATACTGTGTACACCAACACCTTCACAGGTGATGGTAGCACGGCAACATTCGCACTATCACAAGCACCATCATCCGCTAGTGAGTTAGACATATTCATTGGTGGCCAACGATTGTTGCTCACTAGCGAGGATGGATCAACTATCAACTACTCTGTGGACGGAAGCACGACTGCTGTAACATTGAGCACAGCACCCGCTTCAGGCACACAGATTAAAATTTTACACAAGAAAGGACAGGTTTGGTACACGGCACTAGATGGTAATCCAGCGGATGGTAAAGGATTACAAGCATCAAGCACTCAACAGGCTAAATTCATTGCTAATGAACCCACAAACGCACCTGAATAAATACACTAGATGACACAGGACAACAAACCCACAGAAGCAAAAGAAGAGAACAACAAGCCTCAGGATAACACGGGTGTTATGATGACGGGGCACATAAAGATTTCAGATCCAGAGACAGGCGAGGTTATCGTAGACAAGAGAAATGCGATACACTACGAGAACATGTCTCAGGCGTTGGCCAATTCTCTGGCAAACAAATCAACAGGATTCGTGCATGAGATTGCACTAGGAAATGGTGGTACGAGTGTTGACCCAACGGGTATAATAACGTATCTCACACCAAACTCAACAGGTACGAACGCAACATTGTACAACCAAACTTACTACAAAGTTATTGATGACAACTCCGCCACAAACAAAGACACCACAAGGAACAAGATGGAAGTCAGACACACGGCTGGCAACAAGTATACAGACATCGTCGTGACCTGCACATTGGACTACGGTGAGCCAACAGGACAGGCGGCCTTCGATAACACAACAGATTTCAACGGTGACTATGTGTTCGATGAACTAGGTCTGAAGAGTTGGGAAGGTACAGAGAACGGTTCAACCAACAAGTTGTTGACTCACGTGATATTCCACCCGGTACAGAAGTCACTGAACAGACTTATACAGATCGATTACACATTAAGAATACAAAGTTTAACAACATTCACTGAAACAAGTTCAACGGCACTGTCAACATCTAACACAGTGAGTGGAACAACATCAGGTGGTAACACAGGATACTAATGGCATACACTGTTAACAAGACAAGTAGTGGTACATACACAGTACAGGATGGTGTGTTGAACACGCAGACAGACCTTTCTTTCATAGGTAAAGGTTACGCAGGGTATGGAGAGACCATTGCTGAGAACTTCCTACATCTATTGGAGAATTTTTCAAACACCTCGGCGCCGACTAAACCCATATTAGGGCAACTTTGGTACGACAGTACTAATTCACAGTTGAAGGTGTATTCAGGTTCGTCATTTACTCCTGCAGGCGGAAACGTTCCTTATCAGACAACGGCACCAAGCACATTGTCACAGGGTGATCTTTGGATAGATTCAGACACCAACCAACTTTACTTGTATAACGGATCCAGCAACGTGCTCGTTGGTCCACCTGCTTCCACAGGAACCACGAATGGATTCGTTTTTGAAACCATACTAGACAGTGTAGACGCATCACAGAACGTGACCAAGTGGTACAATGACGGCAACCTTATCGCGATAGTATCAGAAGACGAGTTCACTCCAAAGGTGGCCATATCAGGATTCGCCACAATCAAAAAAGGTATCACTTTAACAACAGCGATAGCGGACACAAAATTCCAAGGCACTGCCACAGACGCAGACGCATTGGGTGGTGTTGCCGCGGCAAACTACTTGAGATCAAATATCAACGACACCACATCAGGCACTATCAGTATCGCCAATGATGGTGGACTGGTTGTTGGAGCAGACAGTGATTTCACTTTCGCAGTTGATGGCACAGGTGGTGTGATATCCAACACAGTAAACAATACAGATATTTCTTTCAAGGTAAACGATGCGGGTGTTACCACAACGGTAATGACCATAGACGGATCTGAGTCCAGAGTTGGTATCGGAACAATATCACCAACAACAAAATTAGATGTAACAGGCACAGTAACGGCAACTGCATTCACAGGCCCGATCACAGGTGCAGTCACTGGTAACGTGACAGGAAATGTGACAGGTAACGTCACAGGCAATGTGACAGGATCTGCCAGCCTCAACCTGTTGAAGACAGGCGGAACACTCACAGGAACATTGACGGGCCAAACCATACTCCCAAGTGCAGACAGCACATACAACCTAGGAGCATCTGGAACGGAATTCGCCAATGCATTCGTAGACACAGTTACTTCAACAGAATTAAAGACAGAGGGAGTAACGATCAATGACAACTTGATCACTGCTTCGAGATCTAATGACAATCTACAACTTGATGCTACAGGCACGGGTGCCGTTGAGATGATTCCAGCAGTTATTTTAATGGCTAATCTTCCCACTAGTGACCCTACAAATGCAGGACAACTGTGGAATGATTCAGGAACATTAAAAATAAGTGCAGGTTAATAACGAGTAAAGGCGTAATAAATACACAAAATGGCGTACACAATTAACAAAACAGACGGAACAGTAGTAACAACCATCACGGACGGGACGGTGGACAACACCACTTCGTTGCAGTTGTTTGGTAAATCATATTCAGGTTTTGGTGAAGGTCTCAACGAGAACCTAGTCAAATTATTAGAGAACGCGGCATCAACAGCGGCACCATCGGCACCTCTCAAGGGTGAACTGTGGTTTGACACAACAACAAACCAGTTGAAAGTTTACGACGGCACGAGTTTCAAACCAACAGGTGGTTCAAAATCTAGTGCAAGCCAGCCCACGTCGCCGTCAGCGGGCGACCTATGGCACGACACAGCAAACGATCAATTATCTCTTTACACAGGATCTGCTTGGTTACTGGTTGGACCGGTATACACATCAGGTCAGACACTTTCAGGTTGGAAGATAGAGACACTGGCAAGTTCAGGAGGCAACAAGGTTGTTAGTTCAATGTACGCAGGCAACACAAGGGTAGCAATACTTTCAAAAGAGACTTTCACTCCCTCAGCAACACAGACAGGTTTCGCGGAGATCAAGGCAGGATTAACATTGAATTCAACACTGGGAGCAGTGTTCGATGGAACAAACACGCAGGCGGCAAACATCGACGTGTCGTCAACAACAAACACATCAGGCACAATCATAGCAGGCGGAAACTTCCTAAGGGCGGACGCGGCAGACACCACAACAGGCGCACTCACAGTTGACGCAGACGGAGGTGTCATCATAGGTGATGCACAAGAATTAAGCATTACTGTGTCAAGCAATGATGTCACAGTTGCACAGACTTCACAGGACAAGGATTTAAAATTTACAGTCAATGATGGTGGCGTCACAAAGACACCTTTACAGTTGACAGGCGCAGACGGTGGAATAGATATAACAGGTGATGTGACAATCACAGGTAATTTAACAATTTCAGGATCATATGACAAGTCTAGTGTGGATGTTTCCACATACGTTGATGCATTCATAGGCGTCAATGAAGGAAACGCTTCGGATGTTGACGGTGGACTTATCGTGGAGAAAGCGTCAGGGGAAGCCAGGATGTTCTGGGACACGTCAGAAAGTTACTGGAGTGCAGGAACAACAGGTTCTTACTCACAGGTGATACGAGATGCAGATGCCACAGCGGACGGCAATGCCAACAAAGAAAAAGTTTTGAAAACAACAGCGGCAGGATTGTTAACAGTGACGAACGTGAGTTTGGCCGCAGTTGGTTCAGCGATAACAACATCAGACACTTCTAGCGTAAGTGTTCCAACCATAGGACAGGTGGCAACATTTGGTAACCAATGGGGTGGATCTGAGAAAACAGTTTCAACTGCCAACCCAACAGGCGGTGACGGTAGCGACGGGGACTTCTGGTTCGTAAGGGAGGCGTAATCCCATGGTAGCAGTCGTTAAGACATTCAACTACACAGGTACTCTACAACAGGCAACCATTCCACCAGGAACGACATCCATAGATGTATACCTCTGGGGCGGAGCAGGTGGCGGCGGTGGTTCAGATGCGGGAGGTCCAGGAGGCACAGGAGCCGCAGGACATTTTCTAGAACACACAGGATTTGCCATATCATCAGGACAGATCGGCACGACACTGGAAGTTGCGGTAGGTGGCGGTGGAGCAGGCGGTTCATCGGGTGGAGGAGCACCGGGTGGTACAAACGGAAAAAGCAAAACAGGTTATTCAGGGGGTGAAGGCGGTAACGCAGGACCCAACCCATATTCAGGATCAGGCGGTGGAGCCGGTGGTGCCACTGTGGTACTGATAGATGGAACAGCACAACACATAGCCGGTGGTGGCGGTAGTGGAGCGGGAGCAGGTAAGAGCTCAAACGGCACCGCAGGCATAAACACCACATCAGCGACGGCAAATTCACCAAGCACACTGGGAGAAGACGGCAAGGACCACAGCGGAGACGGTGGTGGTGGCGGAGCAGGTGGCGGTGGCTTCAACGGAGGTACCTCAGGTGATGCAGGCGCTGGAGACAATGGCGGTACTGGTGGGACCTCAGGATTGAATTTGGCACAAACAGGTTTTACTACCTCATCAGTGGGATCGGGTGTAACACCAGGTGGTACAGGATCTCCACACTACAGTTCGGGCATAGCAGTAGGCGGACAACCTAGCAGTTCAGGTGGTGATGGAAAAGCAGTAATCATATTCAACATAGGTGTACAGGCCAGCACAAAAGTAAGTGGCGCCTGGAAAGAAATAAATGCCATATATCACAAAGTTTCAGGATCTTGGAAAAGGATCACAGCAGGTTACTACAAAGTTGGCGGTGTCTGGAAGGCATTGTTCAATTCAGGAGTTAATTTTATATCAACAGCGGCAGGATTCGGAGATGCGTCAGGAAGTTCAAGTTCAGGCGGAGGAGGATCTGGTGGTGGGTGCTTCATAGCAGGCACTATGATCACGATGGCGGATGGCACACACAAAGCGGTGGAACTGGTTGACATTGGTGACGAGGTCGCAGTTGGAGGCAAGGTGTTTGCGACTGGTAAGTTCTTGATTGATAACCTGTACGAGTACAAAGGAATACAGGTTTCAGGTACGCACATGGTCAAAGAGGACGGTGTATGGACCAGGGTGGAGAACAGCAAACACGGTGTATCCCTTGGCAATGATGATGCAATAGTGTATGTGTTTGGTTCAGAGAACAGAAGGATCATAATCAACGGAATAGAATTCACAGACTACTTTGAATTAAGCGAGCAACAAGAATTAGCCAACCATGGCGAACGGTTTTTTAGTAATTGGCAGGATCATGATAGACAGATTCATGATAAAAATGTTAATATACTGAATGCTTGATAAATCTTTTTACCACGGTGAACAGGGCGAGTGTTTCCAACAATTGGAAAAACACTGGCAGGACATCAAACACGAGTTTGACACACAACCCAACAAGACTTTCCTAGATCCAGAAGACTTCTCAGACAGTGTCAGGGGACTACCGGAAGATTTCGACGACAAGTCGGGAGATTATGTTCATGGTGAATGGCAGGCGTTGGGAATACAATCAGGAGAACACGAGGGTCAGTCCTTTAATGATTATCCAATGTTATACTCAATTTTAAGAAAATTTCCATACAAGACAAATGTTGCCATAATGACTGTTGGCCCAAATACTAAAATTGGTAACCACACAGACAACGAAGGAGGTTGGCGGTATCAGATGTGCCTAGATGACGGTGGAGGCGATCAAAGTGGAATGTACGTCATGAACGTTGAAACCAAACAGCAAGAACTGATGACGTGGAAAAGCGGAGAGGCATTTATATTCCAGCCAGACATCCAGTTACACAACGGCTTCAACAACAACCCAGGGCCAAGAACCACGTTGTTAATTGACTTTTACAAGGAATCAGTGTACACTAAAGACAAGTTTGAGGAATATTACCAACACTATTCGGATTGTTTCGAGGGGTTGGAAAATCTAGTGGACACATATGAATCAAGAAAAAAATAAAATAGCAGTCATAGGGCACACAAAAGGCATAGGCAAGGCCATATGTGACCTATACAATAAAAAGAAATACCAAGTGATTGGCATGAGCAGGAGCAATGGCTTTGACATCGTACACGATCAAGAAAAGATAATTGAAAACATAGAAGGTTGTGACCTAGTTGTGTTGAACGCACACGCAGACAGGGGACAACTTAACCTACTGAAAAGGATTTATGGATTGTATGCGTTCGATAAAATGAAAGTGGCAGTCATAACCAGCACGTCAGGTCTCGACGATGAACCAGACACCAGCCAATTCCAGGTCTGGGACAAGTTCAAATATGTACAATATTGTGAAATAAAAAAAGAGCTGATAGAATACATAGAAGAATTGCAACAAGAATTAGTGTCAAAGCATTTATCGGTTTATGATGTGTGTCCTGATGTAGTTGATACCGACATGATCAAAGGATTATGGGGAAGTTTACCTAAATTGACAGCAAATGAGGTGGCCGATGCGGTCAGGCACTGTTTCGAATCAACATACAACGTCAACAAGATAGTGATACAGAAAAATGCAAAGTAGATCATGGGACAGAGACACTGATTATGACACATTGGTCAAATGGTGGAATGACTGGGAGTTCGGCACAGTGCCAAAGGAGTGCCTGCCACCAGATGGTATCGTAGTCGAAAATGATGGTGCACCGGTGTGTGCGGCTGGACTGTACATAGGAGTGGGCACACAGTTCGCATTCATGGAATGGATTGTCACAGATAAGAAAGCGGAACAACGTCTCATACACAAATGTTTGAAATTATGTATAGATAGCGTGATGGATCTGGCCAAGCAAAAGGGCATGAAACTGGTCTACACAGCCACAAAAGAACAGGCACTGCACAAAAGATACACAAAATACCATAATATGGTGCTTACGGAAAGCAACGTGAAGACTTTCCTGAGGGATCTGGATGGATCTTACTCTAAGGATTTGACTTGGATATCTGACGATGAGCAGATCGATAACCTTAATAAATAAGCGTAAGGAGTACATTTAAATGGCAACAAAACAAGAAGTCGCAGACTATATCAACGCAAACTACGAGTCAACATGGACAGCAGAGGAAGAGGCAAAGATAGACGCTATGCTGACACCCGAACTTGCGACCATATTGATCAAGTTAGTAGGTGATGTCAGTTTCTTGACAGAAGTCAGAGACAACGCATCTAACAACGACTAGACGATGGCATACAAGATAAACAACACATTTGGGACCTTATTGGTCACGCTGGCAGATGGCACAATAGACGTAGCCACGACCGATATTGCACTGATCGGAAAAGGGTATGCCGGTTTTGGTGAAGTTTTAAATGAAAACCTTGTAAAAATACTAGAGAATTTCAACAATACCTCAGCACCTGCAAACAAAATACAGGGACAGTTATGGTATGACAAGACTAACAACCAGATCAATGTGTACACCGGTAACAAATGGAAGCCTGTTGGATCTACTACCAACTCGGCGTCACAACCAGGCAACGCTGTGCAAGGTGACATGTGGTTTGACACAACAAACAATCAGCTCTACGTGTATGGTGGATCCTCGTGGACATTAATTGGACCGACAACGGTCGCTGGATCGGGCGTAACAGCAGTCATTCCTGAAACTGCACCAGACAACACTGGAGTAAACCAATCGTATTTGAAACTTGTGGCCAACGACACTGTGGTGGGCGTTGTGTCCAACATTGCATTCACTCCTAGTTCAACGGACACTACATCAGCGGCATTGATAACTGCTGGTTTTGCCACTGTGGCACAGGGCATACAACTTTCAAGCACTGTTACATCTGCGAAATTTAGAGGAACAGCAACAGATTCAGATGCGTTAGGCGGAGTTGCGGTAGCCAATTTCTTAAGGTCTGACCAAGCAGACACAACAACAGGAAGACTGACTGTGCAGGCAGACGACGGTATACGTATTGGAGCAGGCAATGACATCACAATGTCAATGTCAAGTGATGACTTTACCATAGCACAGACCACACAAGACAAAGATATCATATTCACAGTAAACGACGGTGGAATAACAAAAGAAGTTCTTAGATTAGACGGATCCGAAGGCAGAATAGATCACCTTCGGGTGGGTAACCTAACGGTAGACGGTACACAGACAATCATCAACACATCTAAGTTGTCTGTGGAAGACAACATCATAGAACTTAACAGAAACATATCTAGCAACGCAGGTATGCCAAACTATACAGGATTGAAAGTCAACAGGGGAGAACTATCGTCTGCTACCGAACAGAACCTTTACTGGGTGTGGGACGAGACTTTCGCCAATGACGAATCCTCAGGTGACGGATCCGGTACCGCAGGAGGCGCCTGGACAGCATTCAAATCAGGTGGTGGACAAGACGAGTTATCAGCACCCACGTTGGTGGACATAAGGGCAAACATCATGCATGCCACATCAACAACGGCCAGATACGCAGACTTGGCGGAGAGGTATGAGGCAGACATGCAACTGGAAGTGGGAGATGTGGTGATTTTAGGTGGCGAAGCAGAGATAACCAAGTGCAATGACGAGTTGTCAGACGCGGTTTTTGGTGTCATTTCTGAGTCACCGGCGTTTTTGATGAACGCACAAGCGGGCAACAACGACTCACACCCCATGGTGGCACTGAAGGGTCGTGTGATGGTGAAATTACAGGGCACAGGCCAAGCGGGAGACCGTGTGGTATCAGCAGGAAATGGTCAGGCCAGGGTTGCCGATCTAGAGGAATGCACCAGTTTCAACACCCTAGGCAGGCTGATCAAGGATAAATACAACGTAGAAACAGCACTCACAGAGTGCGTGATAGGGGTTAAATAACAATATGGCATATCAAGTAACTGATACAATTCTAGATGATGAATACAACACGTTCGTGAACAGTTCAAGTTCACCATATGGGTACAACCATTTCGCGGGCACAGGTTCCGGAGAATACGGGCTTGGCCAGACACACATATCAACAGTGTCGGCAGGGGGTACTGTCCAGGCTTCACAGTGGAACAGTTTATTCACCGGTTTGGCCAACATCTCTAATCACACCAATGTGGCACTGAGCTCTCTTACAGCGGTCTCTGCCGGTGATACAATTGCAGTAAAGTCGGCGCTCATATCGAGCCTCGCGACAATGGCTACACAAGTCTCAACTGGTTGTCCATTCGTGACTGCAGTCTCGCCTTCAGCGGCACTGACGACAGTAACAACAGGTTCAGAGGGTTGGGACACGTCGGCCACACAGGAAATTTCAGCAACGTTCAGCAATGCCAACGAGATGAGATGGTTCTTCAATGCGGGAGGCAAGTTAAGGTTCGTTGTCACGGCGACAGCGACTTCGGTCAGCGCCAAAGACACGGCATTCGTTGCACTGGGCACTGGTATTGGTAACCTCGACGTAGGTTCACAAGCCACCACAAGATCCAACGCAGGGCAGAGTTTGACCACGGACGGATTGGCCAATGGTTTCTATGACCTAGGCACTAGTTACACTACACTGATCAAACTGACACAGAACAGTTACGCGGCCTACAACGCCAACACGCTGGAGGTACAGGCCAAATTGAATGCGGCCCCGGGCTCAGCAACTGTATTGACTTTCAAGATGATAGCCACGGACCCAGCGGATGACACGCAGTATACGTCGGGCAACATCTCTGGCATATCCACGGACATAAATGACACACCTAAGATGGTGAGTAAAATTTACAGCGTGAATCCAACCACGGCAGAGGGACTTGACCCGGTTTACATACCGGCCAGTACCGCCCAGGTTTCAAACACTACATCATAATATTTTCCCCAGTTGATCTTGGGCCATAATTATGTTATAATTGTGGTATGAACATAGATCAACTCAAAGCAATCTCCAAACAGAGTTTCGACATGAGCCTTCAGAAGGCCAATGCACTCAAGAAGGCGGAATCTGACCAGATACTGGTCTACAACAATCACATCTTCCGTGCGGATGCGGAGACCATATGTTTTGTGAGGACAGCATCAGAAGGCAGGAGCAGTTTTTTCATGCTGGATTCCAACTCGAACCCTGTGGAGATAACTGACCCCACAGAGTTTCTTGACCTATTGTTACAGAGAAATCAATCCGCACTCAACACCTATCACCAACTGTACCAGAATATAAAAAACAGAAAGGTGTGATGACCAAGGGAGTTCTGCTTTACTGTTTTGACACGCCCCAGGTGAGTTACAGCACGATCACGGATCGTTGCATATCACTGATAGAACGCAATCTTGATCTTCCCGTGACCGTTATCACCGATGCCGACACCAAAGGCAGAATAAAGTCCAAATGCGATACACTTGTTGTGGATGTAGAAAAGGGCAACACAAAGTTGTCTAAGCCTTGGTACAACCTAGAGAGACATCTTGCATTTGATCATTCTCCCTATGACCGCACGGTGGTCATTGATGTGGATTATTTTTGTTATTCAGACAAGATACTGAGACTCTTACAATCCGAAAGTGATTTTCTAGTTCACAAGAGTGCTCATGATGTTCTCCGCAATGAGGAGATGCGGTATCACAGGGAAGCCATGCTAGATCTAGTGTGGGCCACGGTATTAATCTTTAACAAAACTCCTCGAACCAAGGCCATATTTGACACAGTCAAACTGGTGAAGGAAAATTACGCACATTACTGCCACCTATATAGGATCACGTACAAGTATTTTCGTAATGACTATGCTTTTGCTATTGCTCTGAACCAGGTTAACGGACACAGGGAATATGATGTGATACCTGACAGTATAGCCACAGTGCCTGCCAACGCTGAAATCCTAGAGTTGAAACATGACGGGGCAGTAATTAGGCTAAAAGATAAAATATTATCATTACATGATCAAGATTTACATTTTTTGAACAAGGATATTGCAAATGTCTAAGGGATTCGTTTGGTTTTGCCAGAACAACAACGACACTGACTATTCTAGACTTTCTTGTGAACTGGCAAGGACCATTAAAAAACACAACAAAGAAAACAATGTATGTGTCATAGTAGACGAAAAGAGCGTATTCCAGAGCGAACACGTGGACGTAGTCAAGGTTTTATCAAACGACGATGCTCATGGTCATCAAAAAAAGTTTGCCAACGAATACAAGGTCTTCAACCTCACGCCATTCACCCACACAATAAAACTGGAGGCCGACATGTTATGGAACAGTTGCACCGATTGGTGGTGGTACTACCTGTGGCAACACGATCTTGTCTTTTCTGTTGATTGCTTTGATTACCAAGAACGACAAGTGAAGGACAAGGAGTACAGGCCCTATCATGGAAAAAATTTCTTGCCCAACATATACAACGGGATGACCTATTTCAGACGTAGCATGTTCGCTAAGGATTTTTTTCATACATGCGAAGCAATAGTAAAAAATTGGAAATTTGTGAAAGAGAATCTTTTGATAAATTGTTTCGACGAATTACCAACGACAGATGTGGTGTATGCTCTTGCATATAGATTAATAGACCCCACTAACCAACAACTTTTAGATTACCCATGGTTCAAGTTCATACACAACAAGCCAGCAATACATAGGAAAAAATACATGTCTGACCCGCAAAATTATTTCTATCCTATGAGGATAGATGATTCTGTGTTCTTTGGCGAAAAGAAAATCACTGCACCACTACACTATTTTTACAAAAATTTCTTGGAGGTTTTAGATGCAAGAACTCTTTAAGGCACTAGAAATTCAAAAAAGCAACAAGATCAAAAAACATTTCGTAAAAATACAGGGAAAGGAAGTCGAAGTGTCACTAGAGGAAAAACTAGAGATCATTAGAAATGGCGAAAGTAATTACATACTAGAGGGAAAGAAACCAGTTAAGGTTGAACCTAAAATAGACATGAATGTGTTTCCTGAGATAGAGAATTTTACGTCAGATCCGTACTGGCCAACGGAAAGTTTCATATGGAAAAAGTGAGAATCACAGATTTAGATTTTGTGTTCATTAGTTTTAATGAACCCAACAAAGAGTACAATTATGCTGACCTTTTGAACAAGGTGCCATGGGCCAAGCGTGTTGACGGCGTGGTGGGTTTTGACTCGGCACACAAGGCCGCGGCGGAACTGGCGGAGACCGAATTCTTCATCAGTGTTGACGGTGACAACATAATAGATGAAAGTTTCTTGCTTCAAACACTAGACTGGGCGAAGACAAACAAGAAAGCAGTGCATAGATGGAGAGCAAAGAACAACATAAATGGATTGGTGTATGGCAACGGTGGACTTGTTGGGTGGGACAAGGAAACGTGCCTCACAATGAAGACACATGAGAATGCCGAAACTGAGGAGAACAAAATGGATTTCTGTTGGGGAGTACCGCATGAGAACCTGCACAACTGTTATTCGACCACTGTGATCAATAGCACACCACAGCAGGCATTCGTGGCAGGATTCAGGGAAGGGGTCAAGATGAGCACTGACAAGGGCAAACCTATCCAACCCAAAGACTTTCAAAAGATATGGCCATCGAACCTCCGTACTTTGGTCACATGGTGTACTATTGGTGCCGACGTGGACAACGGCAAGTTCGCCATGTTGGGAGCCAGAATGGGTAGTTTCTACACGGTGGTTGACCCGGCTAATAATGATTTCAACGTGAGTGATCTCAAAGGAATGGCGGACTATTTCCAAAACAAAGTGCCACTAGAGAACATAGACAGCGAATTGGAGATGTTTGGCAACAGCCTTAGACAGCAGTTGGACATGCCAATAGCAGACTATGATGAAACGGACAGCAGGTTCTATCGTTTCGTTGTGCCTCGACACATCAATAAGGGAGTGCAAGATCGTGAGTACTAGTGATTACAAGAGTGACGCACTGAAGGCCAAGGGCAAGTTGGCGGAAGTGTCGCCCACCATGTGCCTGGCCAAGTGGAACCAGACGTCCCTGCACCTGCCCACGGGACTGACCAACTCATGCTATCACCCACCACTGCACGAGATGGACGCTGGCGCGGTCAAACTGAATCCTGCGGCACTGCACAACACCACGGAGAAACTCAATCAAAGACAACAGATGCTCGAAGGGAAGAAACCCTCGGGTTGTTCATACTGTTGGAACATGGAGAACACAGGGGAGATGAGTGACAGGCACTACAGGTCCGGTGAACCATGGGCCATGCAGGACTTCGAAGACATAAGGAAGAATCCCATAGATGAAAATCACACCCCAAGGTACGTGGAGGTCAACTTCAACAACGCCTGTAATTTAAAGTGCAGTTATTGTTCACCACAGTTCTCGACCACGTGGGGCAAGGAGGTAGACAGGTATGGAGCGTATCCCACGTCGCCACCGCACAACGCACCAGAGCACTTCCAGGGAAGGCGTAAGCCCATACCCAACAGGGAGGATAACCCATACGTGACCGCTTTCTGGAAATGGTGGCCCACGCTGTACAAGAACCTCAAGCACTTCCGTATGACGGGAGGCGAACCCATGATGGATGTAAACACCTACCGGGTGTTGCAGTACATAACGGACCATCCCAAGAAGGATCTCCACCTGAACGTGACATCAAACATGTGTCCAGCGGACAGCAAGTTGAAAGAGAAATATTTTAACATGACCAAGCACATATGCATGGAAGAGAAAGTCGAACACCTGATGCAGTTCGTCAGCGTGGATGCCTTTGGCAAACAGGCGGAGTACATACGCAACGGGCTGGACTTCAACCGTATGATGGACAACGTGGAAGAATTCCTGTATCGCATTCCTGTGCGTAACTCGATAACGTTCATATGTACATACAACAATCTGAGCATCACGAGTATGGACAAACTTTTGGAGAAGGTATTGGAATTGCGTAAAAAGTACAGCAAGACCTACCAGAGGGTGTGGTTCGATGTGCCACTGCTGAGGCAACCCGCGTGGCAACAGATCACACTGCTACCTGAGTCGTACCAGGCCATACACGAGGCCAACATAAAATACATGCAGGCCAATTCCGGAGAGGACAACGGACTACACATATTCAAGGACTTCGAGATCCAGAAGATGCAGAGGAATCTCGCACACTGGCGCGAAAACTCGGACGCAAGTACGCAAAATAAAAAAAACTTCTACGCATTTTTTAACGAACACGATCGAAGGAGACAAACAAATTTTCTCAACACCTTCCCTGAGATGGAAGAATTTTATGAGGAGTGCAAGAACGCATGAATGCAATAGCACATGGATGTAGTTTCACTAGGTGGCTTTGGCCATGTTGGCCAAAGTTCGTGGAATGGTTCACGCCCTACGATGTAGTGAACGAAGGCGAACTAGGAAGCGCCAATGATACAATAGCGAGGAAAGTGCTGA
>Ga0070749_10001805_pt1 | contig 14441 bp, 14 predicted proteins | sample VirMetDEL_Nov_18_FD_75180 | JGI IMG/M metagenome (GOLD analysis project Ga0070749, IMG submission 75180) | Aqueous microbial communities from the Delaware River and Bay under freshwater to marine salinity gradient to study organic matter... | ecosystem: Environmental > Aquatic > Marine >...
AAAGGAGTTAATTTTGATGAGGGTTATGTAACTCCTCAATTTGTACTAGATACAAAAAAGCTAACATTAGAACTGGACGACTGTTTGATTTATATGTATGAAGGAGAGATAAGGTCTACACAAGATGTGGCACCTGTTATTACTCTTGCTTCTCAGAATCGAACTTCACTCCTAGTAATAGCTAGAGAGATATCAGGAACTGCACTTGATCAACTTATAATGCTAAATGCAAAAGGTAATGTAAGATGTGCTGCAGTTCAAATTCCTGGTTTTGGAGCTTATAGAAAGCCTATTATGGGAGATATTGCAGCTCTAACTCAAGGTAAATTTAGAACAATAGAAGACCAAAGAAAAAGAGAACCTATTACTAAAGATACTGTAGGGTTTGCAAACAAAGTTATTGTGGCCAAAGATGAGTGCACTATTATTGTAGACGACTCTGGAGAATCTCTTCAGAAGAGAATAACAATGATTCAAGACTTGATCCCTGAAGCATCTATAGATTATGAGAAGAGCTTTCTCGAAAAAAGACTAGCTCAACTTACAGGGGGAACTGCTAAAGTTTTAGCTGGGGGAGATTCAAAAGTGTCTCAAGAAGAAAGACGAGATAGGATTGAAGATGCTATATTTGCCACAAAGGCAGCAGTTAAAATGGGAATTGTAGAAGGAGCTGGAATGGCCCTTTATAAAATTTCAGAACAGTTTCCTCAATACGCGGATATCCTACAATCACCTGCTAAGCAGATTGCTAAGAATGCAAGATATGATAAAGTAGGATTAGACGCTAGAACAGGAAAAGAGGTAGAAGACTTAGTAGAAGCTGGGATTATTGATCCTACTCTTGTAGTTGTTTCTGCCTTTATCAACGCTTGTTCTATTGCAGAAATTTTCTTAACGACTGAATCAATAGTAGTAAATGATAGCAGGAATTACTCGAACCATATCACCCCAAATTGATAGTTTCGATCAGTTATACTCATTACTGAGTAATCTAGCGCAAACTCAAAAGTTAGCGGCAATAATTGTAGAAGTAAATGCAGAAGAGTTAGAAATGCTTTCTAAAGAAGTTCATTCTACTCTTGGAAAGTTTGAGCAAGAAATTTTAGATCCAGAAGATATGTTTCCAGGGGCCTTTGATGACTTGGAAAGTGAATACAATATAAAAATATGGCTGAAACAAATTTAGACTCCGAAATACAGATACTTACTAGAGCTGCAGATATAGGTTTAGCAGCACTTAACTCTAAAATTGATACGATCAATGAAAATGGAGAAATTATATCTCAATCTACTTTTGTAGGAGCTCAAAGAGATTCTATTAGAGATCTTGTTTATGATAGTATCATTAGGATCCACAATAAAGTAGATATGGTGTAAGTAGCTCAACTGGCTAGAGCATCTGCTTGTGACGCAGAAGGTTAAGGGTTCAACTCCCTTGTGCGGAGCATAGTAGTAGTTTAGGTGTGTAGAATACTTGCTTGGGCAAATTGGTTAAGCCGTCACACTTTCACTGTAGAGAGTATGAGTTCGAGTCTCATACATAGCACTAAAATAAAAAACTATGGAAATATTTGATGTTATAGATGATTCTCCAGTAATCACGCCAGAAGGACTTTATATTCCTGCTATGCGTCAGATATGGGAAAGAAATAAAAAAGATGAAGATCTTAGAGATAGAGAAGTTGTAGCACTTTACCACTTAGTAGATCCTAGAAGTATTTACTCAAAAATGGAAGAATCTGAAAGAATATCAGAAGTATTAGCAGATTATCTCCCACATTGGGGATCTTTAGAAGATGCTGACGAAGATTTCATGCTTGCAATTGAAAAGTATGAAAAACTTATTCATGGTCCAGCTTCCAGAAGATATTCAGGAGCAGTTAAAGCTGCAGAAAGAATAACTAATTATCTTGAAACTGAAGAAGTTAGAGGAGGTAGAGACGGTAATTTTTCTCAAGTAGAGACTTCTATAAAAAATTCAGTAGAAGCAATGAAAGCTCTAGAAGAGCTTAAAAAGTTAGCAGATAGAGAAGTCCAGGAAAAAGCTAGCAAATTTAAAGGAGGTAAAACTTTTGGAGTCCTCCAGAAAAACAAACTATGAAACGACCTTTAGAAGGAATTAACCCGAATGTAGCATTATTATGGGAGACTCGAGCAGATGAGATTCCAGAGGATTTATTACCAGAAATTAGTGATATATCTTTAAGAAACCCAGTAGAAAACTTGGGTCTTCCTTTTCTCTACTTTGTGGATAGTTCTATTTTTTCACCTGCAGCCCAAGCTTGGGAGAAATCAAAAAAGAATGCAGGAAGACATGGTAAACCTGCTTATACTAAACATCCTCCAGGGACTACTGCTTATAAACAGTTTTGGGAAGAAGAAGAAAGAAGATGTATACATGGGTATGAGCCAATTGTAGATGGTAAACCGTGTGGAGTTAAAATTACAGGGGAACATTATTTTTATCTGAATTATTGTAGGATCCAATTGAAAATAAAAGATCCTGTATCAGGAAGAACTCAAAAGAAAGAAGAATTTCCAGCGTTTCTATCTATGGACTATTATTGGTTTCATACTTTAGATAGAGCTGAAAATCCAGAAAAATACGGAAAAGATCTCTCAGAAAAAAGTCATCTTATCATGGCCAAAGCCCGTAGAAAGGGATGGTCATTTAAAAATGCCGCGGGAGCAGCTTATATTTATTTCTTAGTTGAAGATGGTAGAGTTGTTATAGCTTCTCAGTATGGAGATAAGGGAAAAGAAACCTTCTCAATGGCTTTAGTAATGATTGACTTTGTCAATAAGTACACTGAGTTTAGACAGCCTCATACTTCTAGAAGAAATACTAAGAATGATTGTTATATCCATTCTGGAACTATAGATCTTGAGACTGACTCTTATGTTGGTATTGGAACAAGTATTCAAACTATATCCCTCAAAGATAAGCCAGATGCAGCTGCGGGACTTTCGGCCACAAGATTCTTAGTTGAAGAAGCTGGCCAAGTAGAACAATTGAAGGCTACACTTGAGTTTTCTTTACCTACTCTTGCAGATGGAGAAGATCTTATTGGTATAATGATTGTCTACGGAACTGGCGGAGATATGGATAAAGGAGCAAAAGAGTTCTCAGAAGTATTCTATGACCCAGAAACTTCAGACATGAAAGGTTTTGATAATATCTACGAGCAAGGAGGAACACAAGGAAAATGTGGTTACTTCGTAGATGAGTTGTGGTTTAGACCTTCAAGGTTTAATCATAAAGGAATAAGTTATCAAGGAGTTGATTCTCAAGGAAATCCTCATCGCTGGGTAGCAGAACTTTCTCTTAATACAGAAAGAAAATCTAAAGCAAAAGGTTCTCAAGAAACATATGGAACTTTCTTAACCCAGAGATGTAAGACTCCATCTGAAGCTTTTATGGTCATTAACTCAAATGTTTTTGACGTAGCTTCTCTTCAAGAAATTTACTCTAGAAAGAGATTTAATGGAGAGTTCAACTTTGTTTCTACTGCAGGAAGGCTCACAGAAGTCGGAGGTAAAGTAAGATTCTTACCTGACTTAGAAGGTAAATTAAGACCACTTTCTTTTCCTCATAAAACTAGTGGAGAAGGAAATAGACTTGATGGGTGTATTCTACAATATGAAGCACCAAGAACAATAGAAGGAGTAATTCCTGATGGAGCCTATATAGTTGTCATGGATACCATTGACATTGACAACGAAGGAGGACAATCTCTTTGCGCTATCTATGTGGTTAAAACCATGAGATATGCAAATCAGATAGGAGGAGATGAAATAGTAATGGAGTATGTAGGTAGGCCTAAGTACGACACTATTGACACCTGCAACAGATACGCGATGTATATGTGTAAATATTACAACGCGAAACTATCACATGAAAATGATAGAGGAGGTAAAACAGTAGTAGACTTCTTTATAAAGCACAGAGAATATGGTCTTCTAATGAATCCTCCAGAAAGAGTTGTAAAAGGACATATTCCTAATTCGCGAACTCTTTTGAGAAAGAAAGGTCACTCTATGGGTTCAGATGAAATGAAAACTCTAGGAGAAATATACTTTAAAAGATGGTTAGAAAAAGTAAGAACTACTACAGAAGACGGAAGGAAAATTAGAAATCAAGATGTTTTACCTTCTAGAGGCCTGTACGAAGAATTAATGTATTATAACCGTAAAGGTAACTTTGACCGAGTTATGGCAATGTTAGGTGGAGCTCTGCAACTCCAAGAAAACTTTAACGAATTTATTGCAGAAGAAACTGATGAAGAAACAGCAGCTGATTGGTTTGCTGAAAAAATAAAACAATATAATGACAAGTCTTCCTAATCAAAGAATTCCTTTTTCTCAAAAAGGCAAAGACTGGAAAAAAGATTCAGTAGAGTATTACTGCCAGCAAGCAGATATGCAATATACTGAGGATTATGCCAGGATAATTGAGAACTACGCTCTATTTAACAATTACATAGATCAAACTACTCTTCAAAAATACACGGATCCTTTAGGATTAGATGTAGGCCAAGGAAGAGATTTAATCCAAACTTTTAATCTTACCTTTAATAAAATTCAAGCTCTTAAAGGAGAGGAACTCCGAAGACCTTGGAATTATCATGTTATTGATTTTTCAAAAGGAGCAATTAACAAAATCATAAGAGAAAAAGAAAGAGATCTTAGGGCTTATTTCCAAAGTACTGTTGGCCTTGAAATAAAGAAAATGCAGGAGGAAATGAAAATCAAAGCTCAAATGAGTGTTGGTGATTTATCTCCTAGGAAAGCTCAACAAGCCATGGCTCAAGTTATGGAAGAGCTTCAAGCTGAAGAAGCTGAAGTTTTAAACCCTGAGCAAATAAAAAACAAATTTAAGAACTACAAACTTAAATTAGAACAGACTTTCTCAAAGATAATGAGAGAGAAAACAAACTCTCTTAAACTTAGACACATAAAGAATGAAGGCTGGTTTGATATGTGTGTAGCAGGAGTAGAAGCTGTACTTCCACATATTGTGGGAGGAAAAGTTAAAGTAGAACTAGTAAACCCCGCGGGGCTAGCTTATCACAAAGACCCTGAAGAACAATTCTTCCATAAAGGAGAATATCAAGTTTACAAAAGAGAAGCTACTCCATCTTCAATTATGGATTATGTTTCTGACTTTCTTTCTGATAAAGAAATGAAAGATCTAGAAGGAGAAGTTCAGAAATTATTTGGTACAGACGCAAAACTTTATTCAAAAGATGGTTTTTCTCCATCTCACTTTGAACACTTAAATTATAAAAGAACCCCTTATGATCAAGATAGATATTCTTCAAGCTCCGTACCCCATCTTGGAGGATACGGCCAATCTAACGTGGACGAAGATTACTTGGTATTCTACACTATCTTCTGGAGATCCTGGAACAGAGTTATATTTCTCACAAGCATAGATGAGTTTGGAGATGAAAATATGGAAATAGTTCCTGATACTTTTCCTATTCCAGAAGAAGCTATAAAATCTAAAAATAAAGTATACGGAGGTAAAACTAAAACTGTATACAGTTGGGTAGATGAATTAACGCAACTCCCTTATGAAGCTGTTTATGAGTATGTTCCTCAAGTATGGGTAGGGCATAGAATAGAACAAGATTTATACGTAGGAATAAGACCTTACGAAGAAGCAGGATTTGATAAAGATGATCCTTTTGATTATAGTTTACCTATTATAGGAGTTGCTATAAACAATCGTAATTCTACTATTGTATCTCCAATGGATAGAATGAAACCTTGGCAAAACCTATATTTCTTAGTCATGCATAAATGGCTAAAACTATTAGCTCAAGACAAAGGAGTTGTACAGCTCTTGAATTTGCTAATGATTGATAAAAAGATAGGAGTAGAGAAAACTCTGCAATATGCAACAGATCTAGGTTACTTACCCTATAATCCTCTAGCTCAAACAGAAGGAGCAGGTATTGTGCAAAACATGAAAGCTTCAGAACAGCTTAATCTTTCCAATATAAACAACATAAGATACTATACTGAAATTTTAATGTTTATTGAGAATAAAATTGGCGATGCTGCTGCAGTTACAAAGCCTAGAGAAGGGCAGACACAGTCAGGTACCAATGTAACTGATAATCAAAGAGACATGTTTCAGGCTTCTACTATCTCTGAACCTCACTTTACTCTACACGACTTACTTTGGGAAGATGTTTTAAACGAAGTACTTAGACTAGAAAAAAGTTTAATCAAAAATAAAGGAGGAGAAAAAAGAAGAGTATTATTCTCAGACGAAGAATTAGGAGTAATAGATGTATCTCCAGATGAACTTGAAGGAGCTAGATTAGGAATTAGAATTGCTAGAAACGGTAATGTAGTTAATATTTTGGACCAAATTAAACTTCAAGCTCAAGCTCTTATTCAAAATGATAAGATACAATTATCTACTTTTGTTGAGATGCTATCTCAAGAAGATCTAGCCTCTATGAAAGAAATTATCAGAGAAATGGAAGAAACAATGTCAGCTAGGCAAGAAAGAGCTGAACAATATCAAGTTGAAGCTGAGCAGAAGAATCAGCAAAGAGAACTTGATTTCAGAGAAGACCAACAAGCGCATGAGTTAGAAAAGATAGATAGAGAAGGAATGTGGAATCTAAGAATGAAGCAAATGGATTCAGGAGAAGAATCAGAAGATTATACTAAAGTTGCTAAAGTGCAGCATGATATAGAAATGGACAAGAAAAAAGCCAAAAAAGAAGAAGAAGAGCTACAACTTAAAAAAAGAGCTCAAAAAGAAGTTGAACGTAAGAATAGAGCCGATGAAAAAATTAAAAAAATGAAAAAGCCATCTAATACAAATTAAGGCTATTATAGTGCAAAAACACTTGAAAATGTAAATTATTTTTTGTATGTTTGTAAAATCTAAACTATGAGTGAGATAATAAAAATGAACGGAGTACCAGATTTTTCTGAATTCGATTTTGACGAACCTCAAGATCCAATTGAAGAAGGAAAAATACTAGAACCAGCCGAAGATCCAGAGATTCCACCAGTAGAAACAGAAGCTACTGTTATAGAGGATGAATCTGAGCCAGAATTAGAACTGGAACCAGAAACAATTGATGATTCTGGAGAAATAGATCCAAAAGAATACTTTGAAAGTATGGTCAAAATAGGAGCTTTAAATGCTCCAGAAGATTTTGACTTTAATGAGTTTAATGAAGATAAAGCTCAAGAACTTTTAGACTATGATAGACAAATAAGAGATGAAGTCTCTAAAAATTCTATCTTAGAACAAATAGCAGATCCTAGACTAAGAGAACTTATCCAATATGGAATTGAAGGAGGAAGTCATGCTGATGCAGCTGCTTACTTCAAAGCCCAACAAGAGGAAAGTTCAGAAATAACTTTTAAGACTGAAGAAGATAGAGCCTCATTTGTAAAGCAGATTTACAAAGACAAAGGAATTGGAGATAGAAGAGCAGAAATGCTTGTAACTAGTCTAATTGAAGAAGGCGAACTAGAAGCAGAAAGTGATAAACTTAAAGAAGAAAGGGATCAAGAGACCCAAACTAGAAAAGCTCAATTAGCTGAACAAGCTAATAAACAACGTAAAATCGAAGAAGATAGAGCTCAAGAATGGAGAACTAATTATTATAAATCTCTAGAAGAAAGAAAATTTAATCAACAAAAAAGAAAAGTTATTGGAGAGCAATTCAATAATGTAAGATTTGAAGATGGAGGGCAAATGCCTGCGTGGCAATATAAATTAGCCATGATTCAACAGAATCCTGATCACTTTATTTCTTTACTAGAAACTCTTTCATACTACGATCCAAAAACAGGATTTAAAGACTCAACTAAGAAGAAGGAAAAAACTGAAGAAACAAAAGGAATCTTTGATAAGATTTCAGGAACTAGAAGACTAAAAAGTCAAAGTTCTAAAGAAAGGGGCCCAAAACCTCTCAGCAATCCTCTCGATAGTAGGGTTTCAACACTTTAACTAAAATCAGAATAACATATGCAATTTACAATGGGTGGGTTAAAACCCACAACAATCACAGAAGGCTTCGGGGGTAACTCAGTTAACTCCGTACACCTTGTAAGGACTTACGGTCTTGATAAAAAAGACAACACGTCCGTAAATGCCACTGGAATTGCCCAATTGTTCTCTGCTACCGACAGGTATAGCGATAAGCCCATGATTGGAGCTACTGAAGCTAAGGGTAAGAAAATTTACCTTTCTTCTAATCAGTATAGCTGGAAGTTGAGAGGACATATGAGGCAAGTAGCCACTGTCGTAGAAGTTCTAGAAACTTCAAGTACTCCTGGTATCCAAAGACAAGAGTTTGACGTAGTCCTTAATAGAGGATGGTACGAAGAACCTGATGTCCTTATCGGAGAACACAATAGCTATCCTTTAGAGATTGTAGGCAAGCCTTACCAAAAAGGTACTGGATTTGTTTACACCCTTAGACTTCAAACTGATGATCCTACTCTTTATTTGCCTTCTGGCGATATCCAAGTAGGTAAAGAATTCAGAAAAGTATCAACTTCCGTTGTTGATGAAGAAAACAACAAATATGGTACTATTCAGTTTAACTCAATTTTCGAATTGAGATCTCAAACTGGTAATGTAGCTGAAAAGTTTGAATTCACTGACAAAGCTCTTAGAATAGACAAAAATAGTGCTGACTCTAAAGCCAGACACTGGAGTGTTCCTTTCTATGATTCAAAAGGAAAGTATACTCACAACAACTTTGCACCTATGGCGGAAGCCGATATGATGAACCAAGTTTATGATGACATAGAGTGGGGTCTAGTATTCGGTAGAAAATCTACTAGAAATGTAGGTCCTTCAGGATATGTTAAAAGAACAGGTTCTGGTTATAGAGAGCAAGTTGAAGGTAGTAACCAACTTACCCACAATAATAACCTTACTTTAGCTAGACTTGACCAATGGTTGAACTCTATTTATAGAGGTAGAAAAGACGCAACTCCTGATAAGAGAAGAATAGTTCTTGTAACAGGTGAGATGGGTGCAATGATGTTCCATAACATGGTTGCTTCTGAAGCTTCGAGCTTCTTAACTGTAGATACCCACTACATTGAGAAAAAAGCAGATGTAAGACACCTTTCTTACGGAGCTCAATTTACTCACTATAAAGGAAAGAATGGTCTTGATGTTACCGTTATGTTGAATCCATCATACGATAACCCTGACTTCTGTCCTCAAAAACACCCAATCTATACTGACACTTGTATAGACTCTTGGAGAATGGATATTCTTGACTTTGGTAAAGCAGAGCAAGATGGCGGACTTGGTGATAACATAGCCATGGTTTGTGAGAAATTTGCAGACTATTTCTTCACCACTGCTGGAAAATGGGATCCTAAATCTGGTATGCCTATCAATGATGGTAGTGCAGGCCTAGCTGGCGGACTCTCAGGCTACGGAACTTACGTAGAAAAATCCTTTGGTCTTATGATTAGAGACCTTTCAAGATGTGGTTACATCGGACTAAGAATAGTATCGTAACAAATTCTCCCCTTATTTGTTAGGGGAGGCACATATTAAAAATCCAGACAACTATGATTGCATTTGAACAAAATCGCAAAGTACATTTGCGTCCCGTAGACAAAAGACCTGTAATTCAATATCAGAGAGTCGTAGACAGAGATGAATCTCAGAATGATATTGTAGTACCAGAAAACGAATTAACAAGAGCCCCAGGAACTAAATATTCCATTATGGCTCCACCTTCTGCAAAGTTAGGTGGTTTTCTAGCAACAGGATTACATCACATGGTAGCTAATCCTTATAAGGACGAAACTACTTACAGAGACGCTAAATGGGAAGAAATATTTAAAGGGAAAGAAGAAGTTTTACTTCAACATATACTTGAATATAAATTTCATAAACCTTTTAATTATTATACCAATCAGATTCCTCTTAAAAGAGTACCTAATATAGGAGATAAAGATCAAGTTGATAAGAATCAATATTTCTTTCAATCAGAAGAAGGAGTTTTCAATTTAGAAGATTCTACAATGATCTTAGACCTTAACAATGAAAGGCACTTAGTTTTATACTATCTCTGTTTAGAGGATCCAGAAATAGCTTCAAGCTATAATGAGATTAAACCTTTTACACGGTATTATATCTCAGGAGAAACTGAAGAAGTAGAAAGAAAAGCTAAATCAGGTAAGAAAGTTGACCTTGCAGTATCTAAATTAATAGAGATTGAAAGTGAAGCAGATACTGCGTTAATGCAAGCTTTTGGAAATGTTTGCGGTGTTAGAACCAAAGGCATGAGTGCAGAAGCTATTTACTCAGAGTTATCTAGAAATCTGAAATCTAATAAAGATGGATTTATAGACAACTTCAATTATTACTACAAACTATATAAAGAACCAGCAACAGCTGATAAATTCTTTGCAGTTTCAGAAGTAGTTGATTTACTTGCTTACGGAGTAATAGTCGAAAGAGGTGGTAATTTTACATGGCAACCTCCTGCAGACAAAGACGGAAGAGCAAGAAACGAAGTTTCCTGGTATAGAAGAGATTCTCTAATTGATTCCTTAGAAGATAAGCAACATCAAGAAGAGAGAATGGAAATGCTAGAGCAACTTAAGATTAAAAGAATGTATCAATAATGACAATTGATGGGATGCATTATGAGTTTAAACTCGCTATAGGTGCAATAGATAGTCAATATAAAGAAGATTTCAATGCTATTGAAATTGACTCTTTTCTTAACCAAGCTATCATTTTGTATATTAGAGAGACCTTTAACTTAGATCCTCAAGTAAGAGCAGGGTTTGAAACAGATAGTGAAACTATTGCTGCTCTTTCCCCTCTACATGTAGAATCTCCCCAAATACAACCTGGGTTAGAGCCTACTGCTTTGGAGGATGTGTATGCCGTTAACTTGTCTAGACTTAAGGAAGATTACTGGTATCTTACTAAAGTTGTAATAAACGCAAAACCAGCATCAAATTCTAATTGTGCAGAAAGAGCTATAGAAGCTCAGTACAAAAGAATTGATAAATTACAAGATAGATACTCGGCTCCTTCTTACAAATGGAAAAGGGCCCCCTTTAGAATAGGGAGAGCTCCAGATGGAGGTTCAGCTGTATTTATTTTTAATCACGACGAATTTACAATAAGTACTGTAGAAATATCTTATATTAAGAGACCTAACATAGTATTTATAAGTGGTTACAACCATATAGACGGAATTTATTCTTTAACCGACCCAAAAGTCAATTGTGATCTTCCGCAAGAATACCATGATCAAATTGTAGAACTAGCTGTATATTTAGCGTTAAGATCTATAGGAGACCCCAGGTCACAAAATTTTGCAAAAGACATTTTGAGTAACAAAACCAAAATTAATTAAACATGAGTACAAAAGTAAGAGTACAAAAAGTATTAGTAGCATCAGGTGATTTAGCCTTAGTAGCTCCTGGTACTGCTCTAAACACAGGCTCAACTCTTAACATTTCTAGTGGACAACTAGGAATCTTCGCTAATGGCGATGGCAATCTTGCTAAGATGAGAGCTCTTGGACCTGGTGATGACATCTATGATGCTCCAGGCATTAAAATCGTACAAGGAACTCCTGACGTAGCTTCCTTAGATACGAGTATTTCTCCACTTCCTATTAGAGGCATTGAAAGCTCTGAATGGATATTATCTCCTAGAGTTACTAAATATAGTGGTATTTCTTATACTGCTCCAACTAATTCAGCTTGGGTAATAGGTAGAGAACAGGCAGAAAGTGACAAGATTAACATCTTGGAAGACACTAGGTATCAGATAATGATTACCATAGATGGTAGAATTCCTGACCTTTTAAATGGTAGAAATCATCCATCTCACTACCCTGAGTTTACTACTCCTGCTTCTTTCACAGATGCTGGGTATACAACTGAGGTAGCACAAAGAAACTTTTTAGTTCAAAATTTAGCTGCTGCTGTAAACAGAGAATCTAAGTTTTATCCTCAAAATCCAAACGGTGGAGAATTTGTAGCTTTGGCTATTGATGAAGACGGTGTTGGAAGTGGTACAGCTATCTCAGCTCTTGCTGCAGGTAATGTAACTGTAGGGAAAGATGACTTAGGTAATGATATTGTAGTAGCATTTACTGCTGAAATGGTTACCGCTGTTAAAGGAGCTATTGTAGCTAACGGTGGGTCACTTGCAAACACTGCAGAAGTTATTGCTTATAATCCTGAAGAATCAGGTGTACCTACTTCTGGAGAATGCGACGCAATTATAATTGTAGCTGTTGACAGGCCTACTGCCTACTTTGACAGAATTCCTGAAGTTAAGTCTAGACTTAATGTAGGTCTTCCAGAAGGATTCTCTACTTCAGTTTTCCTTAGTGAAATTTCTAAAATGAGCTTTGGATTTGGTCTAGGAAGACAATTGGAACTTTTATATCAGAGTGATGACGCTCTTAGAAAGTTTGCTACTGAGCAAGCACCTTCTGGAGATGCCATTCAGTATGCAAGTCCTGTAGTTTCAACTGCAACTTATGATGTGTATACTATTGAGCATAGACTTCCTGAAGCTATGACTAATGGTAGCGAAAGTGAGACAAGACTAGTAACCCATATTCTTAACGCTGTAGCAAATACAACTACTACAGCAGCGCTTGAAGCTGTATTGAATCCTTGGATGGTTTCAGCAGGTCAAGTAGCTATAAATCTATAATATAATGGCAACTAAAAGAGTAGCAACATTTGTATACGATTTCGCTGTAGATGGTGGTGCAATTAGTACTATCACTCCTGCTAGCACTAAAACACTCCCAAAAGGAGCTATGGTTAGATCTATAGCTTCTGACGAACAAACACCATTTACTTCTGGTGGTTCTGCCACTGTTCGAGTAAAATGTGGTTCAATTAACTTGACAGACGCTTTAGCATATAATACAGCCTTTACTGGGGCAGATACCCATGCTCTAGCTTCATCTGCTGAGTCTATTGATATCACTACTGCTGGAGAACTTAGTATAGCAGTAGCAGCTGCAGCACTTACCGCGGGTAAGGTAGTTTTCTACGTAGAATACGACATCTAAGAAATCAAATTCACAAAATTCATAGGCAGGTGAGTTCTAACTTGCCTGCCTATTTTAATTTAAATAAATGAGTACACAAAAAACAAGCGTAGCTAATTCAGTTAGAAAACTGGGAAGTATTCGCAAAAATATGCTTTGGGGAAGAAAAATGTTTGATGACCTAAGAGCTACCATAAGAAATTGGTTTTCTGAAGGTCAAATAGAAACTATTTCTACAACTACTTTAAGCGCGACTGCGGTTACAGAATTATCTACAACTCCAGCTTCAGCTTCTTATTATACTGGATTTATACCTTCTGCCCCTAGCAATGATATTGCTGCAGGAGCTGGTGGAGCTATATCAATATCTAGATTTTATACTACTATAAACAGTGATGCTGGTGGGGATGCTTTTTCTTTAGCAGATGGAGTAGTTAAAGGACAACTCAAAAAAATTCAATTAATTGTAGATGGTGGAGGGGACGCTGTAATAACTCCTTCTAATTTACAAGGTGGAACTACTATTACTATGGCAGATGCTGGAGATTTTGCTATTCTATTGTGGGATGGTAGTGATTGGTATCCTATTGAATTAGGAAATGCTGTCGATGGTATTAGTGCTCCTGTAATAGCATAATTATGAATACAAGAGAACAACATAGTAATCAAGCAATTGTTCAAGCATTAAAGGAAGTTAAGAATGTCTTAAAAGGTAATTCCATTGACTGCACTCTTTTAGATACTGACGTTGATGGAGCTACTGGAACTCTAGGAGGAAGAATTTCTAAAATATCTTTTCATGTAGTAAGTGGTACTGGAGACGCTGCCACTTTAAACATTGGAGGAAAAGGAAATCAAAATCTTTTAGACGGGCTTACTTATACTTTTGGTGGAGATACCAATGACATTCTTTTAAATGATTTTGTATATAATGCAAATTCAGCTAGACTTCAAATAATGATAACTAGAAGATGAGCGATGAAGAAAGAATAAAAAAGGCAACTAAAGCAATTCAAAAAGTTCTTACTAAGTATAAATTAGAAATAGCTGTAGATTTCCAATATATACAGGGACAATCTCAGTATAAAATATACTTAAAAAATGGCAATAATAACAACGATTGATGAAAATAGCAAACTTTATATTGCTAAAAGTGTTGTACGTTTAACTAAGCCTAAAGCCGAAGCGTTAAATTTAGGGGAGTGGGTCGATCTTACTCCCCTAATTTCTTCTATACAGGGGAATCCTGGAGAGATACTTTATATAGGTTCTGATGGAACTGTAGATACTTCTCCTAAAATGACTTTTGATGGAGATACTATATTTGTAAACGTTGCAGCCGCTGATAAAAAAGCTTTTCAAGTTAAAAATCAGAATGTAGGTTTA
>Ga0070749_10001809_pt1 | contig 14432 bp, 18 predicted proteins | sample VirMetDEL_Nov_18_FD_75180 | JGI IMG/M metagenome (GOLD analysis project Ga0070749, IMG submission 75180) | Aqueous microbial communities from the Delaware River and Bay under freshwater to marine salinity gradient to study organic matter... | ecosystem: Environmental > Aquatic > Marine >...
CAGGGCGGTCAAAAGCACGTCGCGACGCCACAGAGCCGCTTGGGTGTTCAGGGAATACGCCCACGGCGCTTGCCGGCAGACCACGCCATCGTTGTCGATGCACCCGACTTGGTGCCAGGTCAGGTAGCAGACAGCGATCGACGTGTCCGCCAGCATCGCCCGCGCGGCGGCGCGGATGCGGTCCTGCTTGACCGGCCCGCAGGCCGCGTAATCGTCCAGCATGAGCATCACGAGCGCGTCGGAATTGGAACGCTCCAAGTACCGTGCTAGCCCCTCGGTCCAACTCGTCGCCGAAGGACCGCACCAAAAGCGCCGGCAGCCGTCAATCTCCGGCGGAGATTCGTCGTAATGCACCAGGTCGATCGACGGCCCGCCGGGCCACGATCGCCGCAGCAGTTCGACCGCACAGGGCAAGACGGTCTTTGCGTACTTGTCGCAGGTCGGCATCACGATCCGAAACGGCCATGCCGTCGTCACGCCGGCATGTAGCTCCGCGAATCGGTCGGGCGGAAAGCCGTGGCTCGTAATCGTGTCGTTCTGAGGCAGCGGCGGCGGCGCCAGGTCACGGTAGCAGACGAACCGTGTGTCGATCGTCAACGCGACGCCGTACCGCGTGAGCACGTCGCCTACGATCAAATCCTCGCTGCCCTCGGCGTTCGCAAACGGTGAACGCTTGCTCTTTTCTTCCGGGCCGGCGATATCGTGCATGTGGTCCGCGATCAATTCCGCGCAGCGGCGGTTGATGAAGTATCCGGCGCCGCCCGATCCATACCGCACGCCGTCGCGCCATTCAGCGCCGACGTACTCGCCGGGCGGCTCGTATCTTGCGAGCCGGTCGACGGCAACGAACGTGTCGTCGTCGCACTTGAACAAGTAGTCCCAGCCGTCGACGGTCAAGGCCCACTTGCAAAACCAGTTGGTACGCTGCGGCAGCGTGTCGTATGCGTCGGGACACGGCAACAATAGCAGGTCGTCACCGCGCACGGGCTGCTTGGCGGCATCGCCGACTCCCAACAAAAATACGGCATCGAGATTGTCGTACCGCCGCACGTCGGCGAACCACGTCGCGCGGCAGGCATCGCGCCGCCTTCGGTGATTCAGCCCGCTCAAAGCTCCAATGAGAATTTTAGCCATCGAGTGTCACAAACATCATGGTTTCTTCGTTCACTGGTTGCCAGCGGATGCGGCGAACACGATCGCTCGCCCACAGGTGAGTACATATACGCCGCTCGCTCCATCGGTTGTGATGGACGCGGCATCCATCGTCGTCGGACGCGGACGGCTCGTCTTCCAATCCGGGCGGCAGAAAAAAGGTAACGATTAACTCTTTGCTCGCCACGCGAAGCATTTCGTCAAGCGTCGACTCCGGTTGCTCCAAGTGCTCAAGAACATGCCGGCAGTATGCCAACTCGACGAACCTGTTGGGAAATGGCAGAGAGTCCGTCGTGCTGCATTGGACCTGCAAATTCCGATCTTGGGCAGCACGCACGAACGCCTCACACTGGTCGACGCCGTGGTAGTCCATTGCGTATCGGACGTTCGCGAACCCTTCGCGGTCGATGGCAGGTCCGCAGCCCACGTCGATCATGGAATGGTAGCCGCGATCCATGACGTGCTGTCGCATGATAGCGCGCGTCAGTGCTCCGACGGGTCCAAGCCAATTGAGCAGGTCGCCCATGCGTGTTGCGGCGTTGCGGTTCCACCAGTCATCCATCGAGAAGTGTCCTCAAATAATCTTCGGCCAATCGAAACCGCTGTTCCGACAACTCCGCGTCGATGCCGAACCAGTTCGTCGCGCCGCGGATATGAAAAAAGTGGTCGCCCTTGACCTCGAATAAGTGCCGTTCATCGTACCTTGGGCGAAGCGGCTCCGGCAAGTCCGCGGCGACCATATCGCGGCATCCAAGCCAGCGGATAACGGGATTCCGATTCTGAATCCAAAACCACGTTTCGCCACCGGAATCGAGGCGGATTTCAACAGGCGAATACGCCATCACGACCGCCCGCAAGCCGATATGCTCGCGGTCCGGCGCGTCGGCGCCGATGAACAACAATCCCGGCCATAGGTGATAGTATTGGTCGCTGCAAATCATTTGCCCCGCGGCGTGACAGCCGTTGAGCGCCGCCGACAGATCGACCGGCCGCATCGGGAAGATGTCCATATCGAGAATCAACAGCGGCTCCGTCGACTCGCGGAGAAACCGTCTTGCGATCCACGACAACGCGACGGAGTGTGAAATCGACGGATTGCCCTCGTTGTTCGGCTCCATCGTGTGGTGCGCGACGCCGAGCCGCTTGAGGTCGACCGACATTTTGTGACTCTCAGGCCCGTTGTTCACAAAGAACACGTCCACGCCGCAGAATTTGCGGAATAGGGCGGACTGCCATTCGACCCATCGGGTCGTACTGCGAATCACGGACACGACGTTCATCTACCACCCGACGAAAGCGAATTCTGTCGCCGCGCGATTCAGCCCGTCGGCGAAGCCAACGTAATCTTCCTGACTGTTGAACGAATCGTAAAGACTCATGTACCGCGGCCCCATCCGTTTCTCGCACACGTCCCGCGTTCCAACCGTGTCTTGGAAGTACCCGTAGCCGAGGTGGAACACCTTTTCGTCAACGACGATCCCGTACACGCACCCATCCGGCTTGTCATGCGCGCGACCGAGGATGCGCGTCACCGGCAGCACGAGCTTCCTGCCTGGCATTTGCCTATCTACCCACCAATTCGCTGCTACGCCGTTGTCGCACCAGTCGTGAAACGGCCAGTCGTTGGCGTACCCAAGATCGCCCCTGTCTCGATTGACCGGACGCGCGAACCCGACCGCCTTCGATGCCCGTAATGCTAGGTCGGTCGACGACACGCGGTAGAAGTTATTGACGGCCACAAACGGCCCATAGTGCGCGTAGGCTTTGGCAAGATCGCAGTCGCATCCGACGAACGAGAATCCGTAGCGGTGGATTTGCTCGATTGGCGAGGCCAGCCAGGCGGCGTTGACCGGCCAGGCATCGCAATCGAGAGAGCAAAAGAAATCGCCGGTCGCCTGACGAACCGCTACGTCGATCGGATAGCCCGCGTCGATCCGCGGCGCGTCGATAACCGAAATTCTCGTATGCCGCCCTTTGTGGCCATCCCAGCGTGCATGGATCGCAGACTTAAGCGGCTCCGGGCTTTGGTCGACGACCAGAACTTCCGCGCTCAAATCGGGATGTTCGTGGTGAATGATGTTTTCAAGGCAGCACGCCAATAGACCGGGTGTTGAAACGTGCGGGACGCACACGGTTACAGAGAAACGAGCCATTATGCCCTCATGGCGGCATGGTCTTTGTCGAGCGCCAGAATCTTGCGCTCGAATGGAAGCGTCCATGATTCCGGGTAGCAGTATCCTGGGTCTAATTCAAGCGTTGGCGGATGCTCGAATAGGTAGCGATTCCAATGGCTTTCGTCGTGCCAGACGGCGGTGATTCCGTTGTGCTCGTCCTTGGACACGCGGTCGGCAATCTCGCGGCACGCGGCAAAATAGACCTGTGATGCGCCGCCTTGAAATCCGCCAGCGTAGTAACGCTCGCCGCTTCCTCGTTTGATGCAGGCTAGCGACTCTGAACGCCGTTCGTAACTAAACTCCGCTGGTCGTTTCCCATAGAATCCAGGATGGATCGTCGCCACGAGGTCGCTCAGGATTTCGTCGCCAACGGTCGTCGAGAACCGCATGTCAGAATCGCAGTGAAAGACATAATCATATTGTTCACATGCATCTGTTCGACGAAACCAATCGGTTAGCGTTCGATGGCGATGAAGTGTTACGAGCGGCCATCGCTCGTGAAACGTGTAATGACTGTAAGCCCAATTACTCGCGTCTCTATCTGTGAAGACGTGAAACGTAACGTCGTGCTCCCGCAAAAAAAAGTCGGATGCCGAGTCGAGAAGCGGCGGCACGAACTCGATGTATCGACCAGTCGCAATGGTCGTCAAAGCGATACGCATTCCATCGCCCTCCGCTTTGCGACACTCTTGAACAGTTCGACCCACTGGCCGCCGATCCGCTCCGGGTCCGCCAGCTTTTTGACGTGCCGGCGCGCCTCGAATGCCATGTCTATTTGCCGGTCGCGGCTCATCATCGCCACCACGGCCGCGTAGTGCGCGTACTCGTGGTAGCCGTTGCCGAGAAAACCCGTCACGCCGTGCCGCACCATTTCGCGCCAACCGTAGTTATTCTCGGCGACCACAATAACGCCGCTCGCCATCGCCTCCAATCCGCACCGCGGCCAATTCTCGCGGCTACCGCCGGTCAAATGGACCAAGCAATGGATCGACCGATAAAACTCCTGCGCCGACATAACGCCTTCGGGCAGCACTTCGGCGAAGCACGGCGGATCGCCGAGCTTGTGGGCGACATCTTCGTTGTAGCCGAGCACGCGCGCGCGCAGCGGCCTATAATTGATTGCCTCGTACACCTTCCATGTATCGCGCGAAAACTTGTCCTTGGCGGCGCGGCTGATGCGCCCGATCCAAAACGGCGTGCCGCGGCGATGCGGTTGGGCAACGAACGGGAATTCCGAAATGTCGAAGGCGCCGCGAATCAGGTGCCCGCGATCGGTCGTGTATCCGAATGCCGCCAAACCAGGTTCGATCATCATGCGCTGATAATTCGATTGGAACACGTAAGCGTCGCAGAGCGTGCCGCGCATCCGCTCCCAACGATTGATGACCGTCATGCAGTTGACCCACACCGTGCGCAGGTCCAACCGCTCCCAACGATCCCACGTCTTCCAAAGATTCTCGTTACAGAACGAGACGACAAGTCCACCTTGCAAGCCCGGAACGTCGCCGATGCTATCAATATCGACTTCGTGCGTGACGCACCCGATGGCGCCGGTTTTTTCGCGCCATTCGGGCGGAGCGGACCAGGTAGGGATTAGGTGAACGTCGATGCCGAGCGAACGCCACAGTTTGAGCGTATGCCAGCATTCGGTGTTGGCGCCGCCGACGGCGTTCGGGTATCCGACGACGAAGATCGGTTCGTCCAGCATGGAAGTTCTCGCGGAGAATACGAGCGAGGCCCGTTGGGTCGTGCGACTCGGTTCGATTGTAGTCAAGTGCTTGCATTCCGTCGACTACTTTGCCGCGCATCCAAACGGCCGCCTTCGCATGTCCGCCGAAGCGACGCTATCACGGTTCCGCCTGATGGAACGCGCCTCCCGAATGTCGCCGCTCAATCCGATGATCTTTGTGGAACCGGACGTTTTGCTGTCCTCGTTCATTGCCGGACGCCACCCGACGCCCGAAGAATTGCAAGAGGTCGTCAACCTGACTGACCGGCTCGGCGTGCTGGACGTGACGGCCGATAACGTCATCATGTCCGCACACGGCCCGATCGTCGTCGACTGGTTTATGAGAGGTCGTCAATCGTCGTGTCCGGGTCCAGATCGTGACCGAGGTACTGCGCCCACATGACCGACGCGCCGAACGTGCGGGCGTGCGTCGCGCTGCCGTTCTCGGTCGCCAGTCGCACGAATACCGCGCGCGTCGTGTCGTTGCGGTAGAGAATCTGCCGAGCCATGTTGCCGCCGAGGCTTGCGCCGGTCGCGTTGTCGTGCAAGACCGCGTGCTGCTGGCCTGAGCCGGTCAGTAGCGTCTTGCCAGCGCCCGCCGGATCGTCGATTTCAAGATACACCGTACCGTAGCTCATCAAGATGCCGGTGCCGCCTGCGGATGTGATCGGGCCGTCCCACTGGACTGAGTATCCCAGTTCGTACCAGCCCTGCAATTTCAAGGTGATGTTCGTCGCTTCGAGCGGCGAGCCGCCGTCTTCGTCACCGGCGTCATACCAATCGGTGTTGAGGTTCTTGAGATTCTGGAACTTGAAATACGTCTTGGTGTCGACAGTGACGGTTTGGTCGCTGGTCTTGACCAATTCGATCGGGCGGAGTTGAAGGGTCGACGCCTGAATAAACACCGTTTCCCAGCGGCCAAGATCGGGGAACCAGATTGCGTAACCAAGATCGGTAGCAGAAGCCGACGCGCCGCCCTGCCAATCATAAACGCGAATCACTGCGCCAGCCGATGGGGCATCCATGCCGGCTTGCGACCACATGACCGTCGCGAGCGCACTGCCGCCGGCCGTGAGTGCTTCGGTCAACTTAAACCGGACGATTTGATTCGGCGGACCGAGGTATTCCCACCTGCCGCTCGCCGGATTGAGCACCGCCCAAAAACGGCCACCGGCCTGAACGACGTTATCCGCGGTCTGGTGCCACGCCGGAGGATAATCGACGGTTCCTTGTTCGCCGGCCCCTTCGATCTTGCGGTACTGCGTCGGAAAGTAGACTCGCAGCAGGTCATCGTCCGCGTCCGCATGATAGCCCGTCTGGCCGCTTGTGATCGCGACGAACCGGCATAGCATCGACCACACTTGCCCGCCGTTGCCGAACTCGTCTTCCTCGTTGTCGTTCGATTTCTCCGCGCGTTCGTATGCTTCCACAAGCGCAATCTGCGCCCGTGGGATTGCTTGCGGCGTGCCCAGCACGCCCATTTGTCCGCCAAGCAAGCCGCCCAATCCCATAAGCCGATTCGTGACTGCATCGACGAGCGCATTCCAATCGTCGGCCTTGAGACGGTCGCGTGGTTTTACTTTGCGTGGCTGGACCATTAGAAGAAAAACAATCCTGAGAAATCGCCAAGCGGGTAAATGTCCTTTCCGTCCAATTTCTTGCGGACGAACTTGCCCTTGGAGAAAACGTGGTTCCACGTCACTTCACCGTTGCGGAATACCCGCTCAGCAATCTGGTAGGTGATCGTCCACGCCGGCTCGGCGCCGCTATTGAAATCGCGAGCCGTGTATCGCCGCTGCAATGTGCTGCCGCGGAATAGTCCGCATTCCTTGGGGATCGTCAGCGACACCACCGGAATCTCAAACGCCCGGTCGTTCACCTTGCCGCGCAGGCTACTGCGGGCCGGCGGGATGTCGTCCACGTCGTAAAGCGTGATGCGATGCAGCGTATTGAGCACCGCGATACCGATGTACTCATCCGCGGCTCCGGGGTTTTGTCCGTTCTGGTCCCTGAAGTGCCGGCCCGGAATCGCCATGACCTCGGCGCTTTCGTCCGCTTCGTATTCCAAGATGATCGGCGGCCCGCCTGGATTGTGCGGATTGATGAACGCCCCGTCGCCGACTTGCTCGCCCTCCTCCGTGTTTTCCGTGCGGTCCTCAGTCGAGTAGATGACCGTCACGACGCAATCGCCCGCAATCGTCTTGTCCGCCGTGCTATTGGCGGCCCCGGAAATGCCGGCCGGATTGCCGCGCATGAAGTCTTCGACCGTGGCTTCTACCGCCTCGATGTTCTGGTATTCGGCTAGTTTGTCCGGCAGAATCGCATCCTGCTTGCCGAGCGACGTACCAAGAACTTGCGTCAGGAAATCTCGGTGGTTCGACCACGCCAGCTTGAATTTGCGCGTGACCGTAATCGAGTCGCGCAAAAAGCGAATCGTCGGCGGCTCGATTTCTTCGACGCTGTAGGCAAAACTTTTGCTCATCCGAACACCGCCGCAATTCCGTTGGCCACGGCCCGCGCGGTTTCCTCCGCCGCGTTGGCGATCCGTTCGCGCTCCGCTTGGGCTTCATCGTGCATCCGCTTGGCCTCCTCGACGCGCTGTTTTTCTTCCTCTTTGGCGGCGATGTCGGCCTCGATGAGCCGCGCGAATTGTTCGACCGGGACCGTCTGAAAACTGGCCGTGTTCCGCGGCCGGTTGCTCTGTTGGAAGTCGAATTCGCCCAACACGCCCCGCAGGATGCCGCCGACGATGCCTTCGCCGAACCGTTGCTGTCGATCGCGAATTCGTGCTTGTTCGCGAGATCGCTTCTCTTGTTCACGCTCTTGGTTCTTTTCTGCTTGCAATGCTGCCGCAGCGTCCAAGTTGATTCGTGCCTCAGCCAAGTTTTGTTCGGCGATGTCTCGTTTCCTTCCGGCCGGCATGTTGGCCACTCTCTCCGCCAACTCTTCGTATTCACGCCTAAGTTTTTTTACGATGTCGCCTTCCTCGATCATCGACATGACGCGCTCGTTGGTGATTGTCGCGAAGCTGTCCGCATCTCGCCCTGATTGCAAGTGGCCCCGGAACGCATCCCTTTCCCGCACGGCTTGCTGTAGCCTGCGAATCTGATCCGGCGTCATATTTCCGTCTTGCCGGGCCGCGATGATCTCTGGAGACTCATCAGAGTAATACTCCAGCCATGCTGACGCGCCCTGTCGCTGGGCATTGTGGATCGCCCGCTCCTGCGCCTTCGCCGCCGCCTCGTCCAGCCGTAGCGCCTTTTCCTTTTCCTGCACAATCCGCTGGTTGACCTGCAATAGCTGTTGCGCCGCGTCGAGGTCGCCGCCGGCGTTGACGGACAGCCGCCGCGCCTCCGCCTCCAAGCCGGCGATGCCGCCGCGGTTAAAAATGTCGTCGATGCGGCCGCGCTTCTCGGCTTCTCGGATCGGTCGGAACGGGTCGACCGCCTGGATTTCGCGGCCCATCTCGTAGGCCCGCGCTCGTTCGGCTCGCTCTTGCTGGATGCGAAGCCGCTCACGGCGGTTCGCTGCCCCCAGGGCTTCCAAGCCGCCAAAGGTAACAACGTTCGCCAGGATGCCCACGAGGCCCAGCAGGCCGTCCACGAATCCGCCAGCCACATCGACGAATGCGCTGCCGACTTCCTTCATGCCGCCGATGATGTCGCGAATCTCTCGCGTAAGCCCAGGCCCCAGGACTTCGCTGGTCGCCCCCTGGTCGATCTCTACGCCGCGGTCGACGACCGCCTTGGCGATGCCGACCAGCCCCGCACCGGCCGCCACGTTGGCCACACCGCCGAACCGGCCGAAGATGCTGTTTGTCGGGCCGAACGATGGGCCGATCATCTTCTGCGAATCGCTCCGAATGTTCTCCTTCAACTTTTCCGATTGCTGGCGCAACGACGCGAACTTGGCCTTCATTTCCTTCTCGAATTCGGCCAACTTGTCGATCGGCTTCTGCATCGCCTCCGCCATGTTGTCGCCCGCCTTGGCGACTTCCTTGGCGGCCTTCTGCGCAGCTTTTTCGACCTGCTTTTCGGTTTGTTCCGTGGCCGGACCGACTTCCTTGACCTTCTCCTTGGTCTTATCGAGCGACTTGTGGAGTTCCTTTTCTCCACGCGCCTTCAGTTCGACGTAGGCTTCGGCGAGTCTAAACGCCATGACGTTGAATCCCGTGCTTCTGGACGTACTGCCGCACTTCCTCCGGCGTCGACGGCCGCAGCGCCGGCGACAACTGCCGGTCGCGCGCCCCCATGTAGACGAGCGCCTGATACATCGTCAGGCGATCCACCGTCCACGGCTCCCATTGAAACTTCTCTGCCAGCCCCGCATACACGTCGACCCACGGCATCCGCGCCGGGCGATCTACGTCGTCTCGCTTTCGGCCCCGTTTTCCGCGGGGCCAATGGAGTTTTTTAGCGGCTCCGTCTGGTCGCTGCCGTCGAGCGCTTTGGCCAGTTCGTCCAATTGCACAGTCGACGATCGCAGCACGAATTCCGTACAGCGATCCAGCGTCATGTCGGGATGCGCGTCGCGCGCCGCCAGCCAGAGCCGATGTCCCATGCCGGCCGGCGCGTTGTTGTATTCCCAAATCTCGTCCTGACTGGCGAACCGCGCCCGCATGTGCATGCGGGCGGCCTCGGCGACGTACCTCGTCACCGCCTCCAGGCCGCGTTGATCTTCAGGCAAGCGCGACGCCCAGTCCAACACGGTCGCCAGCGGATCGCCGCGACGCGCGAGGATGAACCGCTCGATTTCGGCAAACTGCCCCAGCGTTTTGCAGGACAGCCTCCAATCGAGACCGTGCCAGCCTTTGAGTTCGACAAAATCGCCGCTCGAAATACTTGCGTGGCTCATGCGCTACTCGTGATGTCCTCGTTGACGGCAAACATGCCGGTATAACTCGGCGCTCCGTTGCCTCCCCATCGCACGCGACCACCCACGAGGCCGTCGCCGTCGATATCGCAGTTCGTGTCGACTGACTCGATAACGATGGCCTGAATGATCGTGTTCGCGAAGGCCGCGTCGGTCGCGAAGATCGCCGTGAACGAATCGCCTTCGTCGATCTTCCGTGCGCCGGCCGAATCGACCAGTACGTCGAATTCGCCCGTGTAATCCTTGCCGCCAACTGCGCGCTTTCGCACGCCGCTGGTCAGATTGGATTGGTAAGGCCGCGTCGCCGCGGTGGCTTGGTGCGACCAGTTGGTGATCTCCGCGACCACCTGGCCGGTCGCCGAATCCTTGATGCTGCCGTAAGTGCCGGTAACAGGAGTTCCCATGCCTCGTCTCCTATGCGCTAGACGACGTACTCGCCGCCGTCGTTCCTAAAATGCAGATTTCATAATCCACGTCCACGGCGGACGGGTTGTCGATTTTCAGGTTCTTGCTCGATCCGCTCACATCCCAGCCGTCGACCAAGTTCGATAGCATCAACTGGCTGCCGCCGGGAATCTTTACTTTGTCGCCGGCCGCCCCAAACGGCTCATACCACTCGTTGGCCGCCGCCCCGCCCAGCAACAGATAGCTGCCCTGAACCGTCGTGCGATTGATAATGACGATCGACCGGATTTCGATGAACGGATCGAGCGTCGACGAGTAACCCAACACATCCAACGTCAACGCCGTTAGGTCGAACGTCTCGCTGGCCGACGCCGCAAGCCGGCGATAAGTCCCCGGCCGCGTGTGCCACACCTGATCGGCCGCGAGGTCCGCTGTTCCCGACGACAACTTCTCGTTTAGGTAAACGTGCCCCTTATCCTTGAATACGAGCGTGCCTTGCTCCGTCTGGTCTTGCCAGTCGAAGCGAATGCCGGCGTATGCGTAGGAAACGAGGCTCGTGCTCATGGTCGTCTATACGTCACGGCGAAATCGACGACGAACACCCACGTTCCGCGTTCGTCTTGAAAATCGCCTTCGTTCTCCAAAATCATCGACACCGCCCGTCCGTCGCCGGTGATGTCAAATGCGTCTTGATGAAATCCATTCGTGGTTTGCTTGGCGAGCGTCGTTGCGATGGCTCGCCCCTTTTCATAATCGCTGTGGTAAATCTCGAATCGCATCGTGGTCGTGTCGAGCCGGTTGGCGCTCGACTGAACCCGTCGCGTTCCCGACTCCCGCGTCAGCGACACCCACGGCAAACTCGCTGACGAATTGTTCCCCACATACACCCGTGTCGACGACAGCAGCGCATTGAGCGCCGATTTCGACGCCCACCGTTCGACGATCGTTTGTTCTAATGTCGCCACTACAACAGTCCATCTCTCTTTGCGGCTCCAACAGAAAACGCCTCGCAAATAGCCTCGATCGCAGGCGTTTCCTCAAACAATGTTCTTCGCAACCATGACCGCCCTGTAACCTCATGGTGGAACATATAGTTAAACGGAGAAATTTGGCGTATCCCGACTCGCACTGCCATCTCTTGCCTGTCACCTTCGTAGACGGTGTTATCGCGACCAAATCCTGTACCCAGGCGCGGCGGCTCGCCCGGTCGCGAATGCCGCACTACCACCAAGTATGTCGACCCCTTTGGGCCGCGTGACGTATTGCGCTTGCGAACCTTCTTTACCTTTTCCTGCGGTATACTCAGGTTGATCTTGCACTTCGTGTGTAAATGTACACCGCCTGCTTGCAGTCCCTCAAATGTCGCACTGCGAATTGCAGAGCTCATCTCAGTAGCAAGCCACCTCAGTTCAAGCCCCACGGGTTCACCTCCGCCTCGATCGCGAACAGGTCGCCGATCTGCTGAGGCATTGCGTAGCCTTGGACTTTGTAGATCCTGCTGTCCGCACCGACGATGCGAAACCGCTGGTCTATGGGAAACTGGTGCTTCGTGTAAATCGTCACCCGCTCAGGGATGACGCGGCGATCCGAAATCGTCTGGATGCCGGCCGCCTGCGGCTGAATCCGCGCCGCGACCGTTTTGGCCCACGTCTGCCACTCGTGCTTCTCCGCGCCGCTCGGCGACCGCACGAGCAAGTCCTTTTCGATCGACACGTAGCCGAGCGCCTCGTCGGCGACGCTCAGGCGGCGACACCAGCACCGCCAGCGGTTCAGGAAGGTTTGCTCGTCGACGGCCAGCACGGTCCATTCCACGCTGTCCCCGTCTGTGATGACCGATCCGATCTTCGGCGCCGCGGTCAGTTCGTCTTGGGCAATATGCCAACGCACGTCGCCCTTGCGGTACTTGCCGCCCGACTGCCCGGTCCACGCATTCGATTGGCTAGCCGCCGCTTCGCGGTCCGTAATGGCCCGCCGCAGCGCGTTCGCGACGCTCGTAGAATCGACGGCGCGCACCGACACGCCGCCGAACCGCGCCCGCTTGTCGCCGTTGCGAAGCGTCAGGTACGTCGTCGTGCCGGTCGCGGTGAACTCGAAAATGAGCCGCCCCGATTCGGTGATCGCGTTCGATTCGATTTCGGCGCCGTCCAGCGACGTGCCGACCTTGATCGCCGGCGCGGTGCTGGACCAATCGGCGAACACGTCGACGGCGACGATGTAGTCCGCGTCCGCGACCGTCGTGATCGCCTGCCCCAGGTATTCCGCCGAGATGTCGCACAGCGCAAGGCGGTCTTCCCACGTCGCCCCGTTCGGCGACCAACCCGATAAGCCGGAGTCGAAGCGGCCGTTGGTCACAAGCTCGGCGTTCGCGTTCTCGGCGATGGGCGGGCGCACCGTCACCGCCTCGTGATTGTCCACCACGTCGACGAAATCGTCGGATACGTCCAAGGCGAAGGTCATCGTTACGAATACCCGATGGAGCGTTCCTCGTAGACGCCAGCCCCGTTGATGGCCGTCGTCAGTGTCGCAAGCTGCTCGTTCAACTGCCGAAAATACTCGTTCCACTCGACCCGCTGGCCGTCCACGTCGTAGCTCGGCTTCGGCTGCGCGGTGATTTCCGCCAACCGGGCCGCGATGTTGTCGCGGGCAGTCGTCAGGTTTTCGAGGTAGGTGGCCATTGTCGTTCGCCCATCGGCCGCCCGGCCCCGGTTGGGCGAGGCCAGAGCGGCGTCAGGGAAATTGCTTGACCCGCCCGGATGGGCAGGCTATCGTGATTGCTGGTTCCGCTTCACTCACCTGTTGGGAGGTGTGCTATGCGTGCTGTTCTCGACTACCTGATTTCGCTCCCGTTCATTGCGTTCATTTCCCTTGGGTGCGTCTTTCGAGACGACGACCCTTGCGAGCGTCAGCCGTTCTAGTCCGGCTCCCACGCCTTCGACAGCGACTCCGTGAACGGCATGTCCGCCGAGAACCACGCATCGAACGTATTCGTGCCCGATAGGCGGAAGTCGTCGCTTTCCGGGTCGCCGGCCCAGTCCGGCGATTCGACTACGTTGCGATCCCACCCATCGAGCGTGTCGTCGACCTGGTAAAGCGCGCTGGTGCTCGCGGTCAGCAGGAGCGACAAGTGCGGCTCGTCTTCGCTTCCGGCCGGCGACGCATTCGGGAATCGCCAGAAGGCGTTGTCGCGGATCGTGAATCCAGTCAGCACGCCCGGTTCGGCGTCATTCAGGAAGTTCACACGAATCGACGCATCGACGATGCCGTCCGGCGTGCCAGCGGTGCGCCACCCGTTAGGCACACCGGCGATGAGATTGTTGTAGATTTCACAGTCGCTATGCGTGCCGGCGACGTTGTGGTCGATCATGATGCCGGCCCGATAGATGATGTTCCCGTAAACACGATGCCCACTGCCGTTCTCTGCGCCGCTACCGTTCTGAATGAGAATGCCGCCCGTCGCCGCGTCGGCATCTTCGTGGTTGAATAGCACGTTGTATCGAATGATGCAGTCCTGCGATCCAGTGATCGAAAAAGCATCGCCGCCGGCCTCAAGCGTGTAGCCGTTGCGCGCCCAATCGTGAACGAAGTTGCGTTCGCACACCCAACCGTCAATCAAACTGGACGTGAAAAACTTCTTGTCCCACACTTCGGCTTTGTTGTCGGCGACGTACCCGTCGATGTTATTGTTTCCGCCGCTGCCGAGGGCACGGATGCGCGAATTCGTTTTCACACCGGCAAACGTGTTGCGCGTGATCCGCAGGCCGTTTGCGTTGAGCGAGTCGATACAGTAGCCGTTCACATTGCCGTTGGTAATCGTGTCGCCTGGCCAATCCGCCACGGCAACCGGACGGAAATAGCACGAGTCGATGGTTGCGCTGTGTGCCCCTGAAATCGAAATGGCGTCGAATGTCGGTGATGTTCTGGCCGCTCCGTCGCTGCACAGGTCGACGAGATTCGGGTGCGTGCCGGCATTCGCGTCGGCCGTCTCGATCGGCTGGTAGTCGAGAAACTGGCAATGCCGCCACGACCACCCCGTTCCCCACGTCGAGCCGCCGGCGTGGTAGAAGATACGTTCCACGAAAATCCAATCGCCGCCGGCTGTC
>Ga0070749_10001812_pt1 | contig 14423 bp, 28 predicted proteins | sample VirMetDEL_Nov_18_FD_75180 | JGI IMG/M metagenome (GOLD analysis project Ga0070749, IMG submission 75180) | Aqueous microbial communities from the Delaware River and Bay under freshwater to marine salinity gradient to study organic matter... | ecosystem: Environmental > Aquatic > Marine >...
ATACCACCATAATAAAGTAGTTGGAATCGTGTAGCATGGGCTACTTTAATTTGTAAATGTCTGCCTAAAGAAGCCGCGGATAAACCATAGTTGGTACCATGACCTGCACGTTTACACATGTCACGATAAGAGAAGTGTAAGTAATAAGGTTTCTCGGCGAGTTCTCTTTCTTGTTTATCATCACCACTCCACCCCATATTTTTCCACACCATTTTAACCACCGTGGTATGCAAGTCACCACTCTCACAAGCTGTAATATATTTTTCATCACCTGTAATGTAAGCCACCACACGAGATTCCGCTTGTTCCAAGTCAGCATAGAACATTACCTTGCCTTCATCGGGAATAAAAACAGAACGCAAATCTTTTGTAATGTTTTGAAGATTAGTCCCTGTACCCCAAGGAGCCTCTGATGAAGACCACCTGCCTGTCTCTGTTCCTGCCACATTATAAGAACAACGTATGCGGTTGTCTCTATCTCGTGTGGTTTCTAGAACACTTAGCTGTTTGTCAATATCACGAAGCGCTAAAATCGCGTTAGCAAAAGGCTTGGCGCGTGGGTATTCTTTTCGTAAGTGTTCCAACGCTTCTCTATCGGTTGATACTTTTTGCTGTCCCTTTTTATAGGACATGATTCTAGGTATGCCTAAGTACACATAGAATAAATCTTGAAGTTGTTTTGGTGATGCGTGATTCAGATCCTTACCTGTCACTGCCATGGAAAATAAGTTAAGCATCCTCTCTAACTTGAGTCGCTGTTCCTTAAGGGGGGCACGCATGTTCTTTACACGGTCAGTGTCCACACGTAAACCCTTAAGGGTCATAGCCATCGCAGTCTTGAGGCTGTCTAATTCAAATTGATATGTCTTGGAAGTAGTGTCGTCTAGTTTTAACTTGATCTTCTGCCATATCTCTTGGGTTACAGCGCAGTCTAAAGCGCAGTAGGTCCAAAGAGTTTGCTCATCATCAAGTTCGATATTTTGAATATCTACATTCTTTATAATTTTTGCCATCGCTTTTGTCTCCCATATTACTCGTAGTCTCTTTCAATTATCATGTCGATATAATGTTTTGCTTTTAATAAATCTTGCTTGCCCCCTTTATCTTGGTGCCTGCAAATGTATTTAATCGCATTACCTTCTGCGAACATAAACTTATTCTTGTTAACAAACTCAGAGGGTTGTATCTTAAACTTCTTATAATGATCCCCACCTATTTGAGTAGCGTAAGCTGTTGTTGCTCTGTTACTTGTAGAGTTCATCAATACCCCCTATAATATTAAATATCATTTCTCGTGCTTCCTTTGCATTTAATTGTGCGTAGTCACACACTATTAAAAAGTCTTCTGTCTTACCTCGCAACCAAATCTTGGCTCGTTCTTTGTTAGCTACGTTCTCACTAACTGTACTGTCTGATAAAAAATCCAACAACGCTTGATCTATTACGGCTCTCCACAACCTTATCTCCCTCTCGACTGTCACCAGATTGTTTGGTATCGGTAACTCCGAGAAATATGGGGCGCGTTTCATTACATCTATTCATCCCTTTTAGTACTCTTTGAAAACTTAGCCATAGTTTTCCAAGCACCCTCGTTTGTATATATTGAACCCAAGTATCCTAAAGCTTTAGGTTGTTCGGGTTGCAATGCATGTTGGCAATGCATGGTGTCGTGTATCGTACCTCGCACATTAATCTTCTGCTTGTATGCTAACCAAGTCACATCATAAAATTGATTCTGTGCTACCTTAGTTATCTTTTCATTCTCGAGTATCCTCTTTACCCAAGCCCAAGCTTGTTGTTCATGTGCAACATTGGTCCAATAATTTTCGAGTACGTCTCGCTTGTCCTTGAATGGTACAACCATAGCGACAGTGTCGCTTGGAGCGAAACCAATACAAGTAATAAAACCGCCGCCTGTTTCAATGTCGAAACTGAGTGGCTGATCTTCGTTATTTTCTCTAATATATCTTTGCTCGAAATCCTCGAGGTCTTTGATTTCTGGTTCAATCCATAACTCTCTTTCTTTTATGATTCGTTCTTTAGTCTCTGATTCTGTAATTGCTTTTTGTAAATCCGCAAGAACCACAGGTCTAAATTCATATTGTCTATTGATGGCACTAGGACTGTAGGTTGGCATTACCTTAGTTGAAAGGGTAAGTTTTTGTAGATTAGAAAGTAGGATAGTGCCTCGGTAAGTACCGACCTTATCCAGTCCTGTTAGCGCCCATAACGCAAGACTTCCCATTGCCACAATGACATTGGGTTGCACTTCGTTAAGCTGTTTACATAACGTATCTATGTTATGTTCAAACTCTTGTTTTAAAAAACCGAAGCCATTCACAGGGTACTTCGATCTCCACTCTCCTTTTTTACAGATCGCTTTGTATTCATTTCGATTATAGAAAAAGTGGGAAGGGTTCTCCTGTGGTGGCTTCTGAGCGAGAGCATGCGTAAGCAAACAGTTCTCCACATCTATACCAGATATTTCACATAAGCTGTGAAACATTTTACCCGCGGAACCTACCATAATGCTGTCCAATCTTTGCTCGTCTGTGGTTGGAAAATCAAACACAAAAGCAATACGACAATCACCTTTTGGTAGTTGCGGTTTAACCTGTTTAAGAACTGTAGTTACGTTGCTCATACTCTCTCCCCGAAGTTAGGCTAGGATTCTCTTGATCGAAGCGACCTTGATATCCTTATTTCTGCCAGTCATTTCGTGCTTGACCATGCCTTTAAAGTTCTTACCGATTGCCATCTCTAGCAATTCAGAGTAAGGTAGATCATCTACATGACCTAAGTCTAAAGCATTTGTTAAGAATGCTTTCAATCCTATTGCAGGATTATTTATTTTTAGAGATGCTGGGGTTGCCCAGAACTCCATACGAGTTGACTCAGTGTTAGCCAAATCCGCATCAGTAATATCTGATTCAATAACGGAGTTCGCTTTCACGTTAACTCTAACAAGTGGAGTTGAGTTCTCACCCACTTGATCTGCCCTATAAGAAGTGACTGTAAATTCGTAACTCCCCTCGGGTAACATAACACTTTCTGGTGTGTCATTCGGTGTCATGCTTAGAAAGTCTGCAACATTAGACATTATTTATCTCCTTTCACATTGCTCGCTTTAAGTTTAGACTTCGCATTATTTTGTATAGCTTCAAACAATTTGTTTAAATCTAACTCAGCACTCGCCTCGATAAGATCGGGTGCAGTCACCTTCAAATCCATCTTATGATCTGAGGTTGTGCGAAGTGTTCTCTCGGTGCCTTTGCTTGATGAACGTGTATCAATACGACAGACACAGTTAAAGTATCTACCAATCTTGGTAGACAGTTTAGAACCTACTGAAGTCGGGTATGCTTTTGATGTACCCATATCACCTTCCATGTACTGCATATGAGAAGTCACTACAACATTACATTTCACTTCTCCGCCTGTTATATATTGGATGATATTCTGCACATCACGAGCAGCCGTACCCCATTCGGGTTGACTTGCTTGGTCAGTAGGTTTCTTGTTGTTAAAGACGAGAGCCGAACGCAAAGCGGCTTCGCCCATAAGGGTGAGAGAGTCTATTACTAGAACTGTATCCTCTCCCCATTCTTTCACAGGACCTAAGTCTTCCTCGCCATCTTTCCAGTTGGACAACAGTTGTGCCCCTTTTCTGAATGCGGTCGCTTGCCCTAATGAATCTGTTAGTGTGACAAAAGATACATTGTCGATTGCATCTTTGTTCAATAAAGAAGGTAGTATATCTAAACCATTATCGTAGTCTAGGATACGTAGCTTCTTACCAGCATTAGCGAGGCTAGCCAGTGCGGAAGTTTTCCCGCTACCACTATCACCACAAAGCAAAAGCTTTGTCACGCTAGCTGATTTATGTTTTGATATATTTGCCATCAATTGGTCTCCTATTATGTTTTGAACTATATATTATTTTTTAAAAATGTCAAGAAAAAAATTCGCTGTAGGCGTGGGATTTAATTTATTACCCACAAGCTTTCAGTTACAGATAGATCGCTCTAACTACCTACTCACAACCACCCTTGAGTACCTCAGACATTTGTCCATACTTCATCTTAGGTGTACTTTAGCCCTCTGTTAAAGGCTTATTCAGTCAGCCGATACAGGACCGTCATCCTATATCACGAAACTTTTTAATCTTTTTTACCCCCACTGATTACTTCTAACTCAGTAGGTTTGGTCTCCTGTAAGTCGGGATGATACTCTTGTGTAAAGTCTTACTCAAAGAAAATATATCTTTGACTAGCAGGATGTCCACAAGTTTCTCTAAACTTACAACCACCATAATTACCACACGCAGTAAAGTCTGCGGGGTAGTATTGAGAATCAGCATAGACATCTGATATTTGTAAGTGGTGTAGTGTATCTGTATACCACTCATCAATCAGTTCTTTACTGACATTGAATACTGATCGGGCAAACCTTGTAAAGTTTGCACCTGTCTGCACCGCATCAATAATGAATCCCGCAACGGGTAGCTTCAATACTTCACGGCATGCCCAGATGTATGCGAAGACTTGATTGTTGGGCATATACATTTTAAAATACCATTCACTCAATGATTGCTTTGTTGTCTTCACATCAACCAAATACAGCTTACCATCTAGCGATATAATCTTATCAATCCTACCACTAAATCTGTGTCCCATATCCCCAATCGGAACTTCAAACCTTTGCTCTAAAGCGGGCGAGCCGTCTTGCATATGAGCGAGTTTAAGATTGTCTTCCCAAAACTCTTCCGCTTTCCATACAACAGCACGCAACGCCGCCTCTAAACCACGGGCTGAATCATCAGAAAGTTTTAGATCCTCGCCGTAATCTTTCAACACAAGTTTAACTGCACGCACCAAGGCTTCATCTTTTGAATCGCCCTCGTGTCTTGCCTTATCTATTTCTTCAAAGCCTGCGTGAACCGCCGAACCAAATCCCGTTGCTGTTCCGTAGCTTGTAGTTTTCCAACCGTCAAGCACGGTCCATTTATAATAACGGGGACAAGCTAAGAAAGTACTTAGACTTGATGTGTCCCATATCTTTTGGACAGGTTCATTGTGTTGATTCCACACAAACTTCCTCAGTCTCTCGGGTGTCTCGCTCATAATGTCTCCTTTAAGTTTCTGATAATAACATATCTAATGGGTTCTTGTCAAACTTTTTCGGTGCCTTTTTCGCGGTTGACTTTGAGATTCTTTTACCAGTCGCTTCGGCATCTCTAACATTCACCCTTGTTTGTTTTAGGTATGCTATGATTTCGTTAATCGCTTTATCGTTTTGAGATAACTCGACCGCATCCATATCCAACAGTTCACTGGGTATGGTTAGCGTATCATCTTCTGTTTCTTTTTTCTTTGTCATGTGCCCCCTAATGTTTCATCTTTGAATTTGTTTTCATAAACGCGGACTTCACACTGTCTCCTGTCTCATCCATACTCTTTGTCATTTCGTCTAGCATTTGACCAGATGCGGACATGGTCTGAAGTACATCCCCTAACAAACTCATAAGCCCTGTTGTCCCATACTTTAGTATTGATAACCGTATCCCTACTTCGAACAACGAGGATATTAATATATCCGTGTCATACTTTTCGCCCAAAGCTATTATCGGTTTCCGCATTTCATTTACACAATTCTCAAAGTCTTTTCTAAATTGTTGTTCGCTCGTCATATCTTCTCTCCATTCATATTAGTTATTTCTAAGTCATCCATTGTATCCAATACTGACTTAATCTCTACGCCGTTTTTAACTTGCTCAACAATAAGTGTGTCGTACTTGTGTGGATCAACGCCATCCTTGTTTTCCATTTGTATTCTGTAAGCTTGGATGTATCTATAAAACTTCATCCTTAAAGCAAACGGATTATCTGAAGCTATAAATAGCTTCGGGTCTTCTTCATCCGACGAATCAATATATCTAACGATTTTTTCTAAAGCGTTTGAAATATCTATCTGTTGGAATAAATTGTAGGTCTTCGGATTGTACCCCATTACCATATATCTCCTGTAAATATTCGTGATCATTAGCATCAAAGAGTGGATCGTTCATGTACTCATCTATATCTAAAGAGTCATCAATACAATCCAATGTCTCATCAAATAAATAATCATCACCTGTTTGTATGTATTTTTTCTTGCTCATGCTCATTCCTTTCTAATTAAATATAGCAGTTATTACAAGTAGAATCAAGAGGATTCCTGTACCATATAGCGAAATCATCATAGATAATCCCGCGAGTCTATCACAGAGAATCTCAAACCACCTCATTACCGCGCCCCCATTCTTGTACGTTTCCTTCCACTGTAATTGAGTGGTTAGTTAAGGCGGGATTATTAAAGTTGATATCACTTTCTTCCATGATATACATCTCGGCAACCTCGGGTATCCCGTTACCAAAATCTACTAACGTCTTGACACGTTTGTATCCTGCGTTTTCTTCTAACAGTCTGACGTTTTCATATTGTTCTTCATCTTGTATGTCATAGACTTCACCCCTTACTCTGTACTTACATTCACTTGCATTGTTTCTAAATGCAATAGGAAATGACCGAGCAAATTCTTTTAGTAAAAAATTACTGTCAACCGTTGTGGCTTTGCCTAAGTAAGATTGCTTCGCCAAGAAGTTGTGCAGTCTTTCTTTACTCTTTAGTGTTCCGTAAACAAACACTGGTCTCAATGCATATTTATCCATTACTCTCCCTTCATATTGTCTTTAAACCATTGTGATAATTCGGAACGACACAACAGTTCGGTTAAAAAGTTTGCGAAAGAATTAACTACTATTTCTTCTTCCCTATCTTTTAGTTGGTACTGATAGTACCCTATGTGCATACACTCATGTATCATTACATTCACCGCGTCGGGTCCACCCTTCTCAATGATATCCCTATCTAAGAATATTCTATAAGGTGGTTTACAAACAAATGTACCTTGGGCATCTGCAACGTCATACATAATATCGGGGGGCACTAGTGTGAGTTCCGCCCGAAAAGGTCCGAGTGTTATATATCTAGGTATCTTCGTATTTTTAGCCATAGTGTTCTATACCATAGATCCGTTGGGTTGTCAAGAAATTTATACTGTCTTGACTGATTTTCTCTGGCATAGATATTAAACCATACCCACTTCATATCTTTATTCATCTTCATTCTTGTTCCTTTCCGTTATTGTGTCGGGGTGTGTGGTACAACCACCCGAAATCACTGATCTCTTGCTTGTTAAATGCTTCGACGAATTGTCGGACACTATAACATCTAGGGTTAGAAGATGCTGTGCCTACACCACTATCGAGGAATCTTTGCAGTTCTTCATCCGACACTTCGTCGGTTGGATTCCAATAAGCTATGTCCCATACGTTATCATCCCTCATTGTGTACCTCTAACCAATTAAAGTATGCCTTGTGATCTTCTATTCTTTTCTGCGGAAATGCATCATAACATTGTGCCAAGCGTTCTACTATAAACGATTTCATTTCTTTGCTTGAGATATGCTCGGTCATAAATTCGTAAACACCTTTCGCAAATTGATAGTTATCATTTGGTGATTTGTCTTTTGTCATTTGTCTTTCCCCTCAGCTTTTCGTATGCCTCTGATAAATTATCTATGATATTATCTAAAGCAGTTGTTGATAGTTTGTTATTGATTGTCATCAATTCATCTTGCGTTAGCAAGGTAGCTTGATTCAATGCCTCAAGTTTATCCTCAAGCATTTGCTTTCGCATTTTCATTTTCTTTCTCTCGCTCATCACGTGCCTCTCTTTCTTCTTTATGTCTAAACCAAAAAGGTTTAGCTACACCTCTTTCCCATTTAGCAAATGGTCTTTTATCACCGAAGTAATAGTTGCGATATGCTGTTATGGTATCTTCGTCTTTGTATTGGTCGGGCATACACTGAGGTGGTGGTGTAAATTCATTCACTATATCTTTAGCGAACGCTCGCTCCACTAAACTGTTGTGTGTATCTAACCAATCAATAATTCGTTCCGACTTGTGTATCTTACCAAAGCGAAACGTATATTGTTTAGCAATACTTCTACCTAAGTCCAATGCCCATTGAAAATTTTTCAATGAAGATCCCACCCAGATTGTGCTTGGGTGTTTGGGATATGCTACCTTATATAGTGGCAACGTAGTATCATCAGGATTTTCCTGACGAATCCTAAACCCTGTTGATAACATCTGACAAGTTTCCAATAACATTTTGGGTACGTGCTTGTCGCATAAATCTCTCGCTGATTTCTCGGCTGATTGTTCTAGGTAAAATATGTTCATTACTTTTTATCCCCCTTTATTTTTTGTTTGAGTTGAAAGTATTTCAATGCTTGTTGAATACTCATGTCCCCGTTCATTGCTTTCTTTTGGAGTATTTCATACTCCCTTTTTTCTTGCTCGCTCATTTAGTTTATCCCCTATGTAAGTGTATGCCATATGTAATTCCATATCGCGTCTATCAATTTCGCGTTGGAGTACAACGTAAGCCGAAGCATACCCAACACAAGCCATACCAATCATCATTATGAATAATAAAATGTTAGTCATTTTTCTTCCTCACTAGTTGTTCGTTGTGTTCCCACCATGATTGTGCTTCTGCTTCTGCAAAAGATTTTCTGTCCTCATCTAGTTGCTTCAGCATTTTCATTTCATAGTCCTTAAGATTATCCTCGTGTCGTCTTTCTTCTAGTTCCATTAGCCATGCTTTTACTTTACCCATTTTGTTTTCCTTTCTATGATACAGTAATATAAAGTTCTTGTTCATCTTCCCATTCATTTTCTTTACCTACATCACTGATGTAATACTTATCACCACTAGCATTGTTATAGATAATGATTTCATGGTCATGATATTTTTTATCAATCTCTTGAAGTTCCTCTATGAGTTCTTTAACAGTCATGATTTTATTTTTCCTTTTCTATTTTTTCTTCTGTGTCATTAATAAAGTTTTGAATATACTCGATAGCCTCAAGCCAACCGATAGCTACTCTTTCTTCGAGAGTAGATACATTCATGTCTTTGTACTGTTGCACCGCTGATTTTAAAGATGCCCTCTGTGAAAAGAGTTCACCCTTTAATCTAGCTAACACCTTTATTTGTGGTGGTATTTTTGTCGTCATGTTATAGTCCTTTCTCATTTATGTTTGTGAGTATAAATTATTCTTGATAAGAATCAAGAAACTTTTTGTCGCACCTAATATATTCCCGACAATACACGGCATTACACGGCATTACACGAATAGAGATGTTTTCAAAATTCCCGCACACACCCCTCTAATATACGATTTAAAATTTATTTATTTTTTTATTATATAAGGGACATGGGTACGCCTAATCTTAAAAAGGTGTTATCCGTGTAATACTGTGTAATGTCGGTGTAATTCGAGGGGCATCTCGCCATGTGCCCCCCGACTATGCGAGGTAAGTGCATAGAAACTAAGCTACCATTGGCTCATACTTGATGTCATGTATAGAGTTGACACCTCTTTGATTCACAATGTATCTGTGATCGCTTGCAATACCGAACGAGATACCAGCAAGTTCATCTCTCTTTGGTATATACCTAGGTAAATCGCAAGAGCTTATGTTCGATCCAATAATATGCTTCGCAATGTTTTTGCGTATCTGTCTTTTGAGATTGGGATACGCTTGACTCATCCACGCACGTGTGTTGAACTTGTCAATCATGCGAACGTGCATTGGTTTGGGCAAGAGAGAATCGAATCGGTCAGCATCCATTCTCTCGCCCACAGCTACAATCATATACTTTGTATCAAAATCTTTAGGCTCACCCTCGTTGATATGTTTCCACAATCGCGATAGGTTGGTCGCTGTGTGGTCGAGCAGTTTGTATCGGTGTATACCGAGAGCAGTTAACGGTGGTAGCAATTTCGCGATATGAAATTCTACATTCTTGAGGGCAATCCCGTCATATAAATAACTTTCAATTACCCTACTCATATCTATATCAAACTTTGTACGTAAGTCAAAAGATGATTGCTGAAATTCCTTTGTGTTGACTAACACAGAATAGCTATTCATTCTAGCTTCGACATATGTAGTTCTATATCGTGGATTGAAAGCCACAATAGTTTTGTTTCCGATATGTGATGGTCTAAGACTTAACATTTGCGTTGCCCCCTTTGTTTTTGGTGATTGGTTTTCTTGCATCAATCAGTTCATCAAATGAATCCATGAGTTCAAGTTCATCTGCTCTTATCATATCACATATGAGTTCGGCAGTACCCGTTGGATTAGAGTACACAATACTGTGTATCTGTTCATTCGAGAAGTTGCATACATCTGCAAGGTTGAATAGTTCCCCGTCATCACAGAGTTCCACGTGTCGAGTATCCTCGGTACTTGCTATACTGTCGGACATATACCATGAATCAGAGCCATAAGAATCGTAGCCGTATCTATCATGCAATCTGTATGTGCTGTTGATAGGTATGATCTTGTTCTTCTTTTCAATGTATGTGTCAGTGTAAGGATCGTAATCCTCACCATAACCTCGTTGTATGGAATAGGTATTTGATAACCATATATCCTCGTTGAGATTCTCACCATGATCTTCATTGATGATTGTAAATTTTCCCGTCTTGGAATCTAGGAATAAAAGTTTGTCGCTTCCAATAGATTCTTCGATCATTGATTTCCAATCCTCATCATACAACAGATCGGGATTGTTTGATAACATTGGTCGCAGTACCCACTTCACATATTGATGTGTATCTGATTTGTCTTTATCAATCATTGGTGTAGGTAGCTTCGGTCCATTGTGCATCATCCATATATCTCTACCATGCTCAGCTTTGTTAAGCACTTGAAATGGGTGGCAGTTGGTTTTGTTAGTAGCCCCCGCAGTTGTAAATCTAAAGTGTAAACCCATTGGGATTTTCATATCTTTGAATTTGTCCCACAGTTTTATAATATCCTCATCAGATTTAGGCACAATCTTTTGTACCTTGATGTGGTCGTTATCAAGAAACATAACACCAAACCCATCTGAGTTGTTGGAGTACGCTGACTTGAGCAAGTTTTGTTTAAGTAAACTTGCGTTGTTTGTTTGAACAATTAAGCACATTCTAATACCTCGCTATCTTTTTTCTTATTAGTTGTTATATACCCTTGTTTAACTAGCCATGTATAAAAGTAAGGGTATTGACTTTTATTGCTAGGTTGCCTTACAAATTCTATGAAGTTCTCATACTTTAAGTTCTTCACATAATCTGTGTTCTTGTCTAAGGCACTTTGTTTCACGAAGTAAACAAGAGCATAGACAAATTCTAAGGCTCTGAATATACCGATTTTACCAATGTTCCCACGGAATATTCTAAATTCTATTGTTTCCTCTTTGCCGAGGTTGATCGCTTCGTACTTGTCGCTACGTTGCGTTCCGTCTTTTGCCGATTTGAAATCACGTCTAGCCCATGAACTAGATGATCTACCAGCGATATGTTTGACAAACTTTGCATTGTGTTCACAGTTGATAAATACTAACAGTTTACCAATGTCAAGTGGAGTCAAGCTTCTTCTATCTACATGCACATGCATACCACAAGTATTGGTGTGCCATGATGATAGATACTCATTGTAATTCTTTTCACAGAATTTACTCCAATAATGTTTGTGTGCCATAAGTGTCGCAGGTGCTGATACCACTTCAAACCCGTCATTTAGTGAGCCGTCGCGTTTGATGAGGGCATACTTGTGCATAGTACCAAGTATCTGCTCGACTATATTATGTGGGCAGTTGTTTCTACGTTCCACTTCTATTTCAACACCACTCAATATTGCATCAAGTAAGTCTTGTGGCATTCTTACTTTGTCAAGTATTGTATGTACTTGTGCGTTGTATTCCATAGTCCGAGTAGGATCATTGTAATTTTCCTCATCATCATCATAATCCTCGTCGTATGGGTAATCGTCATCATGGTAGTAGCAGTCATCACCCTCGTGAAATCGGTAGTTTCCGTCGCACCCACATTGTGTACCAACGTAATTGTCATTGTTGGTATAGATCATATCATCAGTCCAATGGGGTTCCTCACAATCAGCACAAGTATCTGTTTCTGCGAATACCTGTGATAGTCGGTCGCGAAGATATGCGTAGGTATTTCTCGTGCAATATCTTCTGTTCCCGTCGGGATATACAAAAGAGCCACGATGTATTGTGAACTCACTTTCTCGGTAAAGCCACGCATCAATGCGATCATTCACTTCTTGAGAAGTTTGCCATACAAAGTCCAAGTCCTCGGAAAAATTCTCACGAATACTTGGAAAGTATTTTTCCATAATACTTTTGAACTGTTGTATTGAGTTGCGATTAGACGAACGTCTAAAATCTCTGATGAGATCGTAGTAAGTCAAGCCTAACCCCTGTTCAGTCGGGGTAGTTCGCATAGTCGTTAGTAAAGTCATTTCTTGCACCTCGCTATTGTTAGTGGCATCATTGCCAATTTATAAACACAGTATAGTTGAACAAATAATAAAATCAATTCTACCATTTGTCGCACCTATAATTTGTTATAAGATACGTTGTGTATTGATATACACTTTTGTTTATCAACACTATCATATACCAGAAATCTTTTGTTTTTTCTGATATGCTTCTGAAATCTCGAATACGTCGAGGGATATAAGTCTTTTATCCCTGTTCTGTAATGGACACGATAGAATACAGGTGTGTCCGTTTGTAAGTCCTGTATAATGCTATCGTACAACATTTGGATATTGCCAAATGTTTTTATTTTGTCGCCCATAAAAGACGCATACATTTTTTTAGTCATTGGTATTTACTCCATTTCTCTTGCCATATTTCCTGTATGGTTTCTGATATCCAATATTCATCTTCAGTTCCTCTGAGTAAATCTATATGTTTCATCATAAATTCCTCAAATTCTGAGATGTTTTTGAAATTGCCAATGTTTTTATCAGCAATATCATAAAATTCTTGTTGGTTATCAAGTATATAAGTTGACATTCCCATATTTTATACCTCGCTATATGTTTTGTTTTTTAGCAATATAATCCTGAAATCTCTCTTTGTCAAAACGAATATTGTCGCACTTTAACATTGACATAAATTCCTCGATCATACTTTTCGTTGCGTTTTGATTTGCCAATATATCAGCAATCTTTACGTAATCTTTTCTAGTCATGTTATACTCCCGTTTTATTATGCACTATTTACGAATATTGTAAATTAGCACTAATGTCGCAAGGGCATAGCCCGTTGTCAATAGTAATAAAATAGCACTACCCATTTTTTACTCCCGTCTTATTCGCATTATTGCGTTTTAAATATAGCAAAATTTTGAGATCGTATCGGATACTCGTTTTATTCGCTATATTCAAAACACTTTAACAGATTGATTTTTTAAGTCAATTTGCTTTTGTGTCGCACCTCAATATTGAGATGCGAGAAATTTTTTACCATTAGCAGTTTTTAGCCACTCGGACATTTCTGCTTTGGCTCGGTTTTTCATTGAAATAAATTCCTCAGTACAATATTTGTACATTTTAGAATTATTTTCAAATTGCCAAGCCATTACAGGTTTTTTTGAGGGGCTAGTCCATTTGCCATTATGAAGCATAGGCGAAGCCCCTAATCTACTAAGTTTACCTTGGCAAACTCGGTAGGTTGCAGTATTTGACATCTTTAAAACCTCATTAGTTGTTATTGATTGGGAGTATGACAGAATTTAAAAACCGATCAAGTAAAAAATGAAGGGTGCGACCAGAATGTACAAATCCTGTTTGTCTTATTATATATAAAAGGTGTTTTTTCGGAGATACTATTTATTCGCATTTGTCAATCGGCACATTGTCGCAGGCGTTGGACAGATTGTCGCACCAACTTTTGGGCGTACCTCTCCCCTACGTATATACTACGCATATTCTCCCAGATTTTACCACAATGAAAAACTCGATCAATAGCAATTTGGTATATGCGACACTATATACCAAATTGTCCCCTTTGGTCGCACCATCAATTTTTTATACGATTGTGCTTGATCGAGAAAAATAAATCATTAATATGAAAACAATTAACAATTAATTAATGGAGTAAATAAAATGTTATTAAAAGCTACAACTTTAAAAGGACTTAAACACCAGATTAATAGACAGGTTGACGGGCTTGGATTTAAAAAGAGGCTCCGCCCTATGACTACAATCTGGACTCTTGGTCGTGGTCAGCACTTCGCAAGAATTAAAATGATCGACGCGAGAGCCTACCAAAGCTAGCAAGATTTACGGGGTGGGGTTAAAATCAAAAACCCCCACCCCAAAAAATTTTTATGCCCCTATATACATATATGCACCGAAAAAAATTTTAGCAAAATTTCAGCCTTTTTTATTTTCGCGCTTGACGCTATCCACATACTCCTTGAGCACCAAGTCAACTC
>Ga0070749_10001814_pt1 | contig 14420 bp, 9 predicted proteins | sample VirMetDEL_Nov_18_FD_75180 | JGI IMG/M metagenome (GOLD analysis project Ga0070749, IMG submission 75180) | Aqueous microbial communities from the Delaware River and Bay under freshwater to marine salinity gradient to study organic matter... | ecosystem: Environmental > Aquatic > Marine > Coastal...
AAATTTTTCTATTAATAGAGGGCGCTTCTACAGTTAAATCAATTACTGGTAGATTGTGGTGTAGATGTAGAAACTCTAGATGCCCCCGTCAACGGTGTTGTTAGTGACCCTTCCGACATTTCTCCAGAAACTGTTGAGGCCGCTTAACACAAGATAGAATGTTACTAAATGTGATATATTCGCGAAGGGGGTGATCCTAACAAACGTAGTAAATTCTATCTTTTATAAATGCTGGCAATTTATTTGCCAGCATTTATATCAAACATATTATGGATAATTTAAGTTTATTAATATACTGTAAAGACGAATATGAAAAAGTTTATTCTATTATAAACTCTTTTGAAGATTTTGTTGAAGACTTTGTTGTAGTAATAACTGGATCTAGACAATCCTTCTTATATAAGGGATCAAATGATAGAATAAAAATAGTTAGAGTTAAATGGGAAGACGATTTTTCTAAACCATTGAATATTGGAATAAAAAACTGTTCAAAAGAATGGATTTTTAGGATAGATGCTGACGAAGAGATAGATAACAAAAATATAGAGCGAATAAAAAAAGCTATTCAATTTGGAAACGAAAACGATCTATATGGTTTTGAAGCTTCTATTATTAACTATATACCCAATGAATTTAACGATATAGATGCACAACGCGTTAATTTTTATAAAGGATATGATAAAGCTTTAGAAACTAAATGTATAAGATTGTTTAGAAATGATAAAAGAATATTTTATGAGTATAATATAGGTCAACAAATTTATTATACTATTAATAGATCATCTTTGAAGTGGATACAATCAAATATAGAAATACATCATTGGGGTTATTTAGAAATAGAAAAGAAAGCTGACTATTACATAAAATTATATAATACAAAAATTAAAGAAAATCCTAAAGAGATAAGTGGTTATCTCAGATTAGGAAAACTATACGATATAAAAAATGATTTTAAAAAGGCAAACGAAGTATATAAAGAAGGATACGATAATCTTCAAAGTGAAGATTGCTTGTTGTGTTATTTGTTAAACAATAAAAAAATAGAACAAGATAGTTAACAACCATTAAAATTAAACAAGAATATACCAAAATTTTACACGGAGATAATAATATGGAGACATATACACAGATTTCTGAATTGTGGGAAAATTTTTCCGAGAACCACGAAAAGTTTGTTAACAACGGCAACAAGGCCGCTGGACAACGAGCACGTAAGGCGATCGGTGAAATTAAGAAGCTCGCTACTCAGTATCGTAAGGAATCAGTAGAAGCAAGCAAGTAGTAAACAAAATATATTTGTAAATAAGAGCCTATTTCACGATAGGCTCTTTTTTTTGCCCTTTTTAAAATGTATTTATTATAGTGTTATTAGGTTATAAAGTATTTGCGTGAAGAATAACATCTACTTATGCAACTTACTTGTAGAAAAAGACAAATTGTTTTTTTATTATTTTTTACATTATTAATATTGGGAGAAAAAGCATGGCAAGTGTTTTCGTATCTCCTGGTGTGTATACACAGGAAATAGACGAATCATTTATTCCATCAGCTGCCGAAGCAGGTATTGGTGCAGCCCTTATTGGGTTGTCAACCAAAGGTCCAGCTTATAGACCTATTACTGTAACCAATTTTGGCCAGTATAAGGAAGTTTTTGGTGGTTTGAATGAAGAACATTATGCTGGATATGCAGCAAGAAACTATCTAAGAAATGATGATAGTCTCACATTTGTAAAACTCGCAGGTCGTTCAGCGACAGGAGTTGGGCAAGCTGCTATGTTAGCATTTCCAGAGACTGGCAGTGTAACAGGCTCTTTAACAGCAGATAATAAAATTTTAGCAGTGGTTAGAAGAAGAGGTGACACCGCTGGAGATATTCTTCTCTCCGGTTCACCAACAAACTTTGCTCTTTCAGCTAACGGTGAAATTGCAACTGGTTTATCATTAGTATCATCTAGCCCCAAATACATAAAGAAAGTTATTGGAACAAATCCAAAGTCACACACAGTAGGCGAACTTTTTAGTGACCTATATGTCGATGGCGTATTTGATTATTCTGTTTCTGATTACTCCGGTAGCGTAGATAACCTCACCACAAATACAAACGGTGTACCTAACTGGATTAGCGTAACAGCTCAAGCTGGTTTAACAACAGGAACAACAACACATGATCAAATTTCTGGTTTAGCTGAACCCGAAACACCAGCTATCGTATCACAAAACTTTTCTGGTCAAGTATTTGAAATGTTCAAGTTCCGCCAGATGACACATTCACCCGCCTCCGTAAAAGTTTCTATTTCAAATATAAAGAAGGGTGAAACATCAACAGATTACCCAACATTCAGCATAGCTATTAGATCATTGGGTGACACAGACGATCAGCCACAAGTTATCGAATCGTTTGAAAATGTAACAATGGACCCATCATCTGCTAAGTATGTAGCGAGAATGATAGGTGATAGATACCCCGTATATAACTTTGCTACTGATCCAGTAGAAGTTATGTACGAGGGCGATTTTGTTAATAGATCAAAGTATGTAAGAGTAGAAATGGTCGCTGGAGCTCCAACTAATGCTTATCCAGCTGGTTTTAAGGGATATCCAACAATTAACGTTCAAACAGACAATAGGGATGCTCTGGGTTCCTCTATTTCATTTGGTAGCCCCGCTACGAATGTTTCTTTTGATAATGCTTCAAGTGAAATCAGAAGCGCAGCCCCCGTTACAGAATGGGGCTATCTTGATGCCGGTGCTACAGTTACTGTTGCTGGAACATCTATTGATAATTTAACAGTTGCATTTGGTGAAGGTGATAATGGTACCAGCTCTGACAATATTTTAGATTTCAACGATATCGATGATTTGAGCGGTATTTTGGCTGGTTCAACAATAACTGGCGCGTTGGTTGATGATGGTATTATACCAGCAGGAACAACCGTTGTAAGTGTTGATAATACACCTGGCCAGAAAGCAGTAACATTGTCTGCGGCTCATCAAATAATGGCTCAAGATAAGGCCGTTGTTTTTGAAAACAATGATGGTGACTTTACGGTTGTATCAGCTACAACTACCGTTATTACCGTTTCAGAAACTGTGTTTGACTTGGCAGCTGGTGGTAGCTATACTGTTTCCGGTAATAACTTTGATGCAGACTTTGCACGTGGTTATGTAGAGTTTGCTTCTGTTAGTTATAAACTTAACCATCTAAATACAAGAGGCGAAGTATCAGCCTCAGTATTTGCTGGTGTTTCTCTTGACACTGGTATGAATGATAGACTAAAAGCCTCATTGGTTGGCACATCCAACGGTCCATCATCTCAGCAGCTCGGCGTTCTTTATGTAACAGAATCTGATGAACTAGTTTCTCAACCAACTGATACATATAATATTATTGACACAGTATCGAACGCCGCTAACTTTAGCTCAAACAATCAGATTAGATTCACCACTGCTTTTTATGGTGGTACTGATGGCTTTGACCCAAGAAATAATATGTTAAACTCTTATAACGATGGCAGTTTAAGTGGTGATTTTGCAACAGCCATTAAAATCTTGGGTAATCCAGAAGAAATTGACTACAATCTAATTGCTGTTCCCGGCGTTCATTCCGGTGAAAATGGTAGCACAAATGATACACTTATTGATATGATTACAGCCCGTTCTGATGCTTTCGCCATCATTGATTTGGCTGACACATCAACAAGTGGTGCAGGCTTATCATTGAGCGTTGCAGCTGCAATAGAAGAATCAAAGAAGTATGACACAAACTATGCAGCAGCTTATTATCCTTGGGTTAGAATAAATGACTCAGAAAATAATAAGTTGATGTGGGTTCCACCAAGTGTAGAAGTATTGGGTGCTTATTCTTTTAACGATAAGGTAGCTCAACCTTGGTTCGCACCTGCTGGCTTTACAAGAGGCGGTTTGGATAACGTTCGTGAAGCACGTCGCAGACTAACACAGGTTCATAGAGATGATCTATATCAAGAAAATGTTAACCCAATAGCTACATTCCCCGGTCAAGGTATTGTTATCTTCGGTCAGAAGACACTGCAGAAGAAGCAGTCAGTTCTTGATCGTGTCAACGTTAGAAGAATGTTGTTGGAAGTAAGAAAGACAATCGCAGGTTTATCAAGATTGTTTGTCTTTGAACCAAATAACGCCAGAACAAGAGGTGCTATTGTATCAAGAATAAATGACTATCTTGCTGGCGTTCAGTCATCTAATGGTCTAACACAGTTCAGAGCTATTCTTGATGAATCAACAACAACACCAGACCTTATTGATAGAAATATTATGAAAGGTAAGATTTTCCTACAGCCCACGCAGGCCGCAGAAATTATTATCTTTGACTTTAATGTTGATGGCAGTGGTGCTACATTTGACGAAGTTTAATAAATAATATTTTGGTGGGGTGAAAACCCCACCAAAATTTGTTTGTTATAATATTTATATAAAAACAAACTTATTGGAGAAAGATAGTGGCAGTAACAATATTAGAACAAGGTAGAATGTTAGCAGATACTTTTGAACCCAAAAGAGCTAACCGTTGGATTCTGTTTTTCCAAGATGAAGAGATCCCAGCATATACTTTGAAGACAGTTGCCAGACCATCTTTTACAATGGAACCAATCACCATTGATTACATTAATAGTAAGAGATATTTAGCTGGTAAGGGTGAATGGGGTACAATCGCAATGACATTGCATGATCCTATCGCCCCATCTTCTGCTCAAAGAGTTATGGAATGGGTAAGACTTTCACATGAAACAATTTCTGGTCGTGATGGATATGCTTCTTTTTACAAGAAGAATTTTTCAATCGAATTGTTAGATCCCGTAGGCGCATCAGTAGAAAAGTGGGATATCAGAGGTGCTTTTATTTCAGAAGCTACATTTGGTGATCTTTCTTATGACTCTGCTGAGGGTGTCGAAGTTTCTATTACAGTTAGACCCGATGAATGTATTCTAAGATATTAAGATAAAACAAGGTTCTCTTATAAAATGCCTCTCTTTTTAGGGAGGCATTTTTTTATTTGTTATACGATAATATATTTTTTTATTAAATACTATTATATGTTATAACATTTTAAAGGAGTTATTTTATATGGCTAAAGCTAGCGTAGCAGTAGAAGAAGAACCTACTGAAGAAGTAAAAGAAAAGGGTTCAAGAAAAGACGCGTCAGAAAGGGAAGACGCAAAAACCGGTTTCACTGTTCCAAGAGATATGGTGTTATTACCAAGCATGGGTAAGCTATATGGTAAAAACCATCCTTTGCATAAGCAAGAATTTGTAGAAGTAAGACACCTTACCGCGGCAGACGAAGACATTTTAACCTCTAGATCATTATTGAGGTCGGGTAAAGCACTAGATCATTTATTGCAAAACTGTATTGTAGATAAAAGTGTCAGTATTGATGATCTTGTTTCTGGCGATAAAAATTCAATTATGACTTTTCTCAGAATAAGTGGATATGGCTCAGATTATGAGGTAAAAATGGAATGTCCTAGCTGCGAAGATGAAGTGCAGTATACTTTTGATTTAAGCAGATTGTCTGTTAGAACATTGGATTTAATTCCAGAAGATATTGAAAAACCTCTATTTACTATAAAGTTGCCTTCAGGAAACGAAATTAGTTTTAAGTTTTTGACTTCTGCGGAAGAAAATGAAATAAGTGAAATATTAGAAGTAACAAAAAGAAAAACAAATTCTCCCCTTGAGAGAAATATTACAACAAGATACTCCAAGCAAATACAATCTGTTAATGGAGATTCTTCGCAAGAAACCATCAATTCTTTTGTAAAGAGTATGTCCGTAGCCGACTCAAGAGCTTTCCGCAAGTTTATGAGTGATAACGAACCAGATGTTATTATGAAACAACCATATACTTGCCCAATGTGCGATCACAAAGAGGAGGTAGATATCCCAATCGGGGTAGGTTTCTTTTGGCCTGAATGAAAGTCATAAAGAATATTTTTGGGAAGAAGTTTTTGCCTGTGTATACTATGGTCATCTTAGTTTTCAAGATGCTTATAATTTACCAGTTCAAATGAGACAATGGTGGCTGAGAAGAGTAAATAAAGCTATTGAAGAAAAAAATAAAGCAGAAGAAGCCGCCATGAAGAAAAAATAAATAGTTAAAATATACCTCTCTGTTTTTGATAGAGAGGTATATTTATTTTAGGTAATTATATCAATTTTGGAGTTTACAAATGAAAGTATTAGATTTACTGAAAATGACCACAGCAACTGCAGTGCTTGCCTATGTAAGCAAAAGGTTAGAGCTGAGTACAAATAAAGAGGAAATGGCCAGGCTAAAAAAGAAAAAAGCTGATATAGAAAAAAGGCTTGGTTTAAAAAGTGACAAACTATTGAAAAAGAAAGTTAAAGGCACTCAATTGACTTTAGCCCAAGTTATAGTTCGTGACATGAAGAAAAATAAAAAGTAAATATAATATAAAATGGTAGACATATCCTCAAATCTACAAAGAGATATTGCCCAATTATCGGGAGCTGTTGATAAGCTTACAGGTTCAGTAAGAACTGCAGCCGATACCATTGGAAATATGAATAGAACTGGTGAAGATTCCGAAAAAACTTGGAACTTTATAAATCAGCAGATGGAGATCTCTGCAAAATTTATGGAGCAGCAGAGACAAAAAGCAGAAAAAGACGAAAAAATACGCGAAACGAAAGCGAAGAAGCAAGAAAAAGATTTGGAAGATCATAACAAAGCCATTGCCGAATTTAACAAAAAGTCTTATTCTGAAAGAAGGAAAGAAGTACAAGAACAAGTAAAAGCTGCCAAAGATAAACAAAAGCGCGACGAAGAAGAACTCAAAATGGCAAAAATGCTTGGGCGACTAAGCTTAGAAGAAATTAGAAAAAGAGAACAGGCAATAAGAGTTACAGAAAATGAAATAAAATCAAAAAAAAACTATCTCAAAGAAACAAACGCTATTAGTAAAGCGGCATCAAAAATAGGTGAACAAATGGCTGAGATCCAGAAATCATCTATTGGTAGAATAATGACAAAGTTTTTTAGTATGTTATCTGGGGTTTTAGGTGGTGCTACTTTAGCCGCAGGTGTAATAAAAGTATTAAAATTATCTGATAGCACCTTCACCAACATAGCAAAAGCTGCTGGCACCACAACATCAGAATCTGGTATTCTTTTAGAAAATTACAAAGCAGCGGCCGGTGCACTTACGCGAATGGGCATTTCCATAGAAGCTCAAACTCAATTAACAAGAGATTCAATAAAAGAGTTTAAAGGAATCGGTGGAGCAACCACTGAAATTCTTACAAACTTAGGTGCCTGGACTGTAGCTTTTGGTATGAGTTCTGGCGAAGCAGCAAAAGCATTAAAAGACTTGACTGTTGGTATGACAATTACCACCAAAGAAGCTTTCGCTTTTGCTGGTGCCCTGCGCAACGAGGCTGCTTCCGCTGGTCTTGAAACTAGTTTGATTATGAGAGATGTGGCTAATTATGCTGCTAGTTTAACGGGATCAATTAGAGAAACACCAGAAAAACTAAAACAAGCCGCGATCCGAGCGGCCATGCTAGGAACCGCACTTTCTGAACAACCTGATCTTTCAAAAAGATATCAAACATTAGAATCTTCCATAAAAGATACTCAAATGGCGGGTATGCACCTAAATACTAGACTGGATGCGGTGCATATGACGAGATTGGCAAGAATGGGTAAGGAAACAGAATTAAGAGAATATATGCAGAAGCAAATGGCACATATTTTTGACAGTGAAGGTAGGATTCTTGAACAATACAGACAACATCCCGAAATACTTGAAATGATATACGGTATTAGGGGTAAAGATGTCGAAACGCAAGAAGCAAACGCGAGGAAATTGCAGAAAATTCAGAATGCGGGAGTTGATGCTGAGTTACAGGGTCTTGTTCTACAACAGCTTAAAGATAAAAGAGTTGCAGAATTAAGTAAAAAGGAAATCCAATCAAAAGTCGCAGCTGCGCGGAAAATGCACGAAGCAATTCAACAGCAGGAAGAGTTAACAAAGCAAGCCGAAAAAATGCAACCTATTTTTGATCAAATAACAAATGATTTTAAAGCAGAGCTTATGCCCATTTTGATGGATATAGGTGAACAATTTATGGAAGTTATGGGGAATACTGATGGTATAAAAAAAGAAATACAGGCTTTCGCTGCGGAGCTTAAAGCCATATTACCGCAAGGCGAAGGTTTAAAGGATATTTTTGAAAATATAAAATCCGCCATTTTAACTTTTGCTAAAGTATTGACATGGGCTTTTGAAAATCCAGGACTGGCGGCTTTGGCTGCTGTTGTGGGTTATGGTGTTGTTAGAAAAACAGTGCAATTAGGTGCGAACCGGGCGAATGCTATGTGGGTTAGAATGTCAGATTCTGGCGCGGGCATGATTGATGGTATAAAAAAACTTTTAGATAGAAGGAAGAACATTAATTCACCAGCAAAGGTAACGGGTGGCGCGCCGTTCCTAAAAGATCCGAATGTAAAAAATCTACCAACCATACAATTACCGCCAAAAACGGCCAATGTTATTGGAAACGCGCCCGTTATGAACCCATCTTTAACGGCAGCTCCAACTCCTAAACTTCCTACGACAGTCCCGGCCGTCGCCAGTACTACCTCAGTCAAAGCCGGAAGTAAAGCCGGAAGTGTGGCCGGTGGTGTTATTGGGTGGATAACAAAAACTTTAAAATCTGCACCATCAAAATTAATGGGTGGCCTAAAAACAATTTTTAGTGGAGTTCTCAGCAAAGGATTTTTGAAAAAGATACCGTTTTTGGGTTTATTTTTCTCCTTGTTTGATATGGTAACGAGATTTCAAAGAGGTGATTATGTTGGTGCAGCATTAGAATTTATAGCAGCGGTGGCCAGCTTGTTTCCTGGTGTTGGAACGGGTATAGGTATAGCTATAAGCGGCGCCAACGTTTTAAGGGATATGAAGTCTGGTGGCGCTGGTGTAATTACAGAAAGTATGGATGCTGCTCAAGGTGCTGCTGGAAATGCATTAGGGGGTTTATGGGAAGGCGGATTAAGTATCTTAGGTTTTGCAAAGGGCGGAAGAATAGGAAGAAAAGGCAGAGGCCGAAGAGTACCTAAAAGCGGCAAGAGAGTTGATAAACCGACCTTGGCTGTGATTGGTGAAGAAAATAGAGATGAAATTATAATACCTACAGAAAGGCTTAGAAAAGGTTTACCGGTAGATAAAGAGGTAGCAAAAGAGCTTGAATCTATACCTTCACTACAAGATCAACCTGTCATTACGGCAAGTACTGGTTTTTCTAGCGCTGCGGCTATGGGATTTTCTGTTGGTGGTAGAAGTGGAAATCAAGTAAATACAGCAGCCCTCGAAAAAAGTTTAGAAAAAGCGGCAACGGCTTTGGAAACATCATCAAGCGACTTTATATCTTCTGAAAGAAGATTGTCAAGAAGTATAGTTCACACTACAGCTATGCAAGAAAAACAAGCTAATCTTCAAGTTCAAATACAAAAAGAAGAATTAAAAAGAGAAAGAAATAAGTTTAAAGTAGACAATGATTTGTTAGCTCTCATAGGTAGACATATGGTTGCAACCGAAGAATTTTCCAATAACAACGCCGATATTCTTAATGAATGGGGAACTTTAGGAAAATCTTTAGTTAGGAACGCAGAACTCATCGGTGATGTAGGTAGATTTTTACAATCCAACGATAAGAAAGCTGCTTTACAACAAATAGCTATGGAACAAATGAAGCAAAAACTACAAGAGAGCTTCGGAGATACTAAATTTGGACAATTAGGTATAACAATAATATCTTCTATGGAACAAGGGATGTCACTGGGATCTGCAACTCTTTTAGCTGCAAGCCAGGTTTTCAAAGATAATGTTGTTGGTCAATTTGCGGGCGGCGTGCAACAATTCATGTCTGCTGGCGCCAGTTTCAAAGATTCGGTAAAACAACAATTAAAAGCCATGACCATGCAAAAAGCCATTACTAAAATAACTGAAATGATAAAGAACAAGGAAATAACTTGGGACAAGATAAAAATGGCTTGGGAACAACGGAAGATGATATGGGAAAAAATAAAGAAGGCTTTTGAAGAAAAAAAATGGTTAATGGACAAGGCTAGGTATATATTGGATAAAATAAAGCTAGCCTGGGAAAAGATAAAATTGCTTTGGGAACAAAAGAAAATGATTTTTGAAATTTTCAAAATGGCTTGGGAAAAAATAATGTTAGCTAAAAAAGCCATCGCCGAAGGAGCTGGTAATGCTTTGGGCATGATAACTAGCTTTATTCCGGCGCTGGTTGGATTTATAACTACATTTTTCACAACTGTGTTGATTCCTGTTATAACAGCTGTGGGCAGTTTTATTGCTGGTCTTCTAGCGGTTATATGGCCGTTATTGCTAGTGGTAGCTGCCATATTATTAATCATAAAATTTTGGCCCCAAATAAAGAAAGTATTAAAAGCAATACCTAAATTCATTGTTAAGTATTTTAAATTTATGTTCAAAGTTTATTCAAAAATATTTAAATTTCTTGTTAAGGCCATAAAACTATATTTTAAAACTTTAATAAGAGTTATAACGTGGATAATAAAAACAGCCTTCAAAGCTTTTACATTTTTACCAAGAAAGATATGGGGTATATTTAAGAAAATACTTGGGATATTTAAAAAACTCAATCCGATGAATTGGTTTTCTGAGGGTGGTGTTGTAGATAAACCCACCATGTCAATGATAGGTGAAACTGGCGAAAAAGAAGTTATAGTTCCTGTTGATAGAATAAAGAATGGAGGTAAAGTAAATCCTGCCGTTATGACTGAGTTAAGTCAACTCGGCCCTTATTTGGGTGTGCCAGCCGCCGCAGGCGATACAAGCGGTGGCGGAGGTTCTGGCAGTAGTGATGCTTTACTGAGTGAAATAAGAGCTTTAAGAGCAGATATTGCTATGTTGGCAGAAAGACCCATAAGTATAACTATGGATGGTAAAAAAGTAGCTGATGTCGTTAGTGATAGATTTCAAAGAATGGCGAGCGGATATTAACAGAGGAATAATATGGCTATACTAAATGAATTACCTTTTGAAGACAGAAAAGCTGGACAATCGGAAAGTTCTCTAACTTCACCAAAGTCTGATGTAAAAAGCGCCTTGGAAAAAGAGGCACAAAAAAACAACTCAGAAATTTCAAAAGTAAATGAAAAAGTAGAAGAGAACGAAAGAAATATGGAATCGGTTTTAGAAAAGTTATGGGAAAATCTTGTAAATCTTCCTATAAAAAACAAAATTCAAACATCAATGAATTTAATTTCTGATTTAAAAGATAATATGGATAGTTATGAGCAGAAAGTAAAAGATAATAAATCTCACCTAATAAAAAGATTAAAAAATAGAAGATACAACCCCCCACAGCGTGAGCTACTTGGAACGGAAGAAAATGATGTGCGATCTTTTAAAAGAGAAGGAAAAAACATAGAGAATGATATTGACTATGGTAGAACTTCCTATGATCAATCAAAACATCAAAATAAATTTGTAGAAGAACCAAAAATATACGGAAGCAAAAAAAATAACTATGTATACGCCTACAAAAGTTTTGCTAAGGGGCAAACAGGAGCTGTCGTAGAACCTGGTGATATCAAAGAGGCCCAGAAAGAAGGTTATAATTTAGGTCAAGTTGAGGGCGGTCATGGATGGGATCGTAAATATAATATATATAATAACGATAAAGGAATGTCATCTATACAATATGAAAGCTTACTTAATGAATGGAGAGTAAATAGATTTAGTAGAGATGGTGACCCAAGTGAAACTGAGTTTAAGTTATATGAAAGTTTATTACCTGGAGTAGCTAGATTACCTATTAATTTTTACTATAAACTTCCATTAGAGTTGTTGTTAGAACAAAATTTGTTATTACCGAGCACAGGAGGTTTTGCTCAGGATAGAGCAGCTCAAATAGATGGCAAAAATAAAACTTTGTATGGTTTTTTTACCAAGTCTGCAGACATTCAAAAGAGTTGGGATGATATATATCAAAGAAACCGGAATGGTGGCAATGAACCAGATCGGGGAACCGATTCAACTTTTCCAGAAGGCACTATATCTAGACAAGACATACGCGAATTGCAAGAACCACGACACGGTAAAAACGGCTTGCCTATACCAAACACTAATGTTATTAACTATAGCGATGACGCCAAATATAACACCTATACTACAAGACACAGGGGTTTTTACTCTAACATAACAGGTAATGTTATGGAGCTAAATAGCTTAAACAAAAGGGCTGCTGGTGAGAGTGCGAATAGTGATGTAGGTGGAGGTGCTTTGTTGCCATCAATAGAGCAAGTGCCACATGAAAAAGTTCAGTCGGTCGAGTCGGAGAATGCGGCGGCTGGTCAATATTTCCCATTTTTATTTGAAACTGTAAATAGGTCTTTAGATCCTCAAACGGGAGGTAAAACTAGTGAGATATATGAACAGTTTGCATACTTCCAAGCCACTTTATCCCAATTATCTGAACAATATAGTCCGGAATGGGCTTCTTCTCATTTTATGGGTAGAACAGAGGATACCTATACTTATGTTAAAGGTTCAAGAGCTATAGATATTAGGTTTATTGTTTTTGCAAATTCGGCAAGAGAATTGCAAAATGTATATGAAAGAGTTAATTGGCTAGCTCAACAAACTTACCCTCTTTATGATATCAATCCAGCAAAACAAAGAGGTGGGCCTATAATAAGAATAACTATTGGTGATCTTTTAAAACAAGTTGCTGGTTTTATAAGAAATGTAAGTTTTAGTTGGGATTTTCTTGGAACTAATAAATGGGAAATAGAAAGAGGTATGAGGATGCCTATGGCTTGCGAAGTATCAATGAGTTTTCAAGTTATACACAATTATATGCCAGATAGGGATACTAACTTTTACGAAGGTTTAACAGACAAGATGTTAAAGGGCGGTAACTATAATACAGCAAGTACCGGATTTCAAAATGATAATGGTAATCTGGCTCTTGAAAGGCGCGCTTGGTCTAGTGAAACAAACTTAATACCAACTAAACCAACAAACAATTCAGTTGATGAACAGTATGTAACTATGATAGCTAGAAAGTCTTTAAGAAATAGAACTGGTCAAGATTTAACTTTTGAGGTAGGGGGCCAACAGAGAACCTACGCTCCCGGAGAATCTTTTTCTTTTGCTGATTTAGCTCGCCTACAAAGAGGCCCGACAACAGTACAAACAGGAGAGGGCGCTTTTGCCGTTATGGAAGATCAAACCGCACCTAGTCCGCCTGCCGTGGAACCAGATTTCGCTGGCGATCTTCCAGAACATAAAAAACCTAATACAGTACAAAAAGCTTTTTAAGAGGTGAAAAATGAAATCCAGATATGAAGATGTGGCTATAATAAAACAAAACGACATAAGAAATGATATTAACTCTGAAATTATGAGATTAGCTACTTTTCCATCAATAAAAGCATCCGACATAATATCCAATAACGATACTTTCTATAGTTATAGATCTACAGATAGGTTAGATGATATAGCTTATAAGCATTATGGTGAGGGTAGATATTGGTGGATTATATGTATAGCAAATAATCTTGTTTCACCATTTGATAAAGGTTTGGTTCCGGGAAAGCAGATAAGAATACCAGCCAACGTAGATAAAATATTTAATGTTATAAAAAGTAAAACTAGTAGGTTTAAATAATTATGGCCCTAAGAGAAAAGTATCAAAAACCACACCCTAAAGTAATAGAAGGTTGGAAAAGAAAAAAATATTCGCAGTTACCCGAAATATCGGGATATGTTCCTTTTATAAAACTATATTCTATTTTTGATGGTGATGAGAGAGAAATTTACGAAACAAGATTTGCAAACTTGCAAGAATCGGCCGATTTGCAGGGCGAGGGGTCTATACAATCATATGTACCACCAGGATTTTTGCAATCTTTTAATAGATCAATGCCATTATCTCTTGGTAGCACTGAAGGTTTATCAACTAGTAAATTAAAAACTCTTAATAACATTTTAACTAGTAGCGATAATGGCGGCCTGAATATAATAGATCTAAATCCTACTCAAAATCAAGGAATTGAGAATAACTGGGATGGTGGTTTTGGTATAAAAGATTTTAGTTGCTCTCGTTTAAGTGACACCCCGCTGACTGAAACTTTCTCTATGACAATTCAGTTAAATGATCCTATGTTACTAAAAAATAAATACGAATATAACAAATTAGTAACTATAGGTAGTTTTTTTCTTGTTTTATATGGGTGGTCAACTAACGGTGCTGCAAATCTTATTCAAGATGGCAAAATGGTTTTAGATTTATCTGAAGAAGGTTATATAAATGATGGATACTGGCGTTGGGCAGCTATTCAACTTCACAAGTTTGATATTAGT
>Ga0070749_10001818_pt1 | contig 14391 bp, 23 predicted proteins | sample VirMetDEL_Nov_18_FD_75180 | JGI IMG/M metagenome (GOLD analysis project Ga0070749, IMG submission 75180) | Aqueous microbial communities from the Delaware River and Bay under freshwater to marine salinity gradient to study organic matter... | ecosystem: Environmental > Aquatic > Marine >...
CACAACTCTCTCCCCCCGCGACGGCCCGGGTCGGGACCAGTTCGCCGCGTGACGCACCGAGAGGTCCCCTGATGGCCGCCAAGACGACCCGGAAGGCCCCGACCACTCCGGGGGTCAAGACCGCCTCACAGGCGACCACAGGTCCTCTCGAGTCGGCACTCCTTCGCGCCGCCGACGCGGCAGACTGGCTCGAGCTCTCCGACGCCGCCGCCCTCGAGCTCGCGAGGTCCCTCGCCCGCATGATCGACCAGGAGCCCGACTCCCATGCCGCAGCGACCCTCACCCGGCTCCTCAACGAGCTCGGCCTCACCGTCCGAGGCCGCCGCGACCGCCAGCCGGCCGCCGAGACGTCGCCGCTCGACCAGCTCGTCGCGAGAGCTGCTCGGCCGGCCCTCACCTCGCGTCGAGACCCCGCCGCCTGACGGCCCGAGCCGCGGCCACGACCTCATCGACCTCGCCGAGGTCCTCGGCCAGCCTCTCCTCCCCTGGCAGCGTCACGTCGCCCTCGCCGCCCACCACGTCGACGACGACGGCGCCTGGTCGTCCCGCACCGTCTCGGTCGTCGTGGCCCGGCAGTCCGGCAAGACCCACCTCCTCCGGCTCCGCATCCTCGCCGGCCTCCTGCTCTGGGGCGAACGGCTCGTCGTCGCCACCGCCCAGTCCCGCGAGGTCGCCCTCGAGACGTTCCGCGGCGTCGTCGATCTCGCCGAGTCGACCCCCGACGTCTCCCGCCTCATCAAGAGGGTCGCCAGGACGAACGGCAAGGAGGAGCTCGAGCTCAAGAACGGCTCCCGCTACCGCATCGTCGCCCCCACCAGCGGCGGCGCCCGAGGCCTAACGGCCGACTGCGCCATCATCGACGAGCTCCGCGAGCATCACGACTGGTCCGTCTGGGCCGCGATCTCGTACACCCTTCAGACGACCGGCGGGCAGCTCTGGGTCGCGTCGAACGCCGGCGACGCGACCTCCGTCGTCCTCAACTCGGTCCGCGAGCAGGCCGTCGGCGCGATCACCGGCGGCGACCGCGGCCCCCTCTACTACGCCGAGTGGTCCGCCGGCCCGCAGCGTGACCTCGACGACCGCGACGGATGGGCCGAGGCGAACCCGGCGCTCGGCCACCTCATCCCCGTCGAGGCGCTCGCCGCCAGGCGGAAGACCGACCCGGCCCCCATCTTCGAGACCGAGGCGCTCTGCCGGTGGGTCGACGTCCTCGCCTCACCCTGGCCGCCGAACTCCTGGCTCGACTGCCACGACCCGACCCTCGAGCTCGCCGCCGACGCGCCGACGTTCCTCGGAATCGACGTCACCCCCGACCGCCGGCACGCCGCCCTTGTCGCCGTCCAGCAGCTCGAGGAGGGCCGGCTCGGCGTCCACCTCCTCGAGACCTGGGAGGCCGACGGCGCCGTCGACGACCTCGCGATCGCCCAGGCTGTGGCCCCCATCGCCCGGAAGGTCCGGGCCCGCTCGATCGCGTTCGACCGGTACACGGCCGGCGCCATCGCCTCGAGGCTCGCGTCCGCCGGACTGCCCGTCGGTGACTGCTCGAGCTCGGCGTTCTACCAGGCCTGTGACGAGACGCTCTCGGCGATGGTCGCGAAGCGGCTCGTCCACGGCGGCCAGCAGACGCTCACCGACCACGTGCTCGCCTGTGCTCGCAAGCAGGGGTCGGACGGGGGCTGGCGGATCGTCCGGCGCAGCTCCGCCGGGACCATCGCCGGAGCCGTCGCCATGGTCATGGCCGTCCACTACGCCGCCCGGCCCCTCCCGAAGGCCGAGGTCTTCTTCGCCTGAACGGCAACGGCAGACCAGCCGTCTACGCTCCGCCTATGGGCATCCGCGAGATCATCCTCGGCCGGCCGCAGCCGGACCGTCCGGCCGTCGAGGCGTCCACCGGCGTCTCCGCCGTCATCGGCAACTACCGCTCGCAGTCCGTCACGAACCTCGCGCTCCTCACCGTCACCCGCCAGGAGGCGATGAGCGTCGCCGCGGTCGCCCGCACCCGGAACCTCATCGCGAACACCATCGGCGCGATGCCGCTCAAGTACTACGTCCGCGACGAGACCAGCGGCCGTAGCGCCGAGCTCGAGCGGCTCCCCTGGATGCGGCAGTTCGAGCCGGCGACGCCGCGGCAGACGACCATCGCCTACCTCGTCGACTCGATGCTGTTCTTCGGCCGCGGCTACCTCCGCGTCCTCGAGACCTACGAGGAGGACGGCCGCCCCCGGTCGTTCGAGTGGATCGACCCGGCGTACGTCACGTTCGACGTCGACGCCGTCACCGGCCGGATCACCCGCTACTACATCAACCTCAACCCGGTCCCCCGGTCCGGCGTCGGCAGCCTGGTCGTCTTCCCCGGCCCCGACGAGGGCATCCTCGTCCGCGGCGGCCGGACCATCCGCACCGCCGTCGACCTCGAGATCGCCGCCCGGAACTTCGCCGAGTCCCCGACGCCCGCCGTGACCCTCAAGAACTCCGGGGTCGACCTGCCGGCCGAGCAGGTCCAGTCCCTCCTCGCAGCCTGGCGCGACGGCCGCCGGAACTCGTCCGTCTCCTACCTGGCCTCCGCCCTCGAGCTCGAGACCCACGGATTCTCCCCCGCCGACCTCACCCTGGTCGACGCCCGCAGGTTCCAGGTCCAGGAGATCAGCCGGCTCGTCGGCATCCCCGCCTGGTACATCGCGGCCGACGCCGGCTCGTCCATGACCTACAACAACGTCGCGAACAGCCGCCGGGACCTCGTCGATTTCAGCCTCGCCCCGTTCGCCCACGCGATCGAGCAGCGGCTCAGCATGGAGGACGTCACCCGGCGCGGGCATCACGTCGCGTTCTCGTTCGACGACTACCTCCGCGCCTCCCCCATCGAGCTCGCGCAGTTCTACTCTGTTCTCGTCGGCCAGGGCATCGTCGCCCCCGAGGATGCCGCCGACCAGCTCGACCTACGACCGGGAGGTCCGACCGGATGACCGAGCGCCTCGTCAGGTTCTCGTCCGACGTCACCGCGGCCGACGCCGGCCGCCGCACGATCGTCGGCACCGTCGTCCCCTACGGGGTCTCCGGCGAGACGTCCATCGGCCCGGTCGTCTTCGAGCCCGGCAGCCTCAAGGCCGCCGAGGGCGTGAAGCTGCTGCTCGAGCACGACGGCCGCCGGCCCATCGGCAAGGCGACCGGATTCGTCGACGGCCCCGACCGGCTCGTCGGATCGTTCCGCGTCTCGAACACCTCGGCCGGTACCGACGCCCTCGTCGAGGCGTCCGACGGCCTCCGCGACGGCCTCTCGGTCGGCGCCGCCATCCTCGAGTCGACCGTCGGCGAGGCCGGCGAGCTGATCGTCAGCTCTGCCGAGCTCCGCGAGGTCTCGCTCGTCACGACCCCAGCGTTCACCGAGGCGCTGGTCTCGCAGGTCGCCGCCTCCGGCGATCCCGCACCCGCAACGCCGGACGCCCCCGAGCCGGCACCGTCCGAGGAGGACGACCCCATGGAGCACTCGACCCCCGAGGTCGCCGCCGCGGCGGTCGACCCCACGGAGACGCCGGTCGTCGAGGCCGCGTCGCCGAAGCTGCCCTACGTCACCCAGCACCTCCGCGCCCTCGACGGCCTCACGGCCGGCTCGTTCGCGAAGGCGTCCCTCGACGCGCAGGCCGGCGACCACGACGCGCAGGCGCTCGTCACGGCCGCGCTCGCGGACAACACGACCACGACCGGCGCCGGCGTCGTCCCGACCCGGTTCCTCCGCGACGTGATCGGCGTCCTCGACACGTCCCGCCCGTTCATCGCCTCGATCTCACGCGAAGCTCTTCCCGACGCCGGGATGGAGTTCAAGGTGCCGCGCCGTACGCAGGCTCCGACCGTCGCCGCGCAGGCCGCGGAGGGCGACGAGGTCTCGTCGACCGCGTTCACCCTCGACCACCTCACCGTCGACGTGAAGACCTACGGCGGCGGCGAGCGCATCAGCCGGCAGCTCATCGAGCGGTCCGACCCGGCCTACCTCGACCGTCTCATCCTCGAGATGGGTGCGGCGTTCGCGCAGGCGACCGACAAGTTCGCCTACGACACCGTCGCCGCCGCGATGGTCGCCGGGAACGTCTCCGACGGCGCCACGATCGCCGCGGCCGTCGGTCAGGCCATCAGCGACTCGTACGCCGAGTACCGGCAGGCTCCGGGCAACCTCGTCGTCGCCCCGACCACGACCGGGTCGTTCGGGTTCGAGGACCTGCTGAAGGCCGTCGACTCGGAGGGCCGCCCGCTCTTCTCGTCGGCCGGGCAGCTCGTGAACCAGCCGGGCAACCTCGTCGTCCCGGGTACCACCGGGTCGGTCATGGGCCTCCGGCTCATCGTCGAGCCGAACACCGGCGCGACCGTAAACCCGATGGTCTACCCGTCGGGCGCCGCGACCTACTACGAGTCGGCCGGCGCTCCGGTCCAGGTCTCCGTCCAGGCCGTGAACACCCTCGAGGTCGAGGTCGCGGTCTACGGGTACTGCGCCACCGCGGTGAAGTACGGCGACGCGATCCGCGCCCTGACCGTCACGCCGTGACCCCACGGGCCGCCGGCCCGGACCTAACGCCTCCCCAGCGCCCCCTAGGTCCGGGCCGGCCGGCCCAGCACGACTAGGAGCCGGCCGTGGCCCTCATCAGCCTCAGCGAGTTCAAGGAGACGCTCCGCGTCGGAGACCTCTACGCCGACGACCTCCTACAGGGCGTGATGACCGCCGCCGAGGACATCGTCCTCGCTCAGCTCGTTCAGTACCGGAACGCCGTGAACGGCATCCTCGAGGTCGGCGACGGCACGTTCCGCGTCCGCACCGTCGACTACCACACGTACGAGGTAGGTCAGGGCGTCACGTTCGTCGGGCTCGTCCCGGGCGCCCTGAACGGTCAGGCGACCGTCACCGCCGTCGGCCTCGACTCTTCCCACCGGACCCTCGGCCCGGTCCCGTCCGGCCACGACGCCCGGAACACGATCACGGTCTCGAAGGCCCACGGGCAGACGCCGCAGGCCGACCACACCGACCTCGTCCCGCCGGCGACCGTCTACGACGCCGATCAGCGCGACGTCTACGACGACGTCGAGCCGGTCCGCGAGGCCGCTCTCGCCATCGCCGTCGACGTATGGCAGTCCCGGGTCGCCCCTGGCGGGCAGCTCGAGGCCGTCGATTTCACCCCCGGCCCGTACCGGCTCGGCCGTAGCCTCATGACTCGCGTCTCCGGGCTGCTCGGCCCGTACCTCAACGTCTCCGGCCTCGTCGGCTGATGGCGACGCTGCCCGAGGTCCGCACCGCCCTCGCGTCCGCGATCGCCGGCGCCGGCTACCGGGTCCACACCTACCCGCCGCCGGCCGTCATCCCGCCCGCCGTCGTCATCGTCCCAGGCGAGCCCTACCTCGAGATAGAGACCATCGGCCGGCCCGGCGCCGGCATCATCGCGACCGTCTCGTTCGAGGTGAACATCGCCGTCGCCTCCATCGACAACCAAGGCTCGCTCGAGCAGCTCGAGGCGGTCCTCATCGACGTCCTCGCAGCCCTACCATCGGGTACGACCCTCGACCGGGTAGGTCGCCCGCTCGTGGAGACGGTCGGACCGTCCGACCTACTCACCTGCCGTATCGACGTCGCCCAGCGCGCCGTCCTGACCTAGGAGTTCACCATGGCAACCGTGCTCACGGGTCAGGACCTCGCCCTGACCATCGACAGCACCGTCTTCGACGTTCAGACTCTCTCGACGACCCTCACGATCGAGGACAACCGCGAGGTCTTCGAGACGCTCGACGGTCCCGTCTACAAGACCCTCCAGCAGCCCTACTCGCTCGAGGTCACCATGCTCTCCGACTGGGGGACGACTGGGTCGCTCTGCGAGGCGCTCGCGTCGGCCGCGCTCACCGCCCCCGACACTTCCCTCACCGCGACGCTCGTCGTCACCGGCGCGAACGCGACCACGACCGCGACGTTCAAGGTCTTCCCGACCGTGCCGCCGATGACCGGCGCCGGGACTACTCAGTCGGAGACGACCGTGACCCTGACCGGCGACCGGAACACGGCGCCGACCATCGTCGCCGCCTGATGCGCCTCTCCCTCGCGTACGACGCCGGCGAGGGCCGGCAGGTGGTCACCGCGACACCTGCCGACCTCGCCGCGTGGGAGAAGAAGCACCGGAAGCCGTTCACGGCTCTCGCGAACGAGCCGTACGTCGGGGAGTGGGCCTGGCTCGCCTGGCACGTCTCGAAGCGGCTCGGCCACCACGACCTCGCGACCGACAGGTTCCTCGAGCAGCTCGTCGAGGTCGAGCCGGGAGCCGATCAGGACCCCCCTACGTCTGGCCGCGGGGCAGCGTCCGGCGACTGATCCTCGAGGCGGCCGTGGTCACGAACACCGACCCAGCAGCCTGGGAGCAGCGTCCGGCCGAGGACCTCTGGACCCTTGCGGCCATACTGGAGGAGCGGGCCGATGGCGCGTAGGACCGTCTCGGGCTCCGTCGTCCAGGTCGAAGGCCTCAACGAGTTCACCCGGGTCCTCCGCCGGGTCGGGAAGGAGGCCCGCGCCCAGGCCCGAGACCGGACGAACATCATTGCGACCAAGCTCGCGTCGTTCATCGGCCGCGGCCATCCGTCCGGCGAGCGGTACGCCTTCCTCGCCCAGACGGTCCGGCCCCGCCGCGGCGACGTCCCGAAGGTCGCGATCGGCGGCGCCAAGAGGGCCAACCTCCGCCGGCACCGCGGCCCCGACCGTCCCCGGGCCGGCGACCTCATCTTCGGGATGGAGTTCGGAGCGTCGACCCCCGAGAACGCCTGGAGGTTCCCGCCCCGCGCACCTCGCGCCGGCCGTGGCAACTACGGCTACTGGGTCTACCGTCAGGCGGGCAAGTACCAGCCGCAGCTCGTCGCCGAGTGGGAACGGGCCCTCGAGCCCCTGATCAGGGAGTGGTCCCGTGGCAGCAGGCGGTAGCCGCACCCTCGAGCTCAAGCTCGTCGGGAACGCGAGGAACCTGAACGACACCCTCCGCGGGACCGAGGCGAAGGTCAAGACCTTCGGCGACAAGATGGACGCCTTCGGCCGCAAGGCCGCCGCGGCGTTCGCCGTCGCCAAGGGCGCCGCCGTCGCGTTCGCCGGGAAGCTCGCCGTCGACGCGATCAAGGCCGCCTCGGACCTCAACGAGGAGGTCTCGAAGAGCGAGGTCATCTTCGGCGACGCCGCCGGCGCCGTCCGCGACTTCGCCGAAGGTGCCGCCCGCAGCCTCGGCCAGTCCCGCACCCAGGCGCTCGAGGCCGCCTCCCAGTTCGGCATCTTCGGTAAGAGCGCCGGCCTCCAGGGTCCGGCCCTCTCCGAGTTCTCGACCCGCCTGGTCGGCCTCGCGTCCGACCTGGCCTCGTTTAACAACGCCTCGCCCGAGGAGACCATCTTCGCGATCGGCGCGGCCCTCCGCGGCGAGTCCGAGCCGATCCGCAAGTACGGCGTCCTCCTCAACGACGCGACCCTCAAGGCCCGCGCCATGGAGATGGGCCTCTACGACGGGTCCGGCGCCCTCGAGCAGCAGGCCCGCATCCTCGCCGCCTTCGAGGAGGTCCTCGCCCAGACCGGCGACGCCCAGGGCGATTTCGCCCGGACGTCGGACGGCCTCGCCAACCAGTCCCGCATCCTCAACGCGACGTTCGAGGACCTCAAGGCGCAGCTCGGCGAGGCGCTCCTCCCGGTCGCCAACGACCTCCTCGCCTGGGCCCTCGAGCTGGCCCCGAAGCTCGAGGAGATGATTCCGAAGGTAAAAGACTTCATCGGGGCGTTCCTCGAGCGGGTCGGCGAGATCAAGGAGGACCTCCAGCCGGCTCTCGACGGCGTCATCGAGTGGGGCCGCGAGTTCCTCGAGGATTTCAGGCCCGGATTCATGCGCGGACTCGACGAGCTCAAGGGCGGATTCGGGTCGTTCGTCGAGGACGTGAAGCTCGGCTACGAGGACCTCGAGTTCGGCCTCCACCAGCTCGCCGACGCCTTCGACCTGGAGTTCGACGGGATGGGCGCCGCCGTCGGCAGGTTCTACGAGCTCGTCCTGAAGCGAATCGGGGACGTCCTCCGCGGCGTCGGCGATGCCGCCCGAGGATTCGGCGAGTTCTTCGCCCCGTTCGCCGAGGACGTCGCCGCCAGGTTCCGCGGCGCCGCCGCATCCATCGATTCCCGCGCCGGCTCGGTCGGCGTCACCCCCGGCACCGGCGCGGCCGTCCCGTCGACCGCCGGCGGATTCCCCGTCCCGGGCGCCTTCCGGTACGAGGCACGACCGAACGCCGCGACGACCCTGTTCGGCGAGTTCCTCCGGACGTTCGACGGGTCCGTCCCGATGCTCTACGGCGGCTACCGAGGCGGTGGCACCTACACCCCCGACCGGAACATGAACGTCCGCATCGAAGGTCTCGTCGTCGACCCCGAAGGGACCGCCCGCGCCATCGACCGGCTCCTCGAAGAGCGCGCCAGGCGGATGGGTCCCCGCGTCACCGCCGGGTCGTTCGGCTGATGCCCTGGACCCCTGACGCGACCGTCACGATCGGCGGGACCGACTACTCGGGCGCCGCCCTCGAAGGCGCCACCGTCACCCGCGGCCGTTCCGACGTCTACTCGCAGCCCTCCGCCGGCTACGCCACCGTCGTCGTCCTCACCACCACCGGGCAGGCCCTCCAGCCCGACCTCGGCGTCGAGCTGACCGTCGACCTCGACGACTCGGCCGGCACACCGGTCCGCCTGTTCACCGGCACCGTCCAGTCCTGGTCCTCGACCCCTTCCCCGGGCGGCGAGACCGATGTGATCGCGACGACCGTCACCGCCGTCGGACCCCTCGCGAAGATGGCCCGCCGCACCGTCGCCGCCACCCGGGCCGAGGAGACCGACGGCGCCCGGGTCGCCTGGGCCATCGAGCAGGGTCTCGGCGTCCTCTGGGAGACCTGGACGCCCGCGACCGACACGTGGGCCGACGTCGACCCGGCCCTCACCTGGGGAGGCGTCCCGCCGGAGCTCGACGACATCGATACGGGCATCTACGACGTCGCCGCCCTGACCTCGGGAGACCAAGCCTCGACGTACACGATCGCCGCCGAGGCCGCCGGGTCCGGCCAGGGCATCCTGTACGAGACCGCCGGCGGCGTCGTCGGATTCGCCAACGAAGCACGGCGGGCCACCAACGCCGCGACGCCGCTCGAGCTCGACTCCGGCGAGGTCGGCATCGACGTCTCGGTCCGGTCCGACGCCGCCAACCTGGCGAACCACGTCACCGTCGTCTACGCCTCCGGAGAGGTCACCGGCGACGAGAACGTCTCGGTCGGCATCTACGGCCGGTACTCGGCCGTCATCCAGACGACCCTCGCCGACGTATCCGCCGCCACGAACGTCGCCGCCCGGTACCTCGAACGGCACGCCTACCCGGCCCAGGCCCTCGACGTGCTCACCCTTCGCCTCGACACGGGGAACCTTGCCGACGCCCTGATCGACGACGTCCTCGAGCTCGAGACGAACGATGCCCTCGAGGTCACGACCCTCCCGGCGGGACTCGGCGACCCGCAGCTCGTCGTGATCGTCGAGGGCGTCCGATGGAACCTCGGCCGCCGGACCGAGGTCGTCCTCAACGTCTCGCCGGTCTTCCTCTCGGTCGGACCGTCCCTGTGGGGGACGGTCGCGGCGACCCTCGCATGGGCCGAGGTGCCGACTACCCTCACCTGGGAAGACGCGAGGAGTCTCTGATGCCCGATACAGGCGCACCCTGGAACATCCCCTACGTCGCGTCCTCCGACCTCGTAAAGGACTGGCCGACCGACTCCCAGGAGCTGGCCGAGGCGATCGCGGACGGCCTCGACGACGCCGGCCTGTTCGTCCAGGCCATCCAGACGGTGAAGACCGACACGTTCTCGACCACCTCGACGTCGTTCACGCCCGTCACCGGCCTCACCGCGTCGATCACCCCGGGAGCGGCGACGAACAAGGTCCTCATCATCGCGCAGGTTTCCCTCGGCTCGACCGCGAACGGCACCGCGCTCCGTCTGTCCGGCGGTAACGCGACCAACTACGTCGGAGCCGCAGCCGGCAACCGCATCCAGGCGATCATCGGCGGGTCCAGCATGAGCGCCAACGACTCCCAGGACGCCATGACGCTCGTGTACCTGGACTCACCCGCCACGACGTCGTCCACCACCTACGAGGTCCAGCTTCGCGTCAACAGCGGCACGGCCTACGTCAACCAGAGCCCCACCGACGTCAACAGCGCCGACTACGCCCGCGGCGCGTCGTCCATCACCGTCCTCGAGGTGAAAGCATGACCGATTACGCCGCCGTCCTGAACGCCATCCGTCCCGGCGCCGCCTGGACGCTGAACGGCGACGACTACGCCGGCCTGACCTGGCTCAACGATTCCCCGAAGCCGACGAAGAAGACCCTCGACGACGCCTGGCCGCAGGTCCAGCACGACCTCGCCGTCGCCGCCGTCCAGCAGCAGCGGCAGGACCGCTACCGCGCCGAGGCCGACCCGCTCTTCTTCGAGGCCCAGCGAGGAGAGGACGGCGTCACGATGGCGGACTGGGAAGCGAAGGTCGCCGAGATCAAGGCCGCCCTCCCGTACCCGCCGGCCCCCGGAGGTGACTCGTGAACCTCGACCGTGCCGAGCTCGAGGACGTGGCACACCGGGTCCTCTGGACGTTCCTCGAGTCTTTCTCTGGATTCATGCTTGCCGCCGAGGTCGCCACGTTCGACCTGACCCTGCTCGAGTCCGCGGCCGGCGCGGGTCTCGCCGCGGTGCTGACCGTCGTGAAGGAGTACGGCCGCCGACGGCTCGCGGACTCCCCGAAGCTCTGATCATGGAGCTCGTCGCCCGCTCCGGATGGGGCGCCCGGCCTCCGAAGCAGACTGCGGTCCGAATCGCCGAGCCGGTCCGGCACCTGTTCCTCCACCACTCGGCCGGGTCCGACGGCGGTCCCGAGCAGGTCCGCCGCATCCAGCAGTTCCACCAGGACACCCGCGGCTGGTCGGACGTCGCCTACTCGGTCCTGTACTCGCCGCAGCATCGGACGTTCTTCGAGGGCCGTGGCCTCGGCGTCTCCGGCGCCCACACGAAGGGCTACAACAGGACGGGCCACGCCGTCTGTGTCCTGGGGAACTACGAGCTCGAGCCGCTCCCGGTCCACGTCATCGAGGACCTCGCCATGTTCGCCGCCTGGCACAAGAGCGCCGGCCACGGTCCCGCCGTCTACACCCCCCACGGGGAGGTCGGCGCCACGTCCTGCCCGGGACGGAACCTCGTCGCCGTCCTCGACGTGATCAACGGCGCCGCCGGCGACCGGCTCGACCCTCTGCCCGACCCCGAGCCGGACGACGCCGACGACGACGAGGTCGACCCGTTCGGCCGCCGTCACGACGTCGACTGGGCAGCATGGGAGCGGTACCTGGAGCGGCCATCGTGACCCTCGAGAGCGTCCTCGCGATCATCGCCCCGACCGTCCTGCTCGGCAGCCTTCTCTGGAGGCTCTCCGCCCGTCTCACCATGATGGACGCGAAGCTCGACCGGCTCGAGGCCGAGAACCGGCAGCTCCGGTCCGACCTCGTCGCCCTCCAGGCGCTCCTCTCGATCCTCGTAGACAAGAGGCGACCGGTCGCGTAGGTTCACCCGGTCCGAGCCTGGGGAGGCCTACATGGACGACCAACTGACCCTCGGCGATGAGCTCCGCGACCGCGGCATGGCTCTCGCCGTCACCAACACGAACGTCGAGCTCGTCGAGCTCGTCGACCAGGCGGTCCGCGTGGCCGCCGACCGGAACGCCCTCTTCACCGCCGACCACGTCCGGCAGCTCGTCGAGCTCGAGGTCGGCGACGTCCCGCGGCTCTCCGCGATCATCGGCGCCCGGATGAACGCCGCCGGCCGCCGCCGCGAGATCGCATCGACCGGCATGACCACGAAGAGCAGCCGGCCGTCGGCCCACTCCCGGCGGCTCCTCGTCTGGAGGCGCGCATGACCGCCCTCGACTGGATGGTCGCCGCCGCCGTCGGCCTCACCGTCGCCTGGGCCGTCACCGCGGCCGTCGTGATCCTCGGCGACCGGCGGGACCGCAAGGCCTACGAGCACGAGGAGGCGCGGCGCGAGTGGCGGGAGTTCGTCGACGCGATGCGCCGCATCGAGCAGCAGCAGTCCGACGACTGGGGAAGCGCATGAGCGGACCGAACATGGACGACTACGTCCCGGTAAACGAGCGCATCCAGCTCTTCATCGCCAAGTACCCCGAGGGCAGCCTTCGGCCCCTCTGGCCCGACGAGCCCTACCGGGTCCTCGGCGAGGGCGAGACCAAATGGCTCGTCTACGGGGCCGCCGCCTACCGGTACCCGGACGACCCGGCCCCGGGCGTCGGCCTCGCCTGGGAGCCGGTCCCCGGCAAGACCCCGTACACCCGCGGGTCCGAGCTCATGGTCGCCGAGTCGTCCGCCTGGGGCCGGGCCTTGGCCGCCCTCGGCATCGCAACCTCGAGGTCCATCGCGTCGGCCGACGAGGTCAGGTCGGCACAGGAACGCACGAGAGGTCGTCAGAGCGCCGGAGGCCCCTCTCGGGGGTCGTCACCGGCGCCGAAGACGAACTCGCCGCAGAGAGCCTCTCAAGAGGAGATAGAGGAGGTTCCGTTCTGACCCTCCACTACTGGGAGCGTCATGCGGCGTTCCTCCAGGCGCTCGGGGCCGCCCAGGACGCCCTCACGGCCGTCGAACGCCTCGAGGAGTCCTACTACGCGACCGTCACCCGCCCGCACCAGCCGAAGGCCTACGTCCAGGCCGAACACGAACGGAACGCCTCGGCCCTACGCCATCGGGTCCTCAACGAGGCCACCGAGGCCGTCGAGCACCTCTCGGACGCGATCCGAGCCTGGTGGGACGTCGACCGTCCGGACTGGACCGACCGTGGCTGACCACTACGAGCAGGCCATCGAGGCCGCCATCCGCGGCATGAGCGCCCTCGACCAGCAGCTCGCCGCAGCCCGGGACGCGAACGCCCGGCTCACCGCGCAGCTCGTCGCGTCCGAGCTCCGCGAGAAGATGCTCAAGGACGAACTCCTCGCCCAGGCCGCCCGAATCGACGACCTCGAGGGCCGACTGAACAGGTGGGGAGGATGATCGAGCGCGGCCGCCGCCTTCCGTTCGTGGTCCTCCCCTGGGCCGTCCTCGAACATCCGACGCTCACCGGGACCGACGTCATGGTCTACGCGGCGATCGCGAGGTTCGCCGACAACAGGACCGGCGAGGCCTACCCCTCGAGGTCCACTATCGGCCTCTACGCCCGCTGTTCGAACTCGACCGTCGACCGGTCCATCGCGGCCCTCATCGACGCCGGATTCCTCACCAAGACGCCCCGGCGGAAGAAGACCGGCGACCCGGACTCGAACCTCTACACGGTCCACGAGATCGCCGAGACCGCGGCAGGGGGGGTAGCCGCACCGGTGAGGAGAGGTAGCCGCACCGGTGACGACTGGGGTAGCCGCACCGGTGACGACCGAACTAGTTCCATGGGAACTAGAGAAGAGCCCCCGCTCGAGACGACCGAATGGACGGACCCCCCGGCCGACGTCCGTGCGAAGATGGCAGCCCTGGGAATCGGAGACCAGACGTGAAGACCCTCACCGCCGTCCTCATCGCCGTCACGGCAGCTCTGACCCTCGCCTTCGCCCCCTACGACCCGGATGCCCCCATCGTCCTCGAGCACGACGTGAAGGCCAGAGACGTCTGCCTCGCGCAGCTCCTCGCCTTCGACGACGCGCCCTACACCGCCGGGACCATCATCGGCACCCTGAACTACGTCGACCGCCAGTACGGAGGGCCGTGCGCGGCCGTCGACCACTACCTCGAGCACCGGTGGTACTGAGTGGGCAAGAGAGGCCGAGGCCAGCCGAGGAAGGTGATCCAGCACGGCTCGACCGACTGGATGGCCGAGGCACGGTGCCTCGCGACCGGCATCGACTACTTCGACCTCGAGTGCGGCCTCTACCCGGCCCTCATGCTCTGCGCCGTCTGCCCCGTCGCCGACGAGTGCCTCGAGTACGCCGTATCGAACAGGATCACCGACGGCGTCTGGGGCGGCGAGTGGGGGGACCAGCTCATCGCCTACATCGAACAAGGGGGGGTAGGGTCGACCCGGGGGGGAGGGGTCCCGACGTGAGGAACGGGCCGGCCAGGGCGGACCTCCAGACGATGCGATGGCGACGGCTCCGCCGCATCGTCCTCGAGCAGGCCGGCGGGGAGTGCGCGGTACCAGGCTGCCCGCGACCTGGCGATACGGTCGACCACATCGTCCCCCACGCGCACGGCGGCCAAGATGACCTCGACAACCTCCAGGTCCTCTGCCGGCACCACAACTCCTCGAAGGGGGCCAGGGGGGGTCCTTCTTGGACGGCCGGCCGCAC
>Ga0070749_10001819_pt1 | contig 14388 bp, 18 predicted proteins | sample VirMetDEL_Nov_18_FD_75180 | JGI IMG/M metagenome (GOLD analysis project Ga0070749, IMG submission 75180) | Aqueous microbial communities from the Delaware River and Bay under freshwater to marine salinity gradient to study organic matter... | ecosystem: Environmental > Aquatic > Marine >...
ACTCATATTTGTTACAGCTGCTGTGTTAAACAGTGGAACAGTTGTTAATGCTGTGCAGGTACTAAACATGTTAGACATACTTGTTACAGATGCAGTATTGAACAATGGAACAGTTGTTAGCAATCTACAGCTACCAAACATGCTACTCATAGTTTTCACAGATGCAGTGTTAAATAATGGAACAGTTGTTAGTGATGAGCAAGATATAAACATAGCAGACATAATAATAACAGCAGAAGTATCAAACAAAGGAATTTGTTTAAGCGCCTGACAACCGCTAAACATATCATTTACAGTTATTACGGAAGACGTATTAAACAAAGAAACTGCCTGAAGAGATCCGCAACCGGAACACATCGTTGTCAGAGATGTTCCCCGTGCGGCAGTGCCGGTGCCATCGGTGGTAAGGACTGCTGCGGCTCCCCCGTAAGTCGTGGATACTTGGAATGTGTCGGTTGTGGCGGAAATTACGAAGTACTCAGTGAGGGTGCTGATTCCGGTGGTGGTGTTGATTGCGGTGAAGATTACGGAATCGCCGTTGCGGAATCCGTGCGCCGTGGCAGTTACGAGATCTCCAGCGTCAGTGAATGTAACCGACATTGTGGTTGCGGCGGCACTGCTGGTGACAAAGTTTTCAAATTTCTGAAAACTGTAGCAGTTGTATAGGAGTCGATTCAGTTGTCGGCAATCGCTGCTAAGTAGATCAATCCTTTCCAGGGATGCGAAGTTTATGGTTTGTGTGTTGGATCCAGGTGTTTGAACGCCGATGCGAATGTCTGTGAGGTCTGGGCCAGCGATGCGGATATCTAGGAAGCCGCTGTCATATGCTTGGAGACCCGTCTTGTTGTGCTTTTGGTGAAGGTTGAGTTGAGTGAAGGTTTGCCCTGCCTGGGGGTAAACCTTTACGAGGACTTGCTTGTAGGGAAGGAGAGTTGCGGTCCCGTCTCCGACGAGGTTGACGGCCGATCCCGCAACTTCGGTGGATATTTTGAAACTGTCAGTGGCTGCTGACACGACGTAGTAGAGGGCCGCCTCGTTGACTCCGGTGGTGGATGTGATGTTGTAGAGGGAGACCTGGTCCCCGTTTACGTAACCGTGGGCGGTGCGGTTGATTGTGTCGGCTGTGCCGTCAAGGGTCACAGGGGCATTGGTTCCGCTGAGATCGGCATCGAGATAGTCGTATTCGTGATAGGCGACGACGCTGGCAGCGAAGTCTTCGGTGGCGCTGCCGTCTCCCCAATCCACGGTGTAGGCACCGGCCCCCGACAACGCAAGGAAGTTGGATTCAGGGTAGATTGCGTGAAGGCCCACGAATTTGGATTCGCTGGCACTGACGGTGGTGAGGGCAAGCCAGGAAGGGTTGCGGACCCATGGCGTGGGGACGAAATCCGGGGGAGATCCTGTGAGGGCGCGACCTTCCAAACCAGCGTTGTTAAGGCCGGGGCTTGCCGTGTTGTAGCGGATGGACATTAAGCGATCTCGGAACCGAAGAGGTTGAAAGAGACGGTGGAGGTGCTGGCAAACACGGTCATCACGTCCGTGGCACCCATCGTGATCCCAAGAGTCAGGCAGACGCTATCGTATTGGTTGACTGCCGCGTTGTAGACCACGTAGTGTTTATCTTCGATGGCGACGCCGGAAGGACGCACTGCCACACGGTAGAGGGTGGATTCCCCTAGGTTACAGATGATGAGGCTGCTGCAGACTGCAGCGGTGGCCGAGGGGACCGTGTAGAGTGTGGCGGCGGATGTGTTAGATTTTACTTGTCCCAACACTTTGTAGGTCGTGGCCATTTATGCCCCCATCAGCAGGAAGGTTTGATCAAATCCGGATGCGTTGATGTCTGCCGCAATTGCGGTAATGAAGACAATGGCAGACCCAGACAAGTTGATGGCACTGCCGGAATCGCTGCTTTCTGAAACGGTGCGCGTCATCGTGGTGCCGGAGGCTGTGTAAAGTCCGGTGCCGATTTCCCAGGCGTTGCCGTCTTCGATAACGTATCGGACAATGTCGCCATCTACTACCCCAGCAGCGGCGAAGGTCTGGTATCCGGTGGACGCCGACCCCAAGGTCACGGTTCCGGTGCCCGTAGTCGCGGTAGTCATTTTAGCTCTGTTAACCAGTTTGGGCATTGGTAGGACCTTCCAAATCTACGACAAGTTTAGGTGTATTGGAAGTAGATGTCGCCGTTGGATCCCCCAGTGGGGGCTGCGGTGCCGTAGGTAATACGGGCGTTGAGGGCGGACAAAGCGGCCTGAGCAGACACGTTGGCAACAGATGCCGAAGCAGCGTAGACTGCTGCCGCAGAAGCGAAAGCTGAGGCCGATGCCGCGTAGACTCCCGCAAGAGATGCCGCATTGTTGGCGGAGGTTGCGTAGATTGCTGCGAGGGAAGCTGCGGCGTTTGCGGATGTTGCGTAGATTGCGGCGATTGAAGCGGCGTTGTTGGCAGAAACTCGCGAGACTGAAGCCTCTGCTGCGTAAGTGCCAGCTTCCGTGGCGAAAGCCGACGCGGAAGTCTTGTAAACGAAAGCAGAAGACGCTGCAGCCTGGGCTGCTGAAACCTGATCCGCGATGCTGGAGACGCTTGCCACTAGGGCAGACACGTAGTTGGCAACAGAGACTACATTGACGTAAGTTACCGAAGCGTTGTTTGCGTACACATTGGCAAGGGAGGCAGCGTTATTAGCAGATACAGCCGCAACCGATGCGGAAGCAGCGTAGACTTCGGCAATCGAGGCAGCATTGTTGGCTGAAACGCGGGAAACTGAGGCGGCTGCTGCCTGGACGCTGGCCACCGAGGCCGCAGCCTCAGCAGACACCTTGGCTATGGATGCGGAGTTGGCGTAAACACTCGCAAGCGATGCGGCGTTATTGGCGGAAGTTGCGTAGATCGCCGCGAGGGAAGCGTCAGCTGCCGCTGAAGTTGCGAAAGCCGAAGCCGATGTCTTGTAGATGAAGGCAAGAGAAGCATCGCGAGATGCCGCTGAGGCGAAGGCTGATGCGGATGCGGCGAAGACCCCAGCAATCGAAGCCGCATTGTTGGCGGAAGCAGCATAGACTCCCGCGATGGACGCGGCGTTGTTAGCGGAAGTGGCGTAGACACCTGCAATCGACGCGGCATTGTTTGCACATGTGCGGTAGATTGCAGCGAGAGAGGCATCGGCTGCTGCGGAGGTTGCGAAGGCGGAAGCTGACGTGCGGTAGATGAAAGCAAGGGAGGCGTCGCGGGAGGCAGCAGAAGCAAAGGCAGAAGCGGACGCTGCGTAGACTCCCGCGACGGAAGCTGCATTTTCGGCGGAGACCCGCGAGGTGGAAGCTTGGCTTGCGTACTGCCCAGATTCCGTTGCGTAGGCCGAAGCCGACACTTTGTAGACTTGGGCGAGGGACGCCGCAACCACTGCCGCCGACGCATTGATGGTCATGGCGGAAACTTGGGCAGCCAACGTTGCAACGTAGTTGGCTACCGAGACGATGTCGAGGTAGGTGGTGGACGCGTAGGCAGCCTGGATGCTTACTGTGGAAGCTTTTGCGGCAACTTCCGTGAGGTATGCAGAAGTCGAAACCTTGTAGATTTGGGAGAGGGAGGCTGCGGTATCGGCTTGCGTGGCATACGAAGAGGCGAGGACCTTGTTGACTTCGGTGGCGGAAGCTGCCGCCAAAACCACAGAAACCTGCTGATCGATGGAAGATACCTGGGTGACCAGCGCCGAGATGTAGGCGGCAACGGACGCGGCGTTGGTGTAGATTACTGAGGTTTGGGCCTGGTAGATGGCGGCGCTGCTGGCCGCCGCTTCCGCCTGGGTGGCAAACGCCGAAGCCGACGTGGCGTACTGGAGGGCGAGTTGGCGGCTGGTGCTGGCCTGGGATGCGTAGGCCGATGCGTCAGTGGCGTAGCCCAAAGCCTGGGCCATGTAGGCGGAAGCCCCAACGCGGGACGCTTCTGCGGAAGTTGCGTAGGCTTGCGCCAACACTTTGGAAGTGGAAGCTTCTGCCGCATACACTGTGGCAAGGGATGCCTGGGCTGCGGCGAGGGGAACCTGGGCTGCAGCCTGCACGCGAGAGGTGGATGCCGCTGCGGCGAATACGGAGGTTTCCACCGCATATTGTGCGGCGAGAGAAACGTTGGCGGCAATATCGTCTATCTGGGTGCCCGGATAGACTGTGGAAATCTGCTTTGTCCCCTCAGAGAAGTTGACGAGTTGGTTGCTGTTGGAGGAAACGATTACCGAATCGCGCTGCAAGTAGAAGAGGGCACCCACGAAGACGACGGTACCCAACCCAACTTCGTATTGATTGAGGGTGTTGTGAACGATGGCGTAGTAGGTTTGATTACCAACACCGACACCATCAGAAAACCTGCGATAGGTGCGGACCGCACCCTGCAACTGGATGTTACCAGGTCCAATGGTACCAGAAAATTCCCGTACCCGATCCCCATTTACGATAGGCATTAGGGACCTCCCGGACCGCTGTCGTCAATCGGCAACTGCTGGTCGTCATTGGGGTTGGCACCCTCGACCAGGTTGACATCGGGGCGCGGATACCGTATGGCTTGAGGATCCGGGTAGACGGGCGGCGGCCTATTTTGCGGATGGGTATTCAAGTTGTAGATGCCGTCGTCGCAGGTGCTACACACCCGCCACTTGGTACCTATCTCGTTTTTGATCTGGAGGTATCGATAACGGAATCCGCACCTATCGCACAGACTCCAACTGTATCTGCCTGATGCGAATTGAGACATGGACTCACCTGTAACGCGGGACGATACGGAGGGTAGCTCGTTCCCGATCCTCATCCGTGGCGTGGGAAAGCTGGTCCTCGTATTCGGACTTCAGCATTGCGAGGCGATCCATTGGAAATTGGAGGCCCCGATTCAACGCCAGGTAGTAGGCTAGCCCCGCCACCAGCGCGGGCCAGAAGCGGCGCGGCATGTCGGGGTCGTTGGATAGTTTTCCGGCATCCTGCACAAACCGCATCTTCCAGAAGATGAGGATGTCGGTATCGTTTTGGGGTGCTGGCCACAGATAGATCAGGGTGGAATCTTGCTGCCTGTTGACGAAGTAGTGGGTGGGCCGCCCCATCTGAGTCTTGCGGGGAATGTCCAGATATTCCCCAAACCCGATACGGGTCATCATGAGATCGGTGTTGTTGCGTCGAACGACGGCATCCAACACATCCAGCGTATCGCTGCTGCAACTGACTGTGACAACTTGTGTGGTCAGGGTAACGGCCACCTGCTCCAGGGTGTGGAGAAGGATGCCGCGATTCTGAAGGTCAGTGAAAAGAAGGTCCAAAGCCCGCCGGGACACACGGGCTTCGGTACCTAGAGTGGGTTCACCCCCAACCCGAAGAGATGCCTGTTCCAGCAACTCATCGAGGGGAAGGGAAAAGTTGGTAGTCCCGGAAGTAGCCATTTACTTGATCTTGTAGTCGCCGCCCTTGGTGGCCGCGCCCATACCACGGCAGCTACCACCCTTGGCATACTTCTTCACTTTGCCGCCAGACTTCATGATGTCGTAATCGAAGCCCTTCATCGCAGCCCCTGCGCCACGGGAAGTCTTGGCACCCTTGTCCATCTTCGTTTTCATATCAACCTCAATCGTAGAAGAGGGTAATGCCGCAACCGGCACCACCCGAGACTTTGACAAAAAGGGCTTGCTGGAAACGAAGACCCGCATCCGGGATATAGATGGTGGTCGAATCGGGGTTGCCAGCCGCTGCCCGGTGGGGCATCTCAAGCTGCATGATGAGGGGGCCGGTAGTGGATACCGCCGCTGACGCATCATACGTGTAGAGGGTGCCCGACGCCGCACTGTGGATGTATAGGCTGCGAAGCCTACACGGATTATCCACAACGACGGCAGACACCGCACTACAGTAGATGGCTTTGATCTGGGTCCAGGACATACATCACCTTAGGCGATGGTGGTGTAGACGGGGATGTAGTAGACGGTGCCAGCCGCATTCTTGATGGGAAGGTAGGCGGGGGCCGACGAGACACCCATACCGTTGATGGATGTGGCAACCACCTGATTGAGGATGAGGCTGCCATCCGTATCAACACCAAAGTCGGCGGCAGAAGTGCCAACCGAGGCAACGACAACCACCGGATACGCTTCGCGAGTGAATCGAGACATTGAGATCTCCAACAGATTGGGGGATAAATTGTATCCCCGATTCTTTTGCCGGGGTGTCCCGTCAACTATACACTTTTGGGAGTAAAAAAGCAAGAGGGCCAGGGATCACTCCCCAGCCCTCCAACTTACTCAGGGTTGGCTATATCAGGTGCTACCCGACGAGCCATACCAACCGCGCCAATCCGACCAGCCGAACGCATAACGCTCGCGGGCCTTATAGCGCAGATTGCCCGTATCGAAGTCCGGTTCCATCTTCGTCTGAAGCGAGACGCGATTGAACATCTTCGATCCGTTGGGTGCATCCGTCTTGATGAACCAAGCGTTGGGATCCGTGAAACGCTGGTTGATGTGGTAGCCACCCGGCAGCATGCCCATATTCTTCAGGGCATTGATGTCGTTGTCGGTGGTGCCAACACGACCCGGCGTCTTCATCAGTCGTTCCGCAACGAACTGAAGCTGCGGCGGGATGTGGAGGCTAACGCCCTTCGTCCCGATGAGGATGCCACGGTCATCTCGGAAGAGGCTGATATTGATGAGGGCATTCTCCAGGGCCGTCTCGCTGAGATCCACCGCGACGGTGTTGCTGAAGTTGCCCGCACCAATCGTCGGGTGCGACGCCGAGAAGAGGGGGACGTTGTCACCCCCAGGGAACAGCGGATTGAATCCGTTGTTGTAGACGTTGGCCGCCTTGACCTGCTTGGTGTTGGCCATGGCCCGCGCAAGCGCCTTGGCTCGCACCCGCGCGAAGGTGTCATAGAGGTTGTCCTCCATGGCCTCTTCCGTGATGCTGAAAGCAAGGGCAACCGTTTCCATCGTGTAACGGCTGGTCCACGCTTCCTGCGCGTTGTCGTATTCGACAGCGGCACCCTCATCCTTCGTCGGCGCAGTGCCGAAGCCCGTGAAGAGGACTTCCTCTTCAAAGGCGCGTTCCGAGTTTTCAATCTCGAAAAGCGGAAGATGCTGGTCGTCAATCGAACCATACTCCACACCGAAGACCGCATTGAGTCCCGGCAGAAGCTGCTTGGCAATATTTGCCCTAGTGATAGCTGCCATTTATTTGTTCTCCTTAGAAGGCAGAAGCCTGGGTGTCGCGATGCTGGACCCAGCGCACTTCGACAATCGGGAAGGCGTCCGAGAAGGAATTGTCCGGCGTGTCGTAGAGGCCAACGAGACGCACCAGCTTGGTAGCCGTGGTGCGGGTCGAAGCCTTGAGGACAGCCTGCGACTTGCCGTAGGACGTATTCACCGACGCGATAGCCGACAACTCGAAGTTGAGTCCGAGGTCACCCGCAGTCACCGAGGCATCAGCCTGGATGATGAAGGTAGCCGCCGGGTCATCCACGACATAGGCGTAGATGTTGCTGTCAGCAGACGAAGTACCCGCCGGGAGGTAATTACTCCAGGTGGGACGCTTCGTGACGGGGTCCACCCACTTGAAACCCTTGGCTACGCCAATGGCGTAGTCGGTGGCAGCGGTACACGCCTGGATCTGGCCACCCGGAATCATCTTCACCGGATCGCCGTCACCAATGTCCGAAGGGCCAGCCGAAGCCCCAACGCGATACGTGGTGAGGGCACCCGTGTTGGGCGCACCACCCCTGATTCGAACCGGCTGAAGGCCAAAAGGCCGCTTGGTAGAAGCCATTTCGTTACTCCTTACACAAGTGGCCTTTGGTTGTTAGTCCAGAGTAGGGGTGCGGCCACCTGAATACACCTTGCTACTACTACCTCGATTACTCACTGGCATGGCCCTATTCAGATTTCGATTTTCGGCTAGCTGCCTGTTGATCGCATCTGTAAGGGCCTGCGTCCTCTCTTCCATCTGCCGCGTCCGGGACTTCGAGATGTCCAGGGGCAGCTTGGCGAGGGCAAGATCTCCGATGGTGATGATGTTGCCGTGCTTACCATACTCCAGGCTGGGGGCACCCAACCATTCCGGCGCTTCATCAACCTTCACGAATTCATAGCCTTCGCGAAGTCGGGTCATGACATTGACGGGATCCGGCTTGCCCTCCGACATAACACGGATCCATCGAGTGCCGAAACCCTCACTCTTCAGTCGGCGTACCAGGGATTCCGGCACCTCCAACTCGTTGGGTTCCTTCCACTCACGACTGCGAGAATCTTCTTCCCGGCTGCGATGTGTCGTCATTGTCACTTCCTTCCACGCTTGATGTCGATTGTCACGTATCCATCGCCGGCATTCTGAATTGCTTCAGCATACCGGGCGGTATCTTCCAGGGAGGCACCAAGGCGTTGGGACGCCCTAACAGTGCCTTCATCCAAGCGGACACGCCTACTGGGATTGCGCGATTGCCCAGCGACAACCGGCTTGCGGGGTTCCGGTTCCCGACCCGAAAGCTTGTTAGCCATTCGGGGCATCTCAGCAAGAAGGCGCTTTTCAACCTCCTCGTAGAAATCTTGAGAGGCGGGATCAAATCCCTCCTGCATCAAGTCATCGGAAATGGCCACAGCCAAGGCGGTAGCTGCCCGATCCGCATTCTCACCCCTACCAAACCAGGGATTGTTGTCCATCCACTGCTTGGTAACCGGGGCAATCTGCTGCTGCTTGGTGGTCTGGGGCTGCGGCTTTTGGGGCGCGGGCGTAGTTTCCGCATTCCTCTGCCACGCTTCCAAGGCCTTCAAGTCAACCTGGGTTGCCATCATTTCCGACTGGGCGGCAAACATTGCCTCCTTGTCGGCAGCATCATAAGCGGCATCCCACTTGGCTTTCGAGGCTTTCAGCTTCTCCTGGAGGGAGTCGCGGAAAACCTGATTCGCAGTGGATTCGGTACCCTTGACCTTCTCCGCAGCAGCAGCAGCATACTTCTTTGCTGCTTCCGCTTCCTGCTTCCACTTGGAGACTTCAGCCTCCAAGGTGTGGGCCTTACTTACTAGCTGCTTGATCCGCTTCTGGGCACGGGGTCCCATCTGCGAAACTTCTTCTTCCTGAGGTGTTTCCACCTTCGGGGTCTCCGCAGAATTAACTTCTACGTCAACCCACTGCTTATCTTCGTTTTCCACAGTTGCGATCCTGCGTTACGCAATTCCAAGATACAGTGAAATGAGTGGGCTTGTCAAGTCCTACTCATTGATGCGGGCGGGATCCTGGATAACCGCCAGCACTTCGTCATCATTCAAAAGAAGATACTTCACACCACCGTAGGAAAACTTGGCCCCACTGTAGCGCGGATACAAGATGAAGTCTCCCACCTTGCACCACGGGATTTCTCCCATATCATTCCGACTGTAGGCCATAGGCCCAACAGACTTCACCTGACCCACACTACGGATCAGATCCATCGTCTCGATGGTGGAATCCGGAATGATGATACCCCCCTTAGTCTTGGGGGCGTTGGGAATCGGCCGCACCAGAATGCGCCAACCTCGGACAATCGGAAGATCTTCCGGATCGGGGGTACTGGGATCCGTCCACCAACCAGTGTTACCGCTACTCTTCGCTGTCGGAATCTGCATCAACGATCTCCTTTAGGAGGGCCAATGCATCCAACATACCAACAGAGTAGCCGACATGCCACATATATTTGTCATAGGATTCGGCAGACCCCTGGAGAAGCTGAGTCCCCAAAGAGATCTGCCGATCCCGAATGGCTTTCTCGAAGTGCTTCAGTAGCACTTGCCACCCTTAGCCATCTTCTTGACCTTGCCGCCCTTCATATAGGTACCGGCATCGTCACCACGCAGGGTGGCCCGCTTGGCCCGAGCCGAAAACTTGTCGGCGGAAAGCTTGGTGGGATCACCCATCTTGCCACCCTTCATCATCTTCTTCATTGTAGTGTCTCCTATCAGTAGAATCGGGCGGGCTTCACACCCCGCTTCGCAGCACCGGCACCCCGCACAGCACCACCCTTCGCATAAGCCTGGGGAGGCTTATCGAAAACCTTGGGGGTCTTCACAGCGCGATCCGGATTGCGGGCATCGCTGCGAGGACGAAGGGGCTTCTGGCTTTCACGCTTCTTCGCGTCTTCAGCCCGCCTCTTCGCGCCAGCCTCAGCTTCCTTGTCGATATCCTCAATGACCTTGGAGGCATCGACGCTGCCGCCTTCCTGGTAGGCGGGACCCTTGGCCCGCATCGCAGACTTCAGAAAACCACTACGCTTGTCAGCCATATTATACTCCTTGGCAACCTTTTGTGGAACCTTGACCTTCTTCGCGAAGACAGGATCGTGACTTGCCCCAGCCATCATGCGGGCCTGGGAAAAAGACTTACTGGGCACCCGTTTTCCTCCCGATTGCTGTAACAGCAGCGGTGGCAGCCTTCCTCACGGAATCAGCTTCCTTCTGCTTCACCTTCAAACCCTCAACGTAGCCCTTCTGATTCTGGGCCTGTTCCCGCAAATTCAACTCGCGGTTGCGAATCGCAAGTTGCGCGGCATTATTCAGCATCTTGTCTTCGTGTTCCTTGCTGCGCATCTGCAATTCCGCCATGCCCAACTGGACAGTGGGATCCTGCGGCTGCTGCGAAGCCATCATCTGCTGAAGATTATTCTGGGCAACCTGGGTGACGGCAGCAGCCTGGGCTTGATCGTTGTTGGCCCCCATCGCCATCGCCACTTCCGCATACTGCATGACGATGTGTTCCCGGACATTGGCCTGGATAAGGGGGGCAATCGCCGCAAACATGGGAGACGCACCACCCATGGGATCCTGGAGGAATGCCGACTTGGTGGCAATGTGGGCTTGGTGATCCTGGCCGGGGAATGCCTTGATGGGCTTACCCTCAGACGCCATCATGATATCCTCAAGAGGACTCAAGGGCTGCGGCTGGATGGGAGGCGGCAAGATTTTATCCATGTTGTCCACTTCCATCGCGGAGTAGACACGCCGATACACTTCCCGCATATCATGCATTTGGGGATTCTGCGACGCCATCTGGAGGATGGTGGTGGCCCGCGTCAACCTATGCGCATTGGATGGGGTGTTGGGATCCGAGGAGGGAATGATATCGACCTCAGCCGTGATATCCACCCGGAAGATTTCAGCGGGGGCACCCTGCACCGCGTAGGGATAGCGTGCCAAGTAGTCCTTGTCCAGCCTCCGCAGGATCTTGAATTCCTGCTTTTGGGCCGCGTGGATGCGCTTGTGGGTAGCCGAGAAGAATTTGGTGGATGCCTCCAGCAGGGCCAACGTGGTACCCACAGGCCCATAGTTGGTGCTGTCAGAAATCACCTGTTCCGTAGTGTCGGCAAACTTCTGGCCACTCGCCACGACCATTTGGTGGAGGGCGAGGAGAGTCTGCGACGGTTCCTTATACGGTAGGGGATAAATTGCCTTGGAGATATCCTGGATGGTGGCATCAACATCGCGCCACTCCCCAGCCCCAATGGGATCATTCCCACCCACAACCCGCATCGACTTCAGCTTGAAGCCACCCTGCAAGTTGGCAAACATACCGGCATCCACCAACGCCCGCATCGTGAGGGTGGCAGTCTTCGACAAACTGCCAATCAAATGGATGAGACCCAACCCGTAGAAGCCCATCGTGGGGACGTAGCGGTAGTGGACAAACCACTCCAGCTTCTTCTTCTGGGGGTCATTCTGATCCCAATTGCGGCGGATACTCAGCACCTTACGGGAATTGGATTCCACCGTGATGACGTAGGGAAGAGGACCCTTATCCTCCACATCAAAATACCCATGACACTCATACAACACATGGGCACGATATTCACTAGGTTGGGTGACACCCTGCAACTCGTCAATTTTGGCGGCAATCACACCCTGATCGATCATACCTGGCTGGGACAAACCCACATCCCGATAGATGCCAGCCTCGACATCCGCCTTCAAATCCTCCTCAGACCTGTAGATAATGTGGGTGTAACGCTGCGCCCTGCGAAGATCCGGCGCATTGTACGACACCACGAATTGGTCTACAGGTACGTATTCCGCCACGGGCCGATTCAACCCCGTGTCAAAATACAATTTGCGGAAGCAGCTACCCACCAGTGGGAGGGCGAAGAGAAGCCTCTCCGTCTCATCGAAATACTCGACCATCTCCTCAAGGACTTGGTAGTTGAGGAATTCCTTGAGGCGGGAAGCGGCAGCTTCCTTCTCGGGGGTCGGAGTACCCCACACCCGCGTCTTCACGGGGCCAGCAGCAGGGAAAATTTCCTGCACTGCCTTACTCTGAAACTTCACGACATTCTCAAGGAGAAGGGGGTGGGTGGCCGCACACGCCCCCTCAAAGGGTTCCGAAGTCTCTTCGATCTTCAGGCCCAACTCCTCCATCCCCTTGACGATGAGGTTTTCCCACTCAGCCCTACTATTCAAATCCGCCATCACGTTGTCGCAGATGTCGGATCCCAGCATCCCCAAATCCGTCTCCGGAAGCATTTCCGCGAGGTTGGCCCCATGGTCCGTAAAGTCAATGCTGACTTCATCCTCCCCAAACTCAACGTCAACTCCCCCGTCGTCCAACTCGACGACAGTGGGGGCCAACACCAGGGGGTCCAGGGGATTATTGTTTTGGATGGGCATCCTAGAATCCTAACACTTTTGTAGCTAAAGATCAAGTCCAGTAAGTCTTTCTCTTGTGTGGCCTATCCTCTTCCCCATCCACCCCTGAATCATCCTGGTTGTAAAGGGCGTAGGAATCCCGAAGATAGAGGAGGGCCATCGTCATCGCATCGACTTGGTCGTCATTCTTCCCTTTGGGGAAGGCCAAAGCCTCCTCGGCCAAATTGTAGGACCACTCCTCCCCCTCAGGAAGCCACACCCTTCCTGAAACGAAGAAGCGCAAACAGGCATGCACCCGCGCAACTTTATCTTGACCTTTGCCAGGAATATATGGTACAACTGGTAGCCCCGCCCTCATCAAATCTGGGTAGAGGACCTCTCCTGACGCCTTCTTTTCAACGATGATGCGATCAGGATTATACTTCTTGACGAGTTGCCGTGCCTGATTCAGCAACTCCGGGTACTCCCACCTACCCCGCCTATTCGCCAGCAAGAGGGCATTAGGCACGGTAAACTCCTTGCCCCTACTATCCTGATACTGCGTATTGAAGATACCCCAAATTTGAAGTACGCTGTAGTCGCTGGTTTCCTTTTGGCCAAACGCAGTATCAGCAGACATCAAGATGGCGTCACACTGGGGTAGTGTTTCCCCCTGCTTCCACCACTTCAGGTTTTCCGCCTTGATGAGGTTGCCCTCCTCACCCGTGGGTTCCTGCATGTAGAGGGCATTCCACTGGCTGCGGGGCATCGTGGGATCTTCCCGCAACCCCCTCAGGTACTCGGCGGGCCATCTTTCCGGCCAATACGACTCATCCTCCTCACTCAAAGCGGGGATGCTGAGGACTCGCCACTGTTCCGCCTTGGGGTCGTTTTCCGCCATGGTGAGGAGCCACCCCGCGAGGTCGTCCTCATGCCACCTCGTCGTGATGATGACGATGCGACCATCCGGCTGAAGTCGGCTCCTCAAACCCCCAGGCCACCAATTCTTGACGAATTCGCGGGACGCTTTACTCATCGCGTCCTGTTCACTCAGTGGGTCATCAATAATAGCGATGTTAGCTCCGCGACCAGCAATACCAGCGGTAATACCAGCAGCCACATAGCGTCCCCCTTGTTCCGTATCCCAGCGGTTGGTTGCCCTGCTATCCGCCTTGATCCTCGTATCGAATACCCGCTGGTAGTCCTCAGACATAATCAAATTTCGGGTATCCCTACCAAAAGCGTTGGCCAACTCTTGGCCATACGAGACGCCCATGACTTGCCATGTGGGGTGCCTTCCCAAAATCCAGGTGGGAAACAACACGGACCCATTGACACTCTTCATGCTTCGGGGCGGCATGAAAATCATGGCCCTTGCCCTCGGTGTTTCCTCCACCCACTGAAGCAACTCCGCGATCTCCCGGATGTGGTTTCCATCTACGAAACCCTCCGGGAGAATCCACGGCGCGGCATACTGCATGTAGGCGTAGTAGGAATCGCGCGCCTTGGCTTCGGCAAGGAGGCGCAACTGCTCCAGCAACTCGTCTTCGTCACTCAAGGGTCACCCCCGCAATCTTCGCGAGGCGCTGCACTTCAGCAACCCGCTGACTCCTATCTTCCGGTATCTTGGTCTTCACGTTGAGGATGGCCTTCTGCTCCACCAGATACCCCAGGGATTTGCCCATCAACTCTGCGGCCCTATTGGCCCCCGCGTAATCCCCGTCAGCCATGGCCCTCTCATAAGTCTCCTGCAACATCTGCAAGTAGATTTCCTTGCTGATGTCGAGGCG
>Ga0070749_10001823_pt1 | contig 14375 bp, 20 predicted proteins | sample VirMetDEL_Nov_18_FD_75180 | JGI IMG/M metagenome (GOLD analysis project Ga0070749, IMG submission 75180) | Aqueous microbial communities from the Delaware River and Bay under freshwater to marine salinity gradient to study organic matter... | ecosystem: Environmental > Aquatic > Marine >...
GGTATGGCAGTTATGATAGTAGAGCCGCGAGTTAGGCGCTGTGAGCCAGCAGTGTTGGTTGTTGAAGCAGTAAAGTTGGCTACAGACTCGTTATCTGACCACCTGACATACATAGGGTCAAAGTTACCGGCACCCTCAGTGTTACAACCAAATGTTACAACATGTCGGCTCTTCGGAGAAACGATTGTTTTGATAACGGTTGTAGGGGCGTCTGCGTGGCCACCCAATGTGCTAAACAATGCACCCCTCGCTGTTGGAGAGGTTGCATCCCAATAATACATGCTTCCATATCTTGGATGGAATATAAGATCCTCACCATATGGCTCGGCAGTCCATTGCGTAATCTTACCTTGCCCGTATGCCACAGACAAATCAGCAGGATCACCCCAATGCCTTGTAACCAGAGCGCTGTCAAATGTAAGAGCGCCCCAACCAGCACCAATAGGATAGCCAAATGAGCCCGGAGTAATTAGGTATGTTATCGTGACTGTGCCACCTTGAGTGGACAGACCGGAGGTTCCAGTTCCATTACACACATATGTAAATGTGTTGGCGTCTGCGGTGGAGGTGATTGTTGCTTCTATGTTTAGTTCACCGGCTGTAATATCATCGAACCCTGTAGCTCCACTAACAACAATAACGTCACCCACTTGAGCCCCGTGAGCGCTATCTGTCACTGTAATGACTGAGGAACCGGCTGCACTAGCAAACGGATTGGTTAAGCCAGCAGATGTTGCCCTTACCGGGGTAATATCTGTAAAAGTGCCGCTGGATTCAATATACATCTTGGTAGATGTACCGACTGCTGTGTATTGAATTCCGGCTAATGAAGCAAATTGCCTAAGCCTTCTACATATACCACCAAAAGCATTAGAGGAATATTGCTGCCATCCACCCATCTTTTCAGGGTACTTATCTCTAAAGCGAACCCACTGACCCTCAAACCATCTCCCGGCATCTGAGTATGATGTTCCCCTTCTAAAGAAGCCGGGGAGAAACTGTAGTTTCTGCAGTGGCATTATGTTCCTTGGTAGATAGTCCCTTCATCTGGTAATCCGGGATGAATTTCCTGAAAATTAATAACTCCGCGTTGAGAATGCACAACTAGAAGGTTCTGCGATGAAATTTCCTTTCTAGCACGAATATCTCTCGCAAAATCATTCCAGCCCATTAAAGATCCATTAGAGTAACCCAATGGCAATCTAGATGTTGTATGGAAGTGACCAGTGAGGATTCTATATAGAATGATTCCTCTATCTGCGTAGTCAGCATATAGTTTTTGGTGCCCCCGAAGAATGGTTGCAACTGGACCAACAAAACCTGCACCGCCCTTACTACCCATGCGATCACCATGAGTAAGGAGGAACTGCCTTCCATACACTTCAAACAGGCAATCTATGCTATCTCCATAAAATACCTGAATATCATTTCTGGACCTAAATTGATCTTCCAAGAACCATGCCACCATTGTGTCCAGAGATTCAATGGCTGCACCCTTTGTTTCAGGCTTCCGCGTAGTGCGTCCGTGGTTGCCCGGAACGCTATAAATGGACATTGGAGCCTTTACCTTATTTAAAAGCCCTGAGATGCCCTCTGAGAGCCTCTGAGACACCATTCTAGCGGAGGCGAGAGGCTGTAGTGCATCAGTCCGTTTAAGTTCCTCATGGAGGGCTCCACTAACCATGTCTCCACCTAAGCAAAGATGGATATGTTCAGCACGATCTCCATTCCAATATTTGGTGAGAAGATCACCAGCAATATCGAATGTTCGTTGAATCCTACTATCTGCTATATCGAGATTATAGGAATTAACACCATCCAGTTCACTTGCCTTAACCACTTCACCATAATGAATATCGCTGAGATGCAAGATTACAGACCTTGCTCCATCAGACGGTTTCACAATTTTACGGGGAGGGGCTTTGCGCGGGGGAGGTAGGTTGAGAAGTGCCCCACGGATATTCTCTGCTGCTGCTGCCCTTTTGAGCGCTGCATCACGTTCTTTTTTGGTGGACGAAAGTTGTGACTTCATCCCGATCTTTTCCACAGGATCAAACTGTGGAGCGTCGTCGCCGTAGCGCCTTAGGAAATCAGCAAATGTTTTGCTATCTATCCCAATCTTTTTAGCAGCCTCTTCATATGAAGAGCTATTGTCCCAAATACGCAGTCTACGAGCAACTTCCTTATTAGAGAGCTTCATAAATAACCTCCTGTGGTTATTTACTTGTACTCCTATTGACTGGCTGTGTCAACCTTGTAACTAGGAACCCACTTCTCTAAAAATGGTATAATATTGGATAGCGGCGTCCAAACTGCTATAAATCCCTTATTTGGAATTCCTGCGGTTGCTACACCTATCAATTTGTAAGATCCATCTAGTGACAGATGATATAGTCCACCGCCTGAGTTTCCACCAGCTATTTGTGCAGTAGCCCTTAAATACTGTGTAAAAGGTCTACCTTCAACACTTTCAAATTCTTTAGGTCCAATTAATCCTTTGCTAACCATAATGGATTTACCTAAAGCGTATCCTGAAGCTAAACAATCCTCACCAATATATAATAGAGTATCAATATTCTCAATCTTAGTAATTTTGGGAAAAACATTGATATGATCTGTCACCTCTAGCAGAGCAAGATCACTAGAATCAGTAGCAAGAAGTTTTGCAAAAATTAATCTCTCGCCAATTAGTATATTTCCTTTATCATATTGAGGGATATCAATTTCAAAATATTTCCCATTATTATTTTTTGTAGTGCAGTGTTTGGCTGTTAAAATAATGGTTCTAGATGTTTTTGACTTTTGATTATACTTACTATATACAACTTGACCAGAACAATTATCATTAATCCTAACAGTAGGAGCAATCATTTCATTGTACAGTCTATACAGTGGGCTGCTACTGGCTGGACTGGCAGCAACAAAAAATGTCGCTATGATGACGGCGAGTGCTTTCATTTCCTGTCCTTTATGTCGTGGATGGTAATAGGAAGGCGGAGACGGGCAACAGCCCCTCCAGAGCGGTCACAAGTTGTTGCTACGACAACGGAGATAGTGGCAGGTCCGGGATAAACGCTTGGCGGGAATATCAGTTCCTTGACAAAACCATACGGGTCGGGAGAAGGCTCCGTTTCCCCGATGTTGCCCTCGTCAAGAGTGTAGTATGTTCCAGATGCTCCGAGTAGCCTGATGGTAAATGTGCCGGGACAGTCTTCCCGCTTAACGATCTTATAAATAAACTTGTTTATTGAGCCGGGATATATTTCGCCTTCTACGTTTAAATTAATTATCTCGTATGGCTCAGGAGCTAGTGTGACCTGTAATGCAGACCACAGTGATACAGACGCAAAAGCTGCGATTATGAATACAGATGCGTGAAATAACCAGTTAAGTGTTTTGATTATCATTTTCCTGCAAAAGCCTTAATAACCTCGCCTATGTTCAATACATACACCGCAACCCACCCTACTACAACGGCAACGCCGACACCTATTCGGGCATAATAGCCTTGTTTTTCAAGGCTTTTAATTCTATGCTCATACTTCTCCCGGTCCTCTTTTGCCTCTTTGAGTTCTCGGGCGCGGTCTCTATCAAGCTGGTCTATACGCCACTCAAGCTTAGCAATCCGCGAACGTTCTTCCTCATCGGTCATTACGATTAGGAACCATGTAAGTAAGTAGATATGAAACTAAAGCCACACCAGCAGTGCCGACATAAGGACCAAGTGCGGCATCAATATCACAAGCCTGTGTGACGGCTACAGCCGCCGTTCCGGCACCAGCACTAACAGCGGCTGCAACCGCCTTAAATGCTCTTGGGCCAAAATACTTAATCACCATTGGACCTACAATACTAAACATTCTAAATCCTTTCAAATAGTGCTTTGATAAGCTTGATAAACCAGTTTTCTTTTTGAGGGGGAATAGGCTTCACCTTAACTACCTCAATCTTAACCTTTTCATTCAAAATTGGCTTTTTAACTGGAGATTCAACCACTGGCAGTGTAGCTAAATATCCACTCACCCTAAGCGCGTACTCAAAATCCACCGCAAGCTGAGCTATTGTGGAAGCTTTATCTGTGCCATTGATAATCCGTCTGGCATTTTTGTATTCACGGAAATCTTCGCTATCAGATTCATCAACATCATCAATGTAATCATCTAAGCTCTTTCCGGTAAACCACCCTTCTGACATTCCGGTACGCATAATAGGCCAAGCATAACGAGGGTCTTTAACAAGCCAAGGTCTTGCAACAAAATCATTATTTAGCTTCTTTGACGCGCGTGCATAATTATTGCGTCCAGTTAGCTGAACATATCCTCTGCCGTGGAACAGGGCTCCATCACCAAGCTTAGTGTTTCCCAACACTTTACCGACCTTGGTGCCGGGACCATACAGCTTATTAAAATAGTTAGATCCACCAATTTCATCAATTGGCTGCATTCTCTGTCCAGTTTCCCACCAAGCAGTTGCAAGCATATAAGCTGCATCATTAACTGGAATGCGCTCTTCTTCCATTCTGTCTAATAGAAATTCAGTTCCCATTACATTCTCTACAGTCCAGTTTCGTTTATTGCGGATGGCGTCGAAGAAGGTTTTGCGGTTCATCTCAAAGTAAATCCTATTACAGCGTGCCGACTGCCATCGTAAGACCCTTGTGAAAAGATTCTATCAGATGTTCCAGTTTCTCCAGTGGAGTCACAGGCATAGGCAAATCCTTGATTATCACCATCTAAATTTGCTTCCGAACTTTCAGTAGCACCAGTCCATGATAAGGTTTTGTTGTTATCAGATTGATTTGCACCACAGAAAAATCCGGCACCATCAGAGGGTATATTAAAACTTGATAATGTTACTGTAGTGGCGGCATTTCTACCCTTATCTTTATTTACAACAGTTGTTGGATATTTTAGATTATAAACAGCATATATTTGTGCTACACACCAACTTACAGTTTCAGAGAATGTAATAACAATTGTTGCCGAAGTGGACGATGGCACACGAAGTATACCTGCTCCATGTGCCATATAAGCATCATCCATTTGTTGTTCATCATAAGCCGCTAACAATGACATAGAAGCACCATTTAATGTCATACTGGAAACTGTTGCCCCAGAGGCAGAATTTCTAGCAATAGCATCAACAAGTATATATCTCCACGTATTAGAACTACCGGGAAGTGATGTACTGGTAAATGTAAAAGCTGGGCCTCCCCCACTATCCTGAAGCATTCCAACACGTGGAGTTACCGTGACTACTCCAGATGGCCCTCCACCAAGCCTCATGCGTGTTGCCAACATCAGTCTATTACCACATCATATGTTACAGTCATGTCAATATGAGCAAATACCTTATACACATATACTGAACAGCCATGAGAAGCATTTCTTATCATATTTTTAGCGCCTGCGGCGGCAAGAGCCTGTGTTGTAAAATACTGCGGATCTCCTTCAACATCTCCGGTTCCATTAATCACCACTGCTATAAACTGATTATTTGGTGCTGCCATTATGCCATAGCCTGACCGCTAACAAAGCCATACCAAGTTGCTCCAGCACTTACAGTGAAAAATGTTAAGATGTCAACACCTGATGTTGTTAGGACGGGGGCAATACCATTTTGCCAAACTACAGAAGCTGGCCAATTAACCGTTTGAGAGCCACCATTAGCCAATAAAAGAGTGAATGAACACGCCTTACCAGTGGCGGAAGGATTACTGAATGTAAATGTTGTAGTGGAGGTATCAACAGTACCGCTAACAACATTACCAAGAGTGAGATCAATATCCTGAGTACCGCCGCCAATAGAACCAATAGCGTTAACAGTTTCAGCATAATCTTCAATCTGTGGACGAGATAAGATCTGATCAGCCATACTTACTTGGCCACCAGCAGTAACTGCCGGGATAGTCCACGTTCCACTAACAGTCCAAGTGCCAGCAGCTACCGCCGTGGTCAGGGTGCCGGAATTAATAGCCGGTGAGGTTAAGGTTTTGTTCGTTAATGTTTGAGTGGCTGTATTTAATGTAACAGTATCGCCTTCCACTGCTATCAGTCCGGCACTAACCCTTGTAACGGTGGTGTCTGTTGCGGCACCAACATTAACTGCAGCAAATTGAGGAGAATCAGTTGTGCCGACACCGAGAGAGATTCTAGCGGTGTCTCCAGATTCTGCAACCCAATTAGCTCCATCTCCAACTAAAAAGTTCCCGTCTGTAACCGCCACACCGGCCACATCAGCAAGTCCTGCATCATATGCTTGTACATCAGTGCCTATTGCTAATCCAAGCGCTGTACGGGCGTCTGAGGCTGTTGAGGAGCCTGTCCCACCGTCAGCTACCGCTACATCAGTTCCTCCGGGGGCATAATATGTTAGTTGATAAGTATTGGTGCCATCACAATACACAACACCAATAGAGCCATTAGCTATTGTGGCAACAGTATTCCCACTAACACCGATAGTTACAGAAAATCCACCAGTGGTTGCATTATTAATGATATACACCTTTTCCACTGCGGGAATTTCCATAAGACGGGAAGCAGTGAGAGTGCCGGTTAGTTTAATAACCTTATTACGAGATTCATCGGCAGACGCATTAGCTGTGGTTAGGGCATCATTGGCATCGCTTGCAAAAGCAACACTTACATAACCATCTACCATTGCCTCTATAAGCTGGAGATTTGTATTGGTTTTACTGCCCCAAGTACCGGAGTTTTCACCAGTAGCTTGAAGCTCTAGCCTACCTTGTGTGCTATATGTTGATGCCATTATTTACCTATGGTTGAGAATCATCTACATCAATCCATGATGCAGTTTGAGTTTCAGTAATTGGGGTCCATGAAGGAGTTTGGGTTTCAGTGAGAGAAGTCCAAGATGCTCCTTGGGAAGTGTGTGGAAGATTTAATGCCCACCCACCAATCTTTGGGTTAGAAACGTTGGAAAGAGATTGGGCACTAACACTTAAGAGAACATGTTTTTGACCAATAACAGGAGCAGTAAGTTCTGTTATGCTTTCAATGTTAGAGGCAGTTAAAAAATATATCTGAGATAAAACAGGAGCAGTTAGCTCTGACGCACTTTCAACATCCGCAGAAACTAATACATGTATCTGAGAAGCAAGCGGGGTGCTAAGTTCTGAAGCACTTTCAACGCTTGATGATAGTAAGATATGTTTTTGGCCAACAAGAGGGGTAGAGAGAGAAGAATTACTCTCAACACTAACATTTAATAGTGCGTGTTTTTGACCAAATACTGGTAAAGTGAGTTCACTGGTACTTTGAGTTCCGGTATTTAATAGTGCGTGTATTTGTCCTATAACTGGAGCAGTTAGTTCTGATACACTTTCAATGCTTGTAGCGGTAAGAATAAACGGATGGTCAAATCCACCACCGCTATAAGTATGATAAGGTTGTCTAGCTGCACCAAATAACCCTAATCTGGTAACAGCCATTATCTAATCCTATGCAGCGTCTCTAATGGTAATTGAAATAGCATCAAGAGTGAAAGTGTTACCACTGGTCACTGCTTGCGTTGCAGAAAGCGCTCCTGCAGCAATCAGCACACTTGATCCATCAGTCAGAGCCCACCATCCTGCTGTTTGAGTGTCTGTTACGCTTCCGTCAGTGATCGCTGGAACAATTACCCTCCGGCCATCGGTAGCCCCTGCTTCTGTGGCCCCAGTATTAAGTCCGGTTTTATTGCCACATGTGTAAGTGGATGTAGCTTCTGCATAAGTCGTGGGTTCCTGAGTATGGCAAATATCAATGCGTGTTCCATTGGTATCTGCGTAATCAAGTCCCTGATCAAATACTTCATCGTTAATGTACGGCATTTATGTCATCCTTATATAATGATAAACTGGTCATTGTTAGCTGGAGCTTCAGTTAGCGCGGTTACTGTAAATTTGCCCTCGCCTGAAACCAAAGAATATGCAGTAATATCAGTAGCTTGTCCTGCAAGAACGCCAGTAGTGAAGATTATTGTGCGGCCATTATAATGAGATCCAGTAGCTTCTGTAATATCATCTGCAGCAAATTCAGTTGTTGATGGGGTTGTTACAGCATTAGAAACCGTTCCCTTAACAATCACACCAAAGCTTTCACCATATGTACCTTGTGTAACATGGCCACTTCTAGCTTCATCCCATACAGCGTCAGCAATGCTATTCTGGTTTAATACTGTGGTCTGCGTAATGGTCACACTACCGCTTGACCCGTCAACAACGTTGCACATACCACGAATAGAAACCGCACCACCTGTGCCGTTGACCGTTATGGTGCCGCCGGAAACAACATCGACAGACACCACATCACCGGCTTGCATGTTGTTAAGTGTCAGACCACCAGACCAGCGGCGGAACGAGGCTGTAGTCGCGCCAACCGCAGCACCAAGATCGAATGTTGGTGCGCTTGATCCGGCAACCTCCGAATGGCAGTTGATAAATTCATAGTCGCCAGCAGAGCCAACAGTTACCGTTGCCCCCCATCCACAATCATACATGACGCATGGCGGAACCGTTGTCGCGCCAGCAATACGGCAATTATGGAAATGTGGAGTAGTGCCAGTACTTATGCCTGAAACATCAGCATCGTTAATGTCGCAATTACTTATGTCCTGACCACCAAGCGCCACTGTCCAGTTACCACCAACGACACCAAGCACGAAATTGTTGATTGTCGCAGAAAGTGTGATTGAATTACCGTTTGTGACATAAATTGATGTATAGCCAAGAGCAGTAGCAATAGTTTGGGCATTATCGAAATCATCGGAGCGGTTTGTTACCAAACCATCAACGCCGGGATTTGTGCCGCTGGAAGTTCCAGCCGATTCATCAACCCACACGCCGCCATTTTCGTAACCGATATTCTCCGCAACGACGGAGTAGGTGCAGAGAATCCGATCAGTCGCAAAAGCTGAACCATCAGCCGACAGGAAGCGGAGCCTTACAAGCCCGTCATTTGCGCCAGTGCCGACATGGTTGACTGTTGCAATAAATGGTTCAGACTGAACGGTGGTTCCGGCTGACCCTGTAACTGTACCAACCTGATCCCAACTCACTCCAGCCCAATTATAGAAATATATCGCGTAAGTGGCGTTATTGCCCTGTGCGTAACCAGTCCATTCAACCTCAACCGGAACGCCATTCGGGCCAACATTGAACTGATAATACGCATCCGTTGCGTTCGTAACGTCCTCGACAATGTGGTAAGCACCGTCGAGTTGCTGCGTGGATGTGTAGGTGTTGGTTTCTGGTTCTGCCCCGGACTTGACAAACGAACTAGCAACCGTTGAAATACCAGAGGAGCCAACAGACAGGTTTCCAATCAAATTCTGTGTTGCTGCGTGCTGCGTGTCCTGCGCGGTGTCGAGAGCGTCCAGTGTGGTGATGGTTCCGGCAATGCCACCGACGTTGCCCGTCACCGATCCAACTGCGCCCGTGACAGAACCGACCGCGCCAACAACAGATGCTACTGATCCAACAACATTCCCACCCACATTACCAGTAACGGAACCAACTGCACCCGTGACGGACCCAACCGCTCCGGTAACACTACCAACTGCGCCCGTTACCGAGCCAACTGCGCCACTTACAGATGCTACTACCTGATCGGTGTCGATGTTCGTGCCGGACAGATTGACCGCAGTTGTCGGGTTTTCGATGTTGTTCCAATCAATACCGGCAGCGCCCGTGGACGTAACGTCGAGCGTGTTGCCTTCGGTTGCCTTGACGCGATAAATTTCTATGACCCGCGTAACGGGGGCCATCGACGCTTGTGTGATGTGCAGCACCAGTTCCGCCGTATCGTGACCGGCTGTCAGCGTGGTCATACCGCTTTCGTCGATCAGCAGCGAATAAACGCCCGGCATATTAGTAGCGTCGGCCTCGGTTACAGTTGGCGTGGTCATCGCCGTCGCCGTGCCGTTGGCAATCTCGTAATAGACGGTGAATGTGGTCAGGCCGGTTTCGCGCGTGACGAAGTCACCGCTATCGACCGCGACGAAGTAGATATATCGGTTCGTTGTGCCGGATGGTATTTTCATTTTAACCTTCCATCAACCGGGCTTGAACGTCGCGCAAGCCAACGTCTTTTGAGTTGTGGAACTTTGTGTCGCCGTAATCGTCGCTGCCGCTGTATAATCTGCCGACGACGCCGACGAATTGTTGCCGCCATACGTTGAATCAGACCGTTCCGTTGCGTTCGTCCACGAAAATGTTGTAGGGGTAGTGTTGCCTTTACCGGCTAGGCAAACGCCAAACCCGCCAGACGCCATTGCCACAGTCGCGGAACAGGATGCTGATGTTGTATCAAGCGCTTCGCCTTGGTCGTCGTATATCGTCGCAGACGCCCCATAAATCGCCCAAATCGAAATGTAACTACGGAATATATCCGTGCTATACGTGGCAGTGACTGTTGCCGTTGTGCCTGTTGGGACGACTGCATGGGCGAATTGAGAGGTATTGAAAAACCCCGAAGTCCCACCGTATTGTGTTAGTAGCGTAGCTGAGACGCCGCCAATCGTCATGGAACTAAGAGAAACACTACCTCTACCATTTTGTGTAATGCCTACGACAACCCTCCTATTCGAAGCGGCAGTGCCGATTGAACACGATGTAAATGTATGGACTGGATCGTTCAGTGCTTTGCTGTACGACGCCACATATCCGCCTGTAATTGGCGGCAGACCCCCCCGGCTGTGAACGCCGGGATCGGCATCAACGTACTGTAGCCGCTGACGCGGCGACCACTGCCCGTCCAACTTGAGCGGACGAAGCAATCGCCACGGATCAGGCAGGACAAACCGGGGAAGAACGAGCGCGGTCATCAGGCGGCGACGATGCTATCCGCGACCGCTTTAAGCGCGACGAATTCGGACTGGAGCTTGGCTTTCTCGGCCTTCGCCAGTCGTTCGAAATAGTCGGTAGAATTAGCTGCGAAACCGTCGATGGTCGCAATTACGTCGGAGAAGTCGGCAACAATCGCCGCAAGCGCGTCACTCGCGATCTGCGCGTTGCTCTTGGCCTTCGCCACGACTGCCCGTTGCTCCGCGATGCGACTGGCGATCTCGTCCATGCCGGATTTGATTTCTGATGCTGTAGCCATGTAGTTCTCCTATTTTATCTTGATAATTGCTGTGGAAGAATCAGCTACTGGGAAGCTGACTGTAAATGTGGAAGAAGAGCTTGCTTTATCTGTTCCAAAATCTATAACAGCGACTGCTTTGTTTGACTGGCTGCTATTATAGATTAAAGCACCTCTTGCAGTGATTGTAGATGCTGGCCAAGTTGCATTATCAAAATCTATATAAGCAGTTGTGCCGGAGCTAGACGGGGTTATATTGGTGAGCGTAGTGCCGCCTGCAGTGTAGCCGGTTCCAACAACCTCTTCTGTGGTAGTGTATGCTGTTGTTGAGGCACCAAGTGAAGCGTCACTTGTATACAGGGCCATCTTGAATGTATCGCCAGTATCTGCTGTGAAGTTGTGTGTTCCAGTGAACAGTTCTTTCTTGAATGATGTACAAACTGCCTGAACTATACTCATACCGGCATTCTCGCATTAGCCTGACGATATGTATCTTTACGGGCTCTGCCTTCAGTAAGGATTTGCAGAGCTTCAATAGCCTTCTGGAAATGGCTCTCATACATCTGCATCACATCCTGCTCACCCTTAAGATAAGTGTATGCATGAACAAGAGTGCCATATAGAAGGGCGTTTGGTGCGTTAGTGCCCAACCAAGAAGAAGACGCTGTCACTATACTTTCAGGCTTATAGAAATAATGTAGCTCAACAGTGTATCCAGAGTCTGGAGTTGGAGCTAATAGGAATGTGTCGTCGTCAAATAGAGAATAAAATCTTGGTCTGCCAGTTGTAAGTCGCGCGGGGTAAGCTTCCCTAATAAAATCCACTTCCTTATTAAATAGATAATAATGATTACCAGAATCTATTACTGCCAAGCTATATGTGGAAAGGTAGTCTGTTGGGGCTGATAGATATTCATTACTGGCTGTAAGTGTGCCTTGCTGATTTTTACGCAGATCTGGTATCTGTGTGTTGAGATACACATCAGATTCGGCAGCTTTTACAAAATCTGGAAGGTTTGCAACAAAGTTAGTTTCAGAACTCTGCACTGTATTTTGTACTAGGGCAATTAGTTCTGCATATGTCATGTTGTTGTTACCGTGACGGTTCCTGTGGAAGCTCTTAGAGTGGAATCAACAATTGGGTTAAAACCAGAAAACGCCCTACTCTCTTCCAGCGATAGATCAGGTCTTGGATCTTTGAGATCAATTGCATCATCAGTTTTTACAGTTTCAGTTCTAAGTTGTTCATGATCTATGTCCATATCATTGCGACAGACAAGTAAATTACTTCTAAATCCATCTATAATTTGATAGTTCAGTTCACTAATAGGATACCGTTGGCCACATCTATCGCAGAAGCCATATGCCAGCAGACCTCTAGCATATCTAGGCACTAGCAGCCCCTTATATATGGTCTAATGAAAAGGCTGTTCTTTTCTCTATCTTCATCTGCAGCTAGATTAAACTGCTTCTCAAACTCAGCTTCCAAAAAAGGAACTCTATTTGCTGCTTCCGGTATTTTAGCAGCTAGTTTATGGGCTAGACCTGCGGTTAGTGCCGGAAGAAATCTAAACGGAATGTCGGGGGTTGCTGTGGAAGAGCCGCTATCTTCAATGCGGCGCAAGCGCCAATATTTCAATGTATATGCGGCATCAGGTACAGGCCATAGATAAGCTATTGGCCCTGCAAGCTGCCGATCAACCCAAATACGTGATGGACGACCAGTGGTGGATTTGTTGTGAATGTGCATGTAATCCACTGCAGATATTCTCTGTAATTGGTATTCTGCATTAGATCCAGACGCCAAAACATTAGCTTCAATAACATCAACGGTGGAGGCTGTTAGGGTATAGGAGGCTGTGCCGGAAACAGTGGTAGTAGTTTCCTGATCGACCAGCCATAGGTTGTAGCCTCTATTAGCCCATTCAATCATCAGCATGTCTAGGCTTCTGCGGGCAGTTTTAAGCTGATAACCAGTACGGAGTTCAGATCCAGCTAGCTCATATGCATCCTCAATGATCTCAATGATATCAGGAGCAAATGCTGTTGTGCCGGATGTAGCCATTACTTCTTGGACCTATTTCTACTTCTACTGACCACTCTAAGGTTCTTAGATGAGTTATTACGGGGGTTTCCGTCACGGTGGTCAATATCCATGCCGTCTCCCTTTCTAACCCGTCCAGCCTTCTCTGCGTGCCTACGATTACGGTTTCTAGCTACACGATCTTTTTTAGACTTTGTGCTAGATTGAGATAGGGCATATTCTCGCTTATAGTTACGAGCTTTCGGCATTAATGACGGCTCTGAATAACAGTCATTTGCAGTTCGGCACCAGAACTATAAGAATTCACAATACACCTAACTGCAGTGGCGTGCATGGATACTTGAGAGGTAGTATCGGCTGTTTTATTGGCAAGGGCGCTTACGGCAACCCAAACAACAGTGCCAAATGGATCATCAAATGTTTCCTGCACAGTGAAATCAATAGTTCCGGTAACATCTACAGAAACAGTGGCTGCGGTATTCTGGTAATGATCCAATACATATTCTGCAGTAGCAACTTCATCAACCCAACCAATATCAAAGGTGTCGGCTCCAATTGTAGCTGATGGCGTTGCGGAGGTAAGTGTGAGGAAGTAACCTGTACTTTCTACAGTGGCAGATGTGCCGGGACCAGTTACCACTTCAGTAAGGGCTCTACCTTCTGGATCTGTGCCAACAAGTGTAATTGTTTTACCAGCATGATCAGTGGCTGAGTCGTTTCTGATGCTGACCTGATGGGCTAAACCATCTGTAGCTTCGGTAGCGGTGAGGGTAAACGTTGCTCCCGTCACGTTCGATGCAAACCCTGTCAGGGAAGCATCGGCAAGATCAACATCGAATTCATGGCGTCTAGGCATATTAGGTTCCCCTTGTTGAAAATAATGAGCAGATTTGCGACTTGCTCAGGTCGAGGCGGTCCCTATAGGGACTTTTCGCCGTTAGTTAGGGCAGGAGAAAACCTGCCTCGTCTTATGGATTTGATTGCAGATCCATCTTTGCGAAAGGATTGTAAATATTCCCCAATTTGCATAACAATAATGCCTTCCTCAGAAAGCTGGTCTAGCAATGTTTGGGGATTTGTTTCTAAGGATGCACAAACGATAATACCATCGTAGGGAGCATGTTCTGGCCAACCATCTAATCCATTGCCAAGCAACAGATTGACATTATACCCCCGCAAATCCCGAGAGGCACGTTCATGGAGACTAGGATTGATTTCTACACTATACACTTCAGCAAACTGCGATATTAA
>Ga0070749_10001824_pt1 | contig 14374 bp, 28 predicted proteins | sample VirMetDEL_Nov_18_FD_75180 | JGI IMG/M metagenome (GOLD analysis project Ga0070749, IMG submission 75180) | Aqueous microbial communities from the Delaware River and Bay under freshwater to marine salinity gradient to study organic matter... | ecosystem: Environmental > Aquatic > Marine >...
CGTTCAAAACATACTTCTTTTAATCTTTCACTTTTAATTTTATGAACATCTACAAATTGCTTGTACGACACGTTATTTCCCTTTATTTAATTTCATTAAAGTTATTATATTCTTTTTTGTAGTTAATAGCAACTTTAAAATTTTAATTTTTTGAGTTCTGCATACAATGTTTTATAATATTCGTCAGTATCTGTAGCATTCAATTTACCAATAGATTTACCTAGCCTATATAAATCTACTTGATTAGGATTTTTGTATGCTTTTATATGTAATAAAACCAGTTCCTTTATCATAAATGGTGCTTTCCGAAGGACTCGAACCCTCATCTCAAGTTTCGTAGACTTGTGTTATCTCCAGTTTCACTAGGAAAGCTTAAGCAGGCCAAAGAACAACACATTTAATAGTATCATTCTCATCAATTTCTTCGGCTGCTAATTCTGCTTCGTCATAAATTACGCCGCCAGTTAAATATAAATCATAGTCATAATCAATTAATTCTTTATAATCGTTACCTTCAGCATCACTAGATAATACAACAGTATCATCGGGATCACATCTATTTAGAAACTTGATTAGGTCTTTAACTTTCATTTTTATCTCTTTCTAATTGGTATCCCAGGAGGGATTCGAACCCCCAACAAACTGCGTTTGAAACAGCCGACTCTACCCGTTGGCCTACTGGGACATAGAAGCTAGGAGTCACGTCATTCTCCCGAATGTTTTCTAGCATTGCGAATTGATAAATCAATTATCTAGATAAACTATGTATTAAGTAGTATACCAGCTAAGTATTTTCTCTTTAGAAAAATTAGGCATATCATACTTATTTACCATTTTGCTTACTCTATCATAACAAGGCAAGTAATCTTTACAATTTTTTTCTATGTCACTGTAATTTTTACCTGCAATATATGCTCTAGCTAAATAAGTAGCTCTAGCTTCATCTCTAACTATAGTTTTTCTATGACTTACTAAGCTATTTATTTTATATTCTAGTACGTTAGCTTTGCCAAATTCTTGTTTTTCTCTATGATACTTAGCACGTAATTTTAATTTTTCTTCTTCTTTTTTAATAATAGCAGGTTCTAGTGCTAAATGTTTTGATTTAATTTTTAATTCTATACTCATTTTAATTTTCCTTTATAAATTTGATTTTTTAGATATTAGCCTTTATATAAAAATCAACTTTAAGGAGGAATTAAAATCTAGATTGCATACTCCATATGTTTTCTCCTTCATAAATTGGTGTCCTTGACAGGGATTGAACCTTCTTCTAATCGTTTTAGAGGCGATTGCATTTCCATAATGCTACAAGGACATTATTTTTTCTTTTTTTCTAAATATATATTATCTAATTTTTCTACTAAAAACATCACGCCATAAACAATAAAAAATGGGGATACTAAGATTAATAATATAGGAAATAATATAATACCTGTAATGATCCCTGGTAATATAAAAATCTTTTTTAATACATTACTAGGTCTATTGTCTTTAAAAATATGTTCATGCTCTTGCGGATCAGAGATACTTATTACATAAAGAAAACTAATTATAAAAAAACCTACAGTAAGAAGAATTAAGGTTTCCAATTGTTTTTAATCCTTTTATAAACATTGTAAAAGTAATCTACAAAAGTTGAAATAATATATCCAATAATTATGATAAAAATACCCGGAAGCATATATACTATCTTTATAATGTTAATAGGATAGAAAAATTTATTGAATACTTTATTAAATTCATATTTACCTAAATATGCAGTATAAATTGCACTAAAAATAGACCAAACCACTAATATCCCTGTAATTGGTAAAATCATTATTTTTCTTTCTATAATTGGTGCCCGTGGAGAGATTCGAACTCTCATGTACTAAGACCATGGTTTCTAAAACCATTGCGTATGCCATTCCGCCACACGGGCATATTTTATTTATTTCTTTTTTCTAAAAATTTCTTATCTAATTTTTTTACTTTTTCATGAAAGTACATAATTAAATCAAACATTTTAATAAATAATACTATAGGTATAATAGTAGGAATACAAATAAAACAACATATAATTATTGAAGGTTTCCATATCCATTTTTTACTTGAGTACACATCATATAAATGATGTGAACATATTATGCTAAAAAAAATAAATATTCCTAGAATAATTACTAAAAATCCCTCAATTACTACCATCTGTAGATTTATCCTTTTTTGATACTATAGCCCCATATATAGTTACTAATATTGTTACTGGTAAACATAATAATAAAATAATAACGAAAGGAATTATTGTCCATTTAGTTAATTTTTTATTTTGTTTTTTAGCATTATATAGTACATTAGCTACTATAATTGTAGCAACTATGCTTACAATTAAATATATTGAAATATTAAGAAAAAGCATATTTCTCTCTTAATCTTTCAGCAGATTTAGCCCATCTGTTATTTAATCTTTCACTCATTAATCTACCGTGTTCTAAATTTACTAAATTGTCACAGTATTTTACAAAAGCTGCATCTTCATTATTACTATCAATAATTCTAGTAATATTTTCTTCGTAACTTAAGTTGGTATCTTTAGTAACTAAGTCAACAATATCTAAAGTTTCTTTACTATATCCAAGATTTTCTAAATCTTTTCTGGTGTACAAAGTATCTTCTATAATATCATGTAGTAAAATAGCGTGACCAATATACTCTGGTAAATCATTTCTTAATTTAGTTGCTTTTTCTAATACTTTAAAAAGATGATAGGTATAAGGATTACCATCATATGTTTGATGCTTATGAGCAGTTAAAACCAATATGCTCGTATCAATTAGTGTATTCATAAAATATATGTCTTTCTAAGATTGCTACTATATTAAGTTTTTTAGACCATTTAGGTTGTACGTCATCTCTATGATACCATAGAGTATTTTCTGTTAATTTTTCTATTGAAATCTCACTTTCTATAAATAGTTTAGCAAGATTTATACTTGACTGCCAAGCGTTATTTTCATATGGTTTGTCTGATCGTCCGTCGTGAGTCCAGCTAAATTGTTTACTCTGCCATACCACTTTGCAATAAGTATTAGGATATTTTTCACTAAGCACTCTATTTTTAGTTACAGTAGCTACAGCTATTTGACCTACAAAATTCTGATTTCTAGCTTCGTAATAAATATTACATGCTAAACATTGTTGTTCTGTATTATTTTTGTTGCATATAATATCCGCTTTAGCTTGACTATAAACAAATCCTGTTATTATTAATATTATAGGTATAATAATTCTCATATGCTATAACCTTTAAATTAGCTAAATGGGGTGCTCTATAGGGGGGCTAAAACCCTACATACTTAACTTTTTCAAGCAAGGAGCACACCCAATTGGTACTAGTGGAGGGGATCGAACCCTCATGAGCGCAAGCTCGCCAGATTTTAAGTCTGGTGCGTATACCATTCCACCACACTAGCATGTTAGTGTCATTCTATCCGTCTTTACGGTAGCACAGGCCCTTAATAACCGAATGACAAGTTACTTAGCTGATTGGTCAGAGTCCGGGGAATCGAACCCCGCTTCCTAACTTCCAAAGATAGGAGATGACCCAGCCTCTTCGACTCTGTTTAATTGATCTAGGTAATAGGATTCGAACCTACGCTTCCTCATTCCTAACAAGTCGCTCTACCCGACTGAGCTACACCTAGATATTTCGTTTTTCTTGAATAGTTAATTCGTTAAAATATTTTCTGGGATTTCCGCATACACTACAACTGCATGGAGTTCTTAACCCTCTATTAGCGTAATTAATAGCATAACTTTCTCCAAAACATTTTCTTCTATTATATAATTTTTTCCATATACGACGTTTATTATGTCGTCTTTCTGCTCTTTTTGACATTGGTGCTGTGGCAGGAATCGAACCTTACCCTTCTGCAGAAGTCTCGTAACCACCGTTTTCATTTACCTACTTACTAGATATTCAGTAAATTACTTACGTCGAGAACAGCATAAATTATTATAAAATCTTATTATGTTTACTAAGATTTTCAAATTTTGTTAAATATTGTAAATTATCTAGAGTATGTGTTCCATTTTTTGATAAAGGAATAATATGATCCACTTGATAACCTGCAGGGCAATTTTTATAAAATTTTTTAATATCGTTACGTTCTTTTGCTATTTCAGTATTATATATAATAGCTCGCCTTCTAGCAGAATCTTCTTTCCATATATGTAAATTATTTTGTTGATAATTTGATTGGCAAATTTTACACCAAGAATTTAAATTATCAGATCGGGCCTTATTATGAGAAAATAGATTTTTTAATAAACAATTATTACAATTACTGCAATGTTTATATCCATAAAAATTAACTATATAATTTATAGGTTTAACACTATTAGGTTTATTAGGGTATAATTTTTTATTCAAAGTAGAAATAGTTTGTTTAGCTACATTAAGTTTCTCATAAATAGTTTTTTCAGAAATAATAGCTATTATATATTGTTCCTTAGTAAATTTTATAGAAGTCCATATTACTTTCTCTAAATACTTCTTCGCTAACTCTTCTTTTGTATACATAATCTCTCCTTGCAGAGAGGAGGGGATAACAAGGTATCCCACGAGGATCATGACTTCCTCTCTCCTATTAATAAAATGGTCGCCCATAGGAGAATCAAACTCCTGCTAAAGTCTTGAAAGGACCCCGTTCTATCATTAAACTAATGGGCGTAATAAATATTGTTAGTACCTATTATATTTAGAATAACACACTATCCATATAAGACCTGACAATCTTTTTTTCCCTAGTGTCAGCTAGAGAGATTTAAAATGCTTCACTCCGCTGCTACACAGAGGAGTACCTCACAACTAAACCTTGTGTGTTATTTTAAATGTAGTCCAATTCTGTTTCAAGGTGGGACTACACACCCAGCTTAGACTACTTACGCAGCCACTGCAAATGCTTCATTATCGTTTGCATTTATTTTTAACTCGTAAAGTGAGTTATTCCTTCCCTATAATGTTTTATTATTTAATAATCGAAACCAAGTTACCCCCAAAAAATGGTGGAGGTAAGGAGATTCGAACTCCTGTCTTATCAATTTTATTTCATTAATTATTGGGAAATCTTTAAATATTTTTTGTCATGTAATCCATAATGTACTTCTCTGTGACAATTAGCGCATAATAAAAAACCTTTTTCTAACTCGTCTTTTATTTTTTCATCAGACATATGACTCATACTAGATAATATATATTCTTTAATAGAAGGATCAAAGTGATGAAATTCTAATGCTTGTTCACATTTACTATACAAACAAATTTCACATTCTAATTTTTTGTCTACTAAATTTAACATGTATTTTTTACTTTTCTTAGTAAAAGTATCAAAACATTTTTTACATTTAGCTTTATATTTTTTACTTCCTTTGGGAGTATATCCATTTGAGTAAAAATGATTAATAGACATTGTTATCTTACATTGATTACACTTTTTTTCTGTTATATTTCCTGGATTAAATTGTTTATATAAATAATGATTAACGGATAAATTACTAGGCTTGTCTGTTAAATCAAACATTTTTTTATACAAATCAGATACGCGTCTTTTATTTAAGTTATAATTTTGTTTAATTATATACGTAGAAGTAGGTAAAGTTACTTGACTAGCTGCTTCTAGTAGTATATCATAATGTTCTATATTTTTAGTTATTACTTTATTTAGTACATATTCTTCAAAAGAAGTCATATTAATTCTCTCTTTTCTTAAAAAATTAGTGACGTTAAGAAAAGAAAATCGTAAGTTACTATTTAAATTGCGTTTCGATAACTTAATTATTATAAGAAATTTTTGTATAATCAGCAAATTCAATTTTTTAAAATTTTGTATTTACCTATTCAATAAACTTATAATTAATTTCTACCTCTTTAAGTAGAGTTAGAGTACCTCTAGAAATATTTAAAGAGGTATCCCCTTGTTCAATATCAATTGAACATACTATAAAATTAGCTCTACCTTCAATAGCATTATAAGCTGCATCTCGTTTAAAATAAACCCTATTACCTGTAGGACAAGTATTAGAATCATGATTTTTATGAATGGTACTATATGCCTTCAATACTTTAATTCCTCAATAGTTAATTTATAGCCAAAACAAGCTCCTGTATCAATAAATCTAGCTTGTCCTAACGTAACAGGACGTTCAACAGGTGTATGACCATGATAACTAATGTCAATATCGTTATAAGTTATTTTAGTATCATGAGATAGACAATGTCTGCCCCATAATCTTTGTTTATCAAAATGTTTGCTATCAGCATATAAGTTCCAAGAATTAGTAGTAATACTAGGATCAGCATGACAGATGCCAATTTTATTATCAATAGTAATACTTAAAGGTAAATTTTCAACCATTCTAGCATAATGAATTAAAGTATTTTGGTTAAGATCGTCTGCCCAACGACCACCATTACTAAACCATAATGGAATATTATGGTTATATAAAACACCATCTACAAAAAATTGATCATGATTTCCTAGTACACTATAAAACCATTTTTCAGTAAGAAGAGTCAGACAGCTTAAGCTGTCTGGCCCTCTATCTACTAAATCACCTACACAAAAAAGTCTATCTTTTGATTTATCAAAATCAATAGAGTTCATGGCATCTAATAATTTTGTGTAACACCCATGTAAATCTCCTATAATAAAGTCTTTACCTGTAGTGTTACGAGGCATGTGAATATGCCTATTTTTAAATTGCATTATTATCCTTTCACACAAACAATTTGTTTTAATGTATGCACGATTTCTACTAAATCTTCTTGAGATTTCATTACATCATCAATATTTTTGTACGCTTTAGGAGACTCATCAAGTACATTCTTATCTTTTCTGCACTCTACTCCTTTAGTGTCATTTATATGATCTTCTAATGAAATTAGCTCTTTTGCTTTACCTCTAGATAATACTCTACCTGCTCCGTGAGAGCAACTATTAAAAGATTCAGGATTACCCTTACCTCTAACAATAAAGCTTTTAGCCCCCATACTTCCAGGAATAATACCTAATTTGCCTCTTTCAGCATTAACAGCACCTTTTCTAGTAATAAGAAGGTTTTTACCGAAATGAATTTCTCTTGTTACATAATTATGGTGACAATTAACTGCTTCCTGAGTTGCATAAAAAGTCTTATCAATTACAGATCTAATAGCATGTAATACATTTTCCATCATACATTGTCTATTTACTAAAGCGTAGTTCTGCGCCCATTCAACAGATTCCATATAATCTGAAAATTGTTTATCATCTTCCATAAAATAAGCTAAATTTTTATCTGCTAATTTTACCCCTGCCTTATCACAGCTTCTAATAGCTTTTTCAATGAAGTATCTACCAATTCTATTGCCAATACCTCTTGAACCGCTATGAAGCATGATCCATACGTTATTAGACTCATCTAAGCAAACTTCAATAAAGTGATTTCCACCACCTAAAGTACCTAGTTGTTCTAACCCTTTATGCTTATCATTAGTAGCAATTTGACTATGCTTTCTTAGCTTTTTATAACTAGCATCTAAAAGTTTATAATTTTTCTCTACTACCTTCTTAAAATCAGAATCATTATAAGTATCTTGTTCCCAAGAACCTTTAATTCCAGGCCCACCATGAGGAACTCTACTTTCAATTTCTGTACGAAGATTAGTTAAGGAGTCAGGCATATCGTCAGCAGCTAAACTAGTCCTAACAGCCATCATTCCGCAACCAATATCTACTCCTACAGCAGCAGGAACTACCGCTTTAACAGTAGGGATAACTGTTCCTACAGTACTACCTAATCCTAAATGAGCATCAGGCATTACTGCAATATGATTATAGATAAACGGTAAACTAGTAGTCTTTAATAGTTGACCAATAGTATTACCATCTAATTCAATATGGTCTGTCCATGTCTTAATTTCCGCGTTAATTCCTCTAATATTCATTTTTATAGTTTCCAACCGTATTTAAAAGATTCAGTACGCGAAAAAAGTACCCAAGAGATAAAACTAATAATACCTAAAGAGCTAAGAATAAAGTTGTAAACCCTGTCCGCACGAGTTAACTTACTTTTATACTTTTCATTAACAAATGCATTACTTAATCCATAAGTTAATACACTAAATAGTACGTTAATAATAAAAACAATAATAAAAACAGTAATCATAATTTCCATCCATATCTAAAAAATAAACCATTTAACCATAAAAAACAGCTTAAAAAGCCTATAGGACCTAATAAAGCTATGAATAAGGAAAATAATCTATCATCTAATACATTCTCTTTTGATATAATTTCATAACGTCTTTGAAAATAGGCATTACATAAACCATAAGTAGTTATACCTATAATAATATGAAATAACATATAAAAAATCATTAAACACTATCCTTAATATAATTACATTCTTCCCATACATCAAAGAATTTATGATCGTTTAGATAATTAGCAATACCTATAATTTTAGCATTATAAAAATCTTTATTATCTAACATAACTCGAACACTTTTATTTTTCAAGTCATTAAAACTATCTACTTCTACTACACTCATTAAACTATTAATAAATAGTTCTGTGTAATTTTCTGTTTCTAATACTGTGTTTAAAAATTCTTTTTTAGGTTTATTAAAATCTCTTTTCTTACCTAAGACATAGCTTGTTAAACACTGTGATCCATCTCCATATTCAAAACAAACAATAACTGTAAGAAAATAACCTCTTTGTAAAATAATATCTACTTCAGTAATTTTAGCGTTAACTACATTAATATAGTCTTCTAATTTTTTATCTAAGCCGTAATCATCTTCTAGCATTATTATAACTTTCCATGTAATTGTGTTTTATCTAAAATCTTTTTATAATGTTTAAATAACATTCCATCATAAACATCTGTTAAAATTAGATGTTTTTTATGATGATCGTGAAAATCTTGATTATCGTCAAGAATTAAGTAATTACCTGTAAAATTATTATTTTTAATCCAAAGGTCAATTTCATTTCCCCTAAAACCTTTTGAAGTTATAGGAGTTTTCCAACAGTTATGAAATTGATTAAATAAATCTGTACCTTGAAAAATATATTGCCAGTTATGATGCTCTACATTAATTCTCCAAGTACTACTAATAACAATTTTCGCAGGCCATTCTCTAGCTACTTTTGAGAGAAATCTAGCTGCATGAATATCTACACTACTCCATAAACCTTTATCGCTACTAGCGATAGCCATTCTAGCACTAGCTAAAACTCCATCCATATCTAAAAATATAATATTCATGTTATTTCTTTCTATAAATTGGTGGTAGCAATCAGACTCGAACTGATATTACTCTCTAATCAGGAGAGGGTCCTGCCTATTGGACGATGCTACTATAAATTGGCTCCCAAGATAGGTCTCGAACCTATAACCTTTCGGGTAACAACCGAATGCTCTACCTATTGAGCTACTTGGGAATAAAAAATTGGCTGAGGAGGAGGGTCTCGAACCCTCAAGTCTTTCGACACTAGATTAACAGTCTAACGCGTTTGCCAATTCCGCCACTCCCCAACGTCTTTACATAATACTACGAAAAGGCATTAATAGCAACTCGTAATTTTATGTAAAAAGTATTTTCCTGAAACAATTATTTAATACACTAGCATTGATATGATAAATATTATAAGGATATTCATTCACATCAAAATAATTTAAATAGTCCGTTAATTTACTAACTTTAGAGTTAGTAATGAAAGATGGTAAATTATTATAATTACCCATATGATTTAAACTAGGTAAACTATTATTATGTAAAATATAAAGAAAATTCGTACAACATCTATAACTATTGTTCAAATATTTAATATTCTCAGTTTCTTTATATTTATAATAATAAGCTTTACCTGCTTTATAATATTGTAAAGCTAATCCTCTAACATTAAAACATAAAGATACATGATTTAATAATTCATCAAAAGCATCATTATCTAAGAGATTACTAGTTTGTAACACTTCTAAAGTAGTCATGTTACTCTTTTGTACTAACCTTAGAAAATGACGTAATTCCCATCCAGTAACATCTGTATTGTCTAATTGTTTACTGTACCCAGTATCTTTTATATCTTCAACACTTAAATAATTCTGTAAAGGTAATTTCCATACAAATTTTAAATCGTAATCGCTATCTTTGTTATCTAAGCCATAAGCCCTACTACCGTGCAAACCCGCAAAGACCACGTCTTTGTTAGGTAGATATTTTAGTAATTCATTATTATTCATTATTTTGCACTTCTATTAAAAAATCTACTAAGTTTGCTAAATTTTGTTTATTAACTATGATTATGTTATCTTGTAACCCTTTATGATAAATATTCATTTCAATATATAAATCATCATATGTATCTAAATATACGTGAAGATAATCTTCATTAACTTCATCACACTGTATTTTAATTTCTTTTTTATACATTTACATATCCATTCATAATAATGCCAGCAGCTACGCTTACATTTAAACTACGCATAACTCCGTGCTGTTGAATACTAATTAAGGAACATTGTTCAATTAGTTGTTCAGGAACTCCTAGTCCTTCATTACCAAATATAAAACAAGGAGCAGTAAAATAGTCTATACAATCATATGAAACTCCACCAGTATCACATATTATAGGCTGATAACCATCAACCTTTAGCATTTTATAAAAAATATCTAGAGAGTTTTCATCAGCAATATTATCTTTAAAAATATCGTGATATTCTATGTCAATATAGTTATGAGCGCCTACTACACTTCTTTTATCGTATCTTTTTCTACCGAACATATATATTTTATCAGCACCAAAAATAACTGCTGATCTAATAATAGTACCTACGTTTAATTCTCCAGTTACATTAATAATAGCAACAGCAAAGTTATTCTTAGGCTGATGTTCTCTAATTTCTGGTACAGATAAATGCTGTAAATCATTACGAACATTATACTGTTCTTTAACAACTTTATCTGCAATAATTTCTTTAATATTAACTGTCATTGTTTAAATATTTATCTAAATGTTTTATAAAATTAAAAGAATTCGTTTCAATGATAATTTCAAAATAATCTTGTCCAAAAGTAGTGGATACCTTATAATTAGGAATATTAAAATCTAAAATTAAAGAAAGAATATCTAAATATTGCTCTCTATTTGTCATTTCTAAAGTAACAGCATTTTTAAACTTAATCATAATTAAAGTCTTTCTAATTGGTCGCTAAGGTAGGAGTCGAACCTACTACGAAATTCTTATGAAAAATTTCTAGATACCGATCAGCTTAGCGTTTCTTTTAATTTTGTTATATCCACTTTAGGATGATTAGCTTCATCATGAAAATCTACTTCTTCAAAATCTCCATTTTGTAAAGCTTTCATAGCTTTTAATAATTCTTTTACTACACTTTCTTTTGTAGCTTTTGGTCCTGGAGTAAAATGAAAATTACTAACTTTCATATCTTGAAACAGAACCTTTTTAAGCTCTGCCAAATCTGTCTCGTAAGACATAATATATTCCTTATTTATATAAATTTAAACTTACTGCACTTAAACTGTTGTAAGGTGATCCGTCAATTAATTTTGTGGAAATAGTTAAGTAACTAACTACATTTGTTTCTTTATCATACATTCTAATCATATTTAATGACTTAAAGAAAAAACTAGTTTTAGATCTAAATAATATTTTATCCTTCTTAATATCACTTACATTATAATATATTTTACCTGTAGCCCTACAAGCAATACTAAACCTACTTCTATCCTCACTAATACCGATACTATTAGCTAAACCACCAGTAACAGCTCTACTAACATAGCAACTAACATTTTTAATGTCAGGATCATCATATCTTTCTACAATAACTTTATCATTGGGACCTAATAGATTTTTAGCCGTATCTACTGAGCCAATAAGTTCAGCAGAATTAGCTGAAAAAGAGGTTAATACAATAGCTCCTGTTAGTAAAATTGACTTTAACATTAGTAATTACCTTTCATAATTTGTTTTAAAGCTTCTGCATTTCCCATTGCGTCATCTAACGCATTATGGGTATGTTTTGTTTTTCTTAGTTTTTTCCACTTTCTATTAGCAGAAAGATCATTAACACGTCCACAGTAGTAATCACCAATACGACGTGAGCTAAATCCAAAAGGATTCTTAATGTCATAAAGATGAAAATAATAATTTACGAATTGCCAATCAAATCCATTATTATCACTCCAAAACACTTTATTACCATAAAAATTATTTAGCCAATCATTTAATCTGGTCATAGCAATATTACTGTCATCAAACTTTAAAGTTTCTTGTCTAGTAAAATTACATGCTTTTAACGCATCTTCTTGATAGTGGTCACTAATAGGTTTTAATGTATTATAAAAACCTTTCATAGTAGAAAGTTCTACTACGCCAATACTAACCATACTATAAAGTCCAGGACAGGGACCATCTGCTTCTACGTCTACTACAAAATTCATTATCTAAATGTCCATTGCACATTGATAAGTACAAAAATCACAGCAAGTGCACGTATAATCCGAATCATTATTAATATCTTCTTCGTAAGGACAAGTATGTTCTTCAATATACTCTTCTGAACAAGTACATTTTTCTTCAATCATTATTTTTTCCTTATTTAGTTATTTATCTACTTCACAATACGGACATACAAAATACATTTAATTTTCCTTGAAAGAAAACGCTAGATTATATTCAAGGTATAATCAGGGGAGCTACCCTTTTCACGTTACTCAGTTATTTATCCTGTTTGAGTTAACAGGAAGGGGTGACAACGGGATTCGAACCCTGACAAATAGAGTCACAATCTATTATGCTACCGTTACATCATTGCCACATATTTATTTATTTATTATTTCACTAGAAGCCTGTATTTTTTTTAAATCTTCTATTAGTTGGGCTTTACTATAATCTTTACCTACCCAAGTAAATTCCGAAAATTTATTAACATTTAAAGCATTAATAATATCATCTAAATTACTATAAGTAGCCTTACTTCTATTCATATTAGCCTCTTTATTTATAAAAATGGTGGGAAGCGGGTGAGTCGAACACCGTGCCCGTTCGGGAGCAGATTTACAGTCTGCCGTCAGCCCACGCCAACCTTACTTTCACTTCCCTTAAATTGGAGAACAGGGAGGGAATTGAACCCCCCTATCTTGGGTTGCGACCAAGCGCATCAGCCACTCTGCCACCTGTTCATTGTTAAACTGAAGAATAGTCAAACACAGTATTTTTTTTCATTTCCATTTCCAACGAAGTAACTGTGTTTTTCGCAGTCAGCTTAATTATTATATGAGAATGTTATCTTTACAGCAACATTCAATTTTATTGAATTTGTATTAAGGAGAAAAGTCGAATAAAGTGTTATTACGTGCCTTTACCATTTTGGCCAACTTCCCAAAAATGGTGGGAAGTATAGGATTCGAACCTATAAATACGCGCTTGGAATGCGATGAAACTTTATTCTACGCTACCTTAATTATATTCAATTTTGTTTGATTTTGTTTGATTTTTTATTGTTACAAGACATACATAATAATTGTATATTATTTACTATATTTTTTCCGCCTTTACTAACGGGGTATATATGATCCAAATGCAATCTCTGACCCCAATCAATCATATGATCAATATTAGTATAGCCACATTTGATGCATTTATTATTAAATTTTTTAAAAATAAATTCTACGTCATTTTTAGTTAGTACACTAGATAAGTTTCTTTTTCTAGCTGTTACTTTTTGAATTATTTTCTCTTTGTTATGCTCATAAAACTCATGATTTCTTTTTGAAACACATATTCTACATTTAGGGCTTTTTTCAGTAAATGTTTTTATTTCTAATATTTTTAAACATTTGGTACATTTTTTTAATTCTAAAGATTTTAAAATACAAAATTCCCAAGATTGCCCTTTTATACGTATATTTTTTAATACACTTACTAAATGATTGTTAGCTTTTTTAATTCTTCTATAATTGTTAATAATTTCTAATGTTAATAACATATCATTATCATCTATTTTAAATTTATCTTTAAATAAATTTAATATTTCTTTTTTACTATACTCTTTATAAGGAGTTGGTCGGTATATTATTTTTTTAGAAACAATATTAGTTTGTTTACTATTTAATTCTTTATTAATTCTATAAACACGTTCTTGATTATTTTCTATGAATCCTAATTCTTTTAAAAAACTAGGCCAATCTCCAAATTCTTTATAAATATGATCTCTAGAACAATATCCAGCTTTCTTAGTCCATTTTTTAGCTGCTGGAATCTGTTCAGTATTTTTATAATAATTTCTACCTAATTCTAATAATTGTTCTTTTGTATA
>Ga0070749_10001825_pt1 | contig 14361 bp, 23 predicted proteins | sample VirMetDEL_Nov_18_FD_75180 | JGI IMG/M metagenome (GOLD analysis project Ga0070749, IMG submission 75180) | Aqueous microbial communities from the Delaware River and Bay under freshwater to marine salinity gradient to study organic matter... | ecosystem: Environmental > Aquatic > Marine >...
CCTGCGCGAATGGCGGGCGGCGTTCTTCGGGGCTGGCGCGGTAGGCGCTGCGGCCCTCGGTGCCGCGCTCGGCGCCAGCGCCTGCGGCCCCCGTCTGGAGGCCCTGCCCCGGATCGATTTTGTCGGGGAGTCGGCCTCCCTTGAGTCCTCGTTCACGGCCCCGGCCTCGGTCTTCTGCGCCGAGGGTAGCGGCTGCGCTGGCGAGCTGGAGGGCGTGGGCTCGGTGGTGGTCCACGCGGGCGGCTCGCTCGTGGTGGGCGATCAGTCGTGGCCGATGGAGGGCGAGGCCCGAGCCTACGCCAGAGCAGGCGAGGACGGCGCGGACGTGGGCGCGATGGTGTGCATTGACTCCGCGATCTTCGCTGAGATCAACAAGGTGCTGGCCCTCGTGGACGCCTTCGATCCCTCGCGCAAGCTCCCCCGCATCCCCGATCCGTTGTGCGCCGAGTCGCGCTAGCACGGCTGCGGCGCCACCTACGGCGCCAGCGGCGAAAGGCCCGCGCCCCGCAGAGGCGGCAGCGGTGGGCCTCGTTTGGCCGGTGGATGATCGAGCACGCCGCGCCCTTAGTAACTGAGGCGGCCCGCCGCCGCTTCCGCGAGCCCGCAAGATGACCGCAGACGATCCCCACCTCCTCGCGCGCCTCGATCGAATCGAGGACAAGATCGACACGCTGAGCGCTACCGTTCAGCGCAACGAGGGACGGCGCCACGCGCTGGCGGGCGTCGTGGCGGCTCTGGTGTCGCTGGCGGTGGGGCTGGCCTCAGTCTGGGCAGCGGCAGCCGTAGAGGCCAACACAGGCAGCGAGACGGCGCAGACCGCGCCAGGGGGACCGGATGGATCTGACGTGGGCGGAGTGGACTGACGGGAGCGCGATCAGGGTGGCCCCGCTGGCGGTGGCGGTCGGCCTGATGGGGCTCACCAAGGACCAGCTGATCAGCCGGTGCGCTCGGGGCTCACATCGCCGCGTGCGGTGTGATTCGGGCGTGTGGCTGTACGAGGTGCCCGAGGGGATGGAGGCGGCAGGCCCGAAGGCGCAGGAGCGCGGCGGGTGGACTGCGGGCCACGCCTACGTCTACGACAGCCGCAACAAGGCCCCCCGCTACCTGATCCGCAACGGGCCAGACGGGGCGATCGTCAACCAGCTAGCCTCGCGCGTCCACGCGATCGCCTACTCGCTGGCCGACCCCGAGGGCGTAGCGGCAGCGCTGGAGGCCCGCGACCTGGGCGCAGCTCCCCGCGTGGAGCCGTGGCCCGAGCACGACGGCCCCGGTTGCCTCGTCCACCTGAGCACGCGAGACGTTCACGTGGGCGAGCCGGGGGACCCCGAGGCATACGAGGACGAGATCGCCCAGCGGGTGGCCTCAACGCTGGAGTGGGTGGAGCGGGCGCACGGCCCGATCGCCTGCGCGGTGGTGACGCTGGGATCGGACTGGCTCACGGTTGATAAGGCATGGCGCCAGACGACGAAGGGCACGCAGATCCCAGGGGCCGCGAGCGTGTACGAGGTGATGCGCTGGGCCGAGGCGCTGGCCGTGCGGGTGGTGGAGCTTTGCCGCAGCTACGCCCGCAGGACGGTGGGGATCTGCGAGCAGGGCAACCACGACGCCGTTCTGGGCGCCGCGATGGCCCGCACCTGCCGCGCGTGGTTCAGGCACTGCGAGGACGTGGAGATCCAGATCCCCGCCTGCGGTGGCGTGCGTACCTACTTCGCATGGGAGGACGTGCTGCTCGTCGGCCACCACGGGCACATCCGCAAGCCCTCCCAGCTCCCGCCGATCGTGGCGGCTGAGCGGCCCGCGCTCTGGGGTGCGGCGCGCTGGCGCTACCTCCTGCTGGGCCACCGCCACCACTCGCAGCGATGGGCGATGGGGGACCTAGCAGGCTGCGAGGTGATCCAGACGCGGAGCCCGTCCCGGCCTACTGAGTACGAACACCGGCTGGGCTTTACTACGCCCGCGTCGTTAGAGTCGTTTGTGTTCCTAGCGGGGCGCGGGCTGGTGACGCATCGGCGGGCGTAGGGCTACGGCCAATCCTCGGGATCGTGGTCCCGGTAGTCCGTGGCGTCCTCGTCAATCCACCAGATCACCAGACCGGCCACGACGAGGATCAGCACCAGCAGCAGCAGATCACGCACCACGGGGCGCCATCCTCGCGCGCCGGTTGCGCACGGTGCCGCGCGTGATGCGCTGGCCGTGTAGGTAGCTGAGGACCACCGCGATCTTGGTGTCGGTGGGCTCCACCTGCACGGCCTCCAGGCTGGCGGCCACCTCTGCGATCTGGGCGTCCAGCTCGCGGGAGGCGGCGCCGTAGGTGCGGCCCGTCACGCGCCCACCTCCCAGACCGGCTCCAGGATCTCGGCGCCGTCCTCGGTGACAGCGATCACGACGTGGCCGGGGGCGCACGTCCGGTTTGCGATCTCCTGCTCCTGCGCGGCCTCGGTGATGCTGGTGCAGGTGTGCCACGCGGACTGCCCGAGGCGGGCGACGCGGTAGGCGGTGGCGTTGGGGTGGGGCTCGTAGGTGTAGGGCTGGGGCTTCATCGTTCCCTCGTGGGTTGGGTTGGTGGGGGCTCGCGCCCCCGTGGCGGGTTAGCGGGTGGCCTAGATGCCAGCCCAGAACATCTCCTCACCGTGCTCAAGGTTGCGCTCGCCCTTGGCCGTGAGGTGAAGCTCCACGCCAAACTGACCGTGGATGTAATCGACAAGGCCAGCGCGGAGCAGGCCGTAGGCGCGACCGTTGGGGATCTCGTCGCTGGCGGTGCCGATAAGGGTTCGGCGCCGGTCCGCGATGAAGCGGAGATCGGAGTAGTGGGGGAAGCCGTTGCGGTGGTTTGCGATGTGGGCGGCGAAGTCTGCGTTCATGGCTCCCTCGTGGGTTGGGTTGGTGCGGTGTTCCCCGCTGACGAGAGACACAATACTTATATCCGAGAGAGGCACAACCCCTAAAACGCACCCGGTGATCTTTTGCTACGTGACCACCCCGAGGAGGCCGGGGAAGTGGCGGCGCAGGCGCTCGCGGATCTCGGGGTTGTTGGCGATGCGCTGCACCGCGTCCACCTCGTAGGTGCTGCGGCGCAGCTCGGGCAGCGCGGCCCGCAGTCCTGGGGCGTAGCGCGCGCCGAAGCTGGGCACGTCCAGCACGCGGGCCGGGTCGCCATAGCCTCCCAGATCGCGCACCTCCCAGCCGTCCACCTCGGCCAGCGGGACGAGCGAGGACACCACGCAGCGGCGCCCCAGCGGGGCAGCAGCGATCACAATGTAGGCGTCGCACGTCTCGCGGATCGCGTCGTGCTTCGCCGCGTTGATCGCCACGTACCGCTTGCGCGGGTCGCAGTCGTGGGCCTTCGCGTCTACGCGCAGCGTCCCCCCATCGAGGACGAGATCAGCGCCGAGCGTGGCCCCGCCTCCACGGGGATCGAAGGCGTGCGCACGGATGTGCGCCAGAGCCGCCGAGGAGGCCCCGTGCTCGCGGAGGTGAGAGTAGGCCACCAGCTCCCCCAGCGCCCCGACCATATCGGCCACGGCCCCGCGCTCGGGGCCTCGGTCGCTCGTGGGCTTGCGCTTGCCCTGGTTGCTCCAGCGGCGGGCCGTCCCGAGGAGCGAGGCGTAGGCCCAGAGGCGAGCCGGGATCACCCGCTCGCCTGCGAGCTGGATCAGGAGCTGGCGATCCTTCACGCCCCGCCCTCGTCCAGCCACCACGCCAGAGCCTCGCGGCCCTCGTCGCGCCACCAGGCGGCGCCCTCGTCGGCCCACCACACCCACGCGATCGCGCTGAGCGTGCCGGCCACCAGCAGCAGCTTTGCCGCGAGCGCTACCACGGGATTTCATCCTGCTGCGGCGCCTCGGCCCCAGCGTCCACGGGTGCGGCCTCGTCGGCCTCCAGCAGCAGCGCCTCCCCCTGCGACGGGGGCCGCGCGTCCACGGCCTCGGGCTGGGCCTCCACGGTGCGGCCCTGCTGCGGCTCCAGCGGGTCCGCCGCGTCGTAGGACGTGCAGCCGTAAGCCTTATCCAGCGCGCGGCGCTCGGCGCGCTTCTGGGCCATGTGGCGCAACACGCGCTTGCCACCGCGACCACGAGCGATCGCGCAGTCGGCCTCGCAGGCGGTCCCGAAGTCCGAGGCCACGCGGCGCCCGTCGGGACCGTGGACCACCGAGATCCAGCCGTGCTCCTCGGCCTCGATCCCGTACAGGTCGCGCTCCTCGCGGGTCATGGGCCGCGCCTCCACGACGTAGCCGGCGCGCACCGCCGAGCGGTAGAGCGCGCGGTGTGCCGGGTAGGGCCGCCCGCCCATGAGGTAGAGATCGCCCATGAGGGGATCGAGGCCGTAGCGCAGGGCCACGCGGGCGAGCACAAGCTTCTCCTGCATCGACGCGCTGCGGGCCTTGCCGTCGGCGGTCACTTGGAAACCTCCCGCCACCATGCTGGCGAGCATGGAGCGCAGCTCGTCGCGCTGCTCTTCGGGGAGGGTGTCGGCGTATGCGGTGATCGGGTTGTCGCTCATGCGTTGGCCTCATCTTCTGCGCGCCACATCCAGGCGCTGGGCTTGCTTTGGATCAATCGGGCGCGTCCGTTGCTGTCCTCGCTCGGGCCTGCCCATGCGTCAGGGTTGTCGCGCCAGCGGCGGATCTTGCGCAGGAGGCGATCGTTGGCCTCGTGGCCAAGGTCGATCCACTCGCGGGACAACTCCACCGCCTCGCACACTGCGGGCTCCCCGTCGTAGATCAGGATCAGGCCGGGGGCGGTGGAGCGACCAAAGGCGCGCTCGTACCACGCGATCTGCTGGTGCCAGCCTCGATTGCGGATCAGGCGCGCGAGCCCTTCCCCGCAGTCAAACCACGAGCTGTCGCCCGTGACCTTGAGATCCCAGATCCCGGCGCGCGGGTGGAGAAGGTCCGCGCGAGCCTTGCACGGGCCGATCCCGTCCTCCTCCCAGAAGCCCGACACCTCGCCCCGGCTATCGTTGATCACGGCGGCGGCGTACGGGTTGGCCTGCGCCACGCTGGCGAGGTGATAGGCGCGCTCCTCAAGCGCGGGCGGGAGGACCAGCAGGCCCTCGGGCGGCTGCCAGTCGCAGGCCAGCAGGGCGCCAGCCTCGCGGAGCCGATCGGCAAGCGCGGCCTTGGTGCCCGACACCGCGAGATCGCGCGCCGAGCACTCGGCCTTGAGCGCTGCCGCGCTGTCCTCGATCAGCCCCTCGGGGCGCTGGGCGATCTCCTCGTCCCAGGTGCCCGTCAACAACGCGCTGGTAGCGGTGCCCAGCATCATCGGGGCGGTGGGCTTGCGGTTGTCCTGCGCCTCGTAGTGGGCGCGGCCCTTGGCAGCCTTGCGCAGCCGCGTGGAGCTGAGCGCGGTGCGGGCGTGGTACTGGTGGGCCGGTAGGCCCTCGACGATCTCAACGGTCATGATCCCTCGTGGGTTGGGTGCCGCGTCGCGGCGTTGACTTGGGGAGATTGACAGCCCGCGAAAGGTCTGTCAAGGATACAAAGGGAACCGGAGGTAAACGAATGACAACGAAAGACACAAGCAAACAGCCACTCACAGTTCTAGAGCTGGCCCACCTCTACGGGCGCAACGTGAAACAGATCCGCTACGCGCTGCGGTACCTGGGCGTTGAGCCTCGCACGCTGATCCGTCCGAGGCGCTACAACCCCGACGACCTGATCCCCGCGTTCGGAGATCCGCCCCAATGAGCGCCCCGCGCCGATGGGTGCCGATTGCCCACGATATGATCGACGATCCCGACGTATGGGGACGCGATCCGCGCGTGCTCGATTCGGCCAGCTCGTGGATCTGGATACTCACCCGCGCTAACTGGCGGGACAATCCAGGGCACAACCCGCCGCTGCGAGCGGGCCAGCTCCTCACGACGCAGGGCAAGCTCGCCACCGCGTGGGGCGTGTCGCGTAGCGTGGCCCGCAGGCGGGTGGATCGGTGGCAGGCTTCGGGCCTCGTGGAGCTGTCCAGCATAGGCCGCGCGACCCTGATCACGGTGTGCGCGTGGGGCCGCTGGCAAGCCCAGTTTGAGACGCAACTGAGGCGCAACCGAGACGCAACTGAGGCGCAACCGGGGCGCAAACTTCCCGAGCAAGATCAACCGCTTGCGGAAAGTGAGACGCAACTGAGGCGCAACACAGACGCAACCGAGACGCAACTGAGGCGCGCAACTACAGTACCAGAGAACCAACTACCTACTACCAACGATCAAAAAACGTCGCCGCCCAACCTCGCCACCAGGGCAGGGCGGGAGCGGGCCTACCCGGCCAAGGCGCGGCTGGCCCGGTCTGGTTCGCGTCTGGTCTACCCTGAGCCCTTCGATCGCCTGCTGGCCGCCTACCCCACGCCCTCCCAGCGGGGACGCCTCGCGCCTGCGGCGGCGTATCCGGTGTGGCGGGCTCGGGCGATCGAGGGCGAGGACGTGGCCGATCGCATCATCACCGAGGCGCGGGCCTTCGCTCGCTCGTTTGTGCCCGAGGGGAAAACTTCACTTGACTACGTGCCGGCGCTGGCGGTATGGCTCAAGCGCGAGCCGTGGCAACAGCCCAGCTCGCAACCCAACCCAACCCCCATGCCTGACGCATGGGATCTATTCTGAGAGGGAGACAATGGACCGAGACACGATCGATCGGATCTTGCCTGACGGCTGGGAGCTTCACGGCTGCTGGGATGTGCTCGTGAGCGCCAAGCGCGGGGATCTCACGGTGTGCCTGCACCCGGACGAGATGTTCAGCATCCAGGACTACGACTACCTTGGCCGCCAGGTGCCCACCTACCTGACGGCGGAGCGGCTGGCCGAGATCCCGCAGGTGGTCGCAGCCCTGCGGATCGCGCGGGACGTGCTCCCGGCTAAGACGCTCCCGCCCGTCCCTGAGGTGACAGCATGACCCCGGCAGAGCAGCAGGCAGGCCGGCACCTCTGGGATTACGAGGGCGGGAGCGTGCAGCGGATCAACGTCCACCGCGCAGGCTCGCATGAGTTTTGGGGCCACCCCTCGGCGGCTGGCGTCTGGTCGCGGCCAGTGGGCGCGCTCGATGTGACCGACGAGGAGCGCCGCTTGAGGGCCTACCGCGCCGCGATGGCCGATCGCTTTGCTCGCTTCACCGCTGCGCAGTTCGACGGATACCGCACCGGGGGCAGGGGCGCCGACAAGTGGACCACCGCGAGGGCTCGCGCCCTCACCACCTGCCAGCGCTGGGCCTCGGAATGGGCGCGGGAGATCCGCCGCCCCGCAACGCTGCGCGAGGCGAAGGTGTGCGCCTTCCCCACGCTCGCCCTGGCGGGCACACCGGGCAGCGGTAAGACGCACCTCGCCACCTCGGCGCTCCGCGTGCTGGCCGTGGAGGGCGGGTGCTCGATCGCCGCGTGGCCGGTGGTCGATCTGCTGTCCGCCGTCAAAGCCCGCTTTGACCGCCCCGAGCTGCCCGACCCGATCGCGGCGTGCGTCTCGGCGGACGTGCTGCTACTCGATGACCTGGGCGCGCATCACCGGACAGACTGGAGCGTTCAAACCCTCTACGACCTGATCAGCAGGCGCTACAACCGCAACCCGGACGGCCTGCTGATCCTCACCACTAACGCGGCCACGGCTGACGCTGAGGCGTTCTGGCGCGGGCTGCTGGCCGACCAGTCAAACCCGCAGGTGGCCCGCATCGCGGACCGCATCCGGGGCGCGCTGGTGAGGATGCACGATGACGACCACGGCCCGATCCCGAGCTACCGATGAAGGGGGACACGATGAAACTGCACGATCATGAATACATCTTTCAGCCAGAGAACACGGGCGAATTTTGCTGGCGCTTAGCGGTGCCGGGCGGGTGGGTGTACGTGTTTGGCGCACGCGGCCGCGGCAGCGATCGTGAGTGGTTTCAGGAAGACGTGCAAGGTACGTGCTTCGTGCCCGACCCCTACGCCTTCCACGTCAAGGGCAAGGGCAAGGGCAAGGGCAAGCCCTCAAAGTTTGGGACGGTGGGTTACTGATGATCACGATCCCCACCCTCTGCGCGCTGGCCCTCCAGCTCTGGACCGCTGACGCCGCGATCTGGTACGCCCCGCGCCTGCCCTCCATGCTCGCCACCTGCGAGGACGTGGCCACCGAGGCCAGCCGCAGGGGGCACGATCCCGCGCTGCTGATCTCAGTGGCGTGGGAGGAGTCCCGCATGACGTGGGCCACGAGCCCAGCCGGGGCCGTCGGCCCCCTCCAGGCGCTCCCCTCGCTCTGGTGTCCGCAAGGCACGACCGCAGGCTGCGACCTGATCGCCGCTGGCGTGGATGCATGGGAGGAGTGGCAGGACCGCTACCCGCGCCCCGTGGAGACGGCCTGCCACTACAACGGCGGCAACCGCTGCGGGCCTCAGTCGCTGGCCTACGCTGAGCGGGTGATCACGCGGTGGCATGAGCTGACCGCCTTCGCCTACGGGGGGCCGGATGGCTGCTAACCGTCGCGCCGTTCGCGCCGTTGTCGGCTGGATTGATGGCCGGATCGTGCCGCACGTCCGCGTCGGGCGCGAGCGGTGGACCCCGAGGGCCAAGCGCTACCGCGCCGATCAAGATCGGCTAGAGGTGCTGCTGCGCGAAGCGTTCGATCGGGCTGGCGTCCAGCAGGCCGGGGCACCGTGGGCGCTCCGCGTCTGGGCCAACTTCGCCCCGGCCAAGTCAACCGGCCAGATCCCGAAAACCTGCGGGGACGTGGACAACCTCGCCAAGAGCGTAGCAGACGCGCTCCAGCGCTCGGGCTGCACTCCTGACGACTGCCACATGCACAAGCTGGAAGCCCGCAAGCTGCGCGTCCCTACCCGCGACCAGGAGGGGATCGAGTGGGCCGTGTACTGGATCGAGGACGAGGGGGGATCGGATGCCTTTTCCAGAGCATAAAACCGCCGCCCCGTTTCCGTGGTACGGGGGCAAGGTGATGCAATCCGATATGATCTGGTCGCGCTTCGGAGATCCCACCAACTACGTGGAGCCGTTCTTCGGATCGGGCGGCGTGCTCCTCAACCGACCGAGCCCGCACAACGTCGTTGAGACGATCAACGACTTCGACGGATTCGTGGTCAACTTCTGGCGCGCAGTCCGAAGCGACCCCGACCGCGTCGCGTGGTACGCGGACAGCCCGCCCGCCGATCTTGATCTCTGGGCTCGTCACGATTGGCTCGTGCGACTCAAGGCCGAGGGCTCGCTGGTGGAGTCGTTGCAAGGGTGCCCCGACTTCTGCGACGCAAAGATCGCGGGCTGGTGGGTGTGGGGGATCTGCTGCTGGATCGGCTCGGGCTGGTGCTCCCGCACAACACGGCAGCGCATCCACGCACACGACGCAGGTAGGGGCGTGCACTCGACCAGCACATCACGGCAGCGCATCCACGCGGGCAACGCAGGCATGGGCGTGCACTCCGAGGCAAGTTCGATCGATCGCATGATGCGCCTATCCAAAAGGATGCGGCGCGTGCGTATCCTCTGCGGCGATTGGTCAAAAGCCGTTCAATCGGGCGTGATCCGGTACGGGACCACAACAGGCGTCTACCTCGATCCGCCCTATTCGGAGGCAGCAAAGCGAAAGGCCGATCTTTACTCCGAGGACTCGCTGACAGTGGCCGACGACGTGCGCGCGTGGTGCGCCGAGAATGGAGACGATCCGAAGCTGCGGATCGCTCTGGCAGGCTACGAGGGCGAGCACGAGGAGCTAGAGCGAATCGGGTGGACCGTTGAGGAGTGGAAGCCGCACGGCCACGGGTACGCAAGCCAGGCAAAGCATGTGGAGCAGGGACGCGAGAACGTGAACCGCGAGCGCGTCTGGTTTTCGCCCCACTGCCTAAAGACGCGCTCAAGCGATCTTCCGTTGTTCGCAGGCACGCAGGGGGACGAATGACACGCCGCCGCAACGGCTCGATCCCGTGGGGCTACCGTGCAGGGCCGGACAGATCCACCCTGACCGTAGACCCCACCGAGCAGCGCCTGATCCGTGATGCCCAGCAGCTAGGGGCGCGGGGGCTCACGCAGCGCGCAATCGCTCAAGCCCTCAATGATCGAGGCTACACCAACCGGGCAGGCCCCGTTCCTGCACTCCAGCATCCCCAGACTACTCGACGCCGAGCCCGCACCGATCCCCGACCCCCACGCCCCACCGCCTCCCCGCCGCCTCTGCGCGGTGGACCTGCGGGACGATGAGGGCTGGGTGTCCTGCGATCGGCTCGGGGACTATCTGGGCAGCAGTTCGATCGCCGCCTCGCGGGCGGTGCAGTATCGGTTAGGCGTGGACCTGGAGGACAAGGATCGCCGCCGCAAGCGCAAGCGCACCGAGTACCGCTTGACCGATGACGAGTGGCAGCAGCTCCAGCACGTCCGCAGCGAGATGGAGGTGATCAACGAATACGGGCGATCGTTTGGCTGGCACTATACGGACGTGACCGACGAGGATCACGGGCTGGAGATCCGGCTGCGCTACCGCATCGGAAACCAGGTCACGCCGATCGCGTGGCAGTGGAGGCGATCGGACGGGTGCCTAGCTCCTGACGTGCTCACGCTCCGCGAGGCGCTGGACCAGCTCACGGGGGATCATCCGGTGCGGCTGTCATTCAGGAAGAAAGTGAAGGACACCAGCGCGCACTGGGAGGAGGACGAGTGATCGATCTGAGGCTGGGCCGGTGGCAGGACGCGCTTGCAGACGTGGAGCAAGTGGACGCCGTGATCGTGGATGCGCCCTACTCGGCGCGGACGCATGGCGGGCACGATGGGCAATCGAGCGATGCGAAATGGAACGGATCAGGCAGGCCCACAGAGCGCCGATCCATCGACTACACCGGGCACACCGTGGAGGACGTGCGCGAGGTGGTGGCCTCGTGGGTGCCTCGCACTCGGGGCTGGTTCGTGACCATCACCGATCACATCCTCGCCGCCGAGTACGAGCGGGCGCTGGCCGATGCTGGCCGCTACGTGTTCGCCCCTCTGCCCTGGTACGCTCCCGGCTCCCGCGTCCGCCTCGCAGGCGACGGCCCCAGCTCGTGGACCTGCTGGATCGTGGTGGCCCGACCGCGCCGAGGACAGCACCGAGACGGGACAAGCTGGAGCAAGTGGGGCACGCTGCCCGGTGGCTACCATATCAGCAGCGACCGCCGATCCGTGGTGGTGGGGGCTAAGCCCCTCGCCCTTATGCGCGCCCTCGTGAGGGACTACACGCGCCCCGGTGATCTAGTGTGCGACCCCTGCGCAGGTGGAGGCACCACCGCCCGAGCCTGCCAGCTTGAGGGCCGCCGCTTCGTCGGGGCAGAGGTGGACCCCGACACCCACCGCGCAGCCTCCCAGCGGCTGGCGCAGCCCTACACCGCGCCACTCTTCGGGGACGAGGAGCAGCCCGCGCAGGTGGACTTGATCGGATGATCTACACCCTCGCCCAGCCGATCCAGATCCACCACGCCCGCCAGTGGGTGGAGGTGCCCGAGGGCGCACGGGTGGAGCTGATACGCCGCGCAGACCTGCCACCACGAGGGCCGATCCTGCGGACGCTGGACCGCGCCAACGAGGGCCAGAAGCCCCCGACGTGGCGGGCTGTCCGCCTCTGCTCAGCGTGGCCGCCTCTGGAGGCGCGGCGGGTGGTCGTGGTGCGGGTGGACTGCCTGCGGCGGGTGGAGCGCGCGTGATGTGCTAGAGTGGAACGCAGCCCCAACGGAACAACATGGGAAGATCAAAGACAGGAAAGGACGCGATCGCCAAAGTGGAGCGAGCCCGCACCGCGCTTGATATGCGGCGCAACGGGGCCAACTACCGCGAGATCGCGGATCGGCTGGGCGTCGGCGTGGGGACCATTCACCGCGACGTGTCGCAGGCCCTGCGGGCTCTGGTGGCAGAGCAGCGGGAGAAGGCCGCCGAGCTGCTGGAGCTGAGTCTGGATCGGCTGGATGCGATCTACGAGGCCGCTTGGACCGCCGAGGACTACGCGATCTGCCTGCGGGTGATCGACCAGCAGGCCAGGCTCGTGGGGCTGGAGGCGCCGCAGCAGACCGAGGCCACGGTGAAGGTGGTGCGGGAGGACTAGGTGGGCACCGTCACGATCCCCACGCTCCACCCTGCTCAGGCGCAGGTGGCCGCCGAGGCCGCCCGGTTCAACGTGGTGTTTTGCGGGAGGCGGTGGGGTAAGACGGTGCTCGGGCGCAAGCGCGTGACAGAGGCCGTTCTGGCCGGTGGTAAGGCTGCGTGGTTCGCCCCTGACTACACCTACCTTGAACGCCCGTGGGAGGACATAAAGGCCGCATGGGCCGGGATGATCGCCCGCGTGAGTGAGCAGAAGCGCAAGATCTGGACCGTCACCGGGGGCGAGCTGCACTGCTACACGCTGGACAAGGCCGAGCCCGCACGGGGCGAGCACTTCGACGAGGTGGTGATCGACGAGGCCGCCTTCGCGCCGAAGCTGCGCCGCCAGTGGCAGAGCGCGATCCGGCCTACCCTCGTTGACCGGCAGGGCCGCGCCTGGTTCCTGACGACGCCCTCGGGCCGAAACTTCGCGCATGAGCTATGGGAGCGGGGGCAGGCGAGGGACGAGCCCGAGTGGCAATCGTGGCGGCTCCCCTCGTGGACTAACCCGCACGTACCCCGCGAGGAGATCGAGGCCCAGCGGGGCAAGATGCCGGACTGGATCTTCGCGCAGGAATACGAGGCGATCCCCGCCGATCAGGGCGGGAACCCCTTCGGGCTGGCCTATCTGCGCGAGGCGTGGGGGCTCGTGGAGCCGGGGCCGCCGATCGTCTACGGGGTGGACCTTGCCCAGATGGTGGACTGGACGTGGGTGATCGGCCTCGACCGCGCGGGCAACGTGGTGCGCTCGGAGAGGTGGCAGGGCGAAAGCTGGGCCGTGACGAAGCGCCGGATCGGGGAGATCGTGGGGGCTGCGCCCGTGCTGCTGGACGCCACCGCCAAGCGGGAGATCTTCGAATCGTTGCAGCGCTCAGGCGTCTACGTGGAGCCCTTCACGTTCACGGCCCCGGCAAAACAGGAGCTGTTAGAGGGGCTGGCCCTCGCGGTCCAGGAGGGCCGGATCAAGTACGAGGACGAGCGGCTGCGCGCCGAGCTGGAGGTGTTCACGTACTCGATCAGCGGCGGCGGCTACGTGCGGTATGCAGCCCCGAGCGGGGCGCACGATGATGGGGTGATGGCCCTCGCGCTCGCGCTGAAGCACGGGCGGGCGCATGGCCTCTGGACTGACGCGCAGGCCGCGCAGTGGACCAGCACCACGAGCAGGGCCGCGAGGACCGGTGCGCGCCTTCGGGGCTTGCTGTAGCGGCTGGCCGTGGTAGGGTGCCCGCACCGCTTCGGATCGTTTCACTTTTGGGTTGGTGGCATTAGGTCCGGGGCGTGGCTCGCGGCCCCGCCTGCGCTCCCTCTGCGGGCGGGGCTGCGATCCACTTGACGGGCGTTCAGCGGTTGTGCTAGGCGACGGCCTAACCTTCGGAGGTGTAGGCTTGCGCAACCTGATCACCCCATCAATCCCGCAGTGGTCCAGCGGGACGCCTGACGTTGAGTCAAAGCGCGCCCTCGGCGTGGCTCAGAAGTTCGGTTACTCGGGCCTCCCTGGTCTATATCAGGAGATGATCCAGACGTGGCCCGCGCTGCGTACTGCCTACGGGCGCACGCTGGACACCGTGGCGAGCGTGACCGTTGAGGCCCCGCCGCTGGAGGACGAGACGCCCGAGGAGCGCCGCTACAACGAGCGGCTGGCCTCTGCCCTGCTGGATGGCCGGATCGGCCTCGCATCGGCGGACGGCCTGCGCTCGGGCTTTGGCGAGGTGCTGGCCTCGGCCTTCTCCTGCCACGCCTTCGGGTTCTCGGTGCTGGTCCCCTACTGGGAGGGCCGCAGCCTGGGCGACGAGGGCGCGGGGCTGGAGTCTGGCCAGCGCCTGATCGTGGAGCCGCTGGCGCAGTCCTCGGTCGCGCGGTGGATACCGGACCCCGAGACGCAGGACTACTCGCGGATCGCCTACTACACCACCAACGGCTTTGCGCGGTCCACCAACCAGATCGCCCGCGATCAGCTCGTCCACTTCACGCACCGGGGGCTACCCGGCCAGTATTACGGGGACGGGGAGCTGCGCGCGCTGGTCCTGCTCTATGAACTACTGAGCACGATCCGCCGCCAGCAGTACCAGATCAACCAGCGCAGCACGGGCGTTGTAGTGGTCCGCGAGGGACCGGGAGCGGGCAACGCCAACCGGGGCGGGCTCGAATCCCAGCTTGAGCGCTTCGGTGATGGCCAGCCGTGGGTAGTCGTGCCGCAGGGCGCGGACTTCTCGGTGCAGTTTCCGAGCGGCAGCCCGCCCAACCTGATCGAGCAGATCCGCCACATCGACGCCGAGGCGCTCAATATGTGGGCGTCCATGATGGA
>Ga0070749_10001826_pt1 | contig 14361 bp, 8 predicted proteins | sample VirMetDEL_Nov_18_FD_75180 | JGI IMG/M metagenome (GOLD analysis project Ga0070749, IMG submission 75180) | Aqueous microbial communities from the Delaware River and Bay under freshwater to marine salinity gradient to study organic matter... | ecosystem: Environmental > Aquatic > Marine > Coastal...
CGATGCTCGCCGTGGTGATGCCGTTGATGACCGAGGTCGTGAAGTCCCCTTCGAAGACACAGTCCTCGATAACCGCCCGGTCCGTTCCAACGAGGCGGATGGCCTCGGTCGAAGTGGTCGTGATGGCGGTCGAGTCGAGGGTGGCCAGGAAGTGGAAGCCACAGCGGCGCACGACGAGGTCGTCAGCGCCAGCGACGGTGATGATCGTGATGAGCATCGTTTCGTCGGCCGCATCGGTCCCGTAGAAGTCGCAGTCCTCGATCGTGAAGCCAGCGGCGTTCACGTCGATGGGCGCGGCAAGGGATGCGATGTTCGTGACGAAGCGAACGTTCTTGATGGTCACGTTCGCGGCGTCGATGTCGACATCCGCCGTGTCGGCGGTCGTGAAGGTGATCGTCGGGCGCTTCTGTCCCCAGCCGAGCCCGATGATGCTGACACCGGCGACATCGAAGGCGATGCCCGCCGCCGCGGTGACAGTCTCGGCATGGCCCGGAGCCAGGTAGATGGTGTCACCCTGGTTCGCCGTGCACTTGTCGAGCGCCTGGGCGATGGTCGCCAGGGCCTTGCCCGGCTCCTTGCCGCTGTTCCCGCTGGCCCCGTTGACGGAGTCGACGTAGAAGACGCTCCCGAAGGTGTCACCGAGCGCGGCTGTGCCACGCCCGGAGGGAGTCATGATGCTGAGCAGCCTACCGCTCATGGTGATGTCCTTTCCGCGGGCGGCTTAGAAGCGCCGGCCCTCTCGTGGTTTGCGGCTGCCGTGGATGTAGAACTCCTTCGGCCACCGCCTGAGCTTTCGCGGCTTCGGGTTACACACCGTGCAGTTGCAGGACTGCTTCGGGTGCTCCGCTTCCGCGACAGGGGCAGCCGTGACAGTCACGAACTGCCCCTGATCGTTTCGCTTGCGCGTCGCCGGCATAGCCGGCTACGCCATGTTCGGGAGCAGGATGCCCCAACACATCGTGCCGGCGTCCGTGCAGGTCGCATGGATGGTGCCGTCGTCCTGGAGGAAACGGCCCAGCTCAACCGCGATGTACCGCACGTCTGACGCGGCCAGGGTGACGGTCAGGTTGCCCAGGTCGGCCAGCTGCGACGGCGGCCGGTCGCCGGCCAGGATGGTGACGGTGTCCCCGGAGCCGTCCGCGAGGAACTTCAGGAGCAGGAGCCCCTTCCTCGAGGGTGCTGCGATGACCCAGCCATCGGTGGGGGTCGTCGCGACGGTTCCCGAAGCGTCCGGGAGGTCGGAAGAGCGCGTGTTCAGGGTCAGCTCTTCGAGGGCTACTGCGGTCGTGGCCATGTCTCAGTTCTCTCTTTCAGTGACAGAGTCGGGGGGCGGCTTACGTCGCCTGGGTGACGTCGATGCTCGCGAGCGCGTAGGGCCGCAGCACCTTCGCGCCGTAGACCGTGAGGCCCTTCATGGCATCGCCGAACCTGAGTTCGGGCTTGTAGGCGTCCGTCTCGACGATCTGCTCGGCGAAGGTCGCCCCGACCGAGTGCCCCGCGATGAGGGTGTAGGTCGAGCCCGACACCGGGACGGTGTTGGACTTCTTGACCATGAGCCCACCCGCTTCGCCGACCGGAGCGCCGCGCAGGGCCGAGCGGTTCTCGCCGGTGCCGAAGCTGACGAAGCGCGGGTCCTTGCGGAGCATGCCCTCGAACCACGGGGGGACGACCACAAAGCGACCATCCGAGGGGACGTTGTTCTCGGTGAGCTTCACGTCGAGGTCGACGAGGATCTCATAGGCGTCGTCGTCGGATGCTCCCGTGCCGACCGAGGTCGCGGCCGAGAGCTGGTTGCCAGAAGCAACGCCAGCAGAGAGCAGGGCGGAGACGTACGCGTCGATCGTGTCGGCCATGCCCCAGGCCGCCTCCTTCATCGCCTCGTCCATGATCTTCGGCTTCTGCTGGGCCTTGTCGACGGAGTCGAGGTAGAAGTGGTAGTAGCTGCCCTGGTCGATGAGGAGCATCTGCGCCGAGTCGTCGAGGACTTCCGCAGCGGCGATGTTGGAGTTCTTCGTGTAGGCCGAGATGGCCACGCGGCCAAGGGAGTTGATCTTGACCGAGTCGCCGTAGCCCTTGATGTCGCCCTCGTAGTCATTGTTGAGCAGCTCGCGATAGACGTGAGCGTCGTTCAGGTTTGTGAGGATGCGACTCGCCCACAGCGTGGGAATGAAGTTGTCGATGGTCATGGCTGCACACCTTATTTAGCGTTTTGCAGCCCCACCCTCGGCTATCTCTTTGAGAGTGACGTGTAGGACTCTGAGCCAGAGACCCCAAGAGCGGCATCCACCGCGCCGGGGTTCTCCCGCATGAGCCTATCCATCTCTTCTCTCGACAGCTTCTTGAGCCCCTCGAGCGTGTAGGGTGTGCCATTGCCGCGACCCGGGGTCGCATCCGGCTTTGGCAGGCCCTTCCGTCGGGGTGCCGTCTGCTGCCGCCTCTGAGCGATCTTCGCGTTCTCGTCTGCCTCGGAGAGCATCTGCTTCACCTTGCGGTAGAAGCGGAGGTTCAGCGCGTACCCTTTCTCGGGTCGGCCGCTCTCCAGCTCCTGGCGCACTTCCGGGTGCTTGGCCAGACCTTCTTCGATCTGACGCCACTCGGACTCCGAGACGCCCGTTGCATCGATATTGCCAGTGCGCTGCTGCCCCTGGGGGTTGCCGCGCTGTTGCCCCTGCTGCCTCTGGCGTCGCCGCCATTCGAGGAAGGTGTCATAGAGCTGAGGGTTTTCGTCTTCGAGCTGGAGCAGGATCGAGGGGTCTTCCTTCGCCTGTTCCTGGATGCCCTGGAGCGTCAGCTCCAGAACCATGGCCTGACGGCCCGTCTCGAAGGCTTCGGCCTGGACGCGGCTGAATCGCTCAGCGTAGTCAGACTCGATTTCCTCTTCGGCTGTGTTGCGGGCGAGTTCGAGCGCCTGCTTCACTGCCTGGCCCCTGAACCGTGCCGGGGTCTCGGCAATACGGGTCGGGTTTTCCGCGATGATCGCTGCCCATCCCTCCGCGTCGCGCGGTGTGGCTCCCTGGTCTTCTTCCCCATCGTCCGCATCTTCTTCGTCGGGGGAGCCTTCGGGCTGGTCTTCGAGGTTGTCGCCGGTTTCGTCATCCGTGGAGAGGTTCTCGAGGATCCCCTCCTGCTCGTCTCCCGCGTCGAGGCTATCCCCCTCTGGGGTGCCTTCGGCGTCTTCTGGGCGAGTGGCTGCTTCTGTAACCAAGCCTTCTCTCCGAAAGTGGAACTGCGAGAAGGATAGCACAGATGAACAGATGGGGGCCGCGATGGTCGAGGGGAGGCCAGACTCGGACTAAGCGGGACGGTTTCTCTCCGTCCGTCTGGCGTGTATGCCCCCGGCTCCGGGGCGGAGGGTGGAGCCGGGGGCCTGGAGGTTCGGCGGATGCCACCGCCGCGGTCAGTCTACCATCCCCAGCAGTTCCTGCGTCTTCCCGGTCCGGGCGTAGACGGTCGATCCGACGACCACGAGCAGCCCGTCGCGCTTCAGCTCCGAGACCCGCTTCCACACGCCTTCCAGGTGCGGCAGCTTCTCGGCGATCTCCCCGCTGCACATCGCGCCGTACTGGCGAACCGCCAGGATGATCTCGCGCTTGCTGCCCTCCCGGTCGGCCTTCGCGGCCTCGTGCGATGTCCGGGGGTCGCTGTTGCGGGCGAGCGGGGGGTCCAGTAGCGGCTCCGGCTGGTCTCTGGGGGACGGCCTGCTTTCGATGGCTTCAAAGCCCCCGTCCTTGGCTCGCGGGCGGCCATGCCCGAGCGCCTCGAACTGAGGGCAGCGGCAGTTCCCCTCGGAGAACATCGCCGCCGCCGCGCAGGCCCCTCGGACGTGGGTCTCTGGGTCGATCTTGTGGTTTGCCATGTGGTGGTGGCACATGCACCGTGAAGCAGTCATTATTCCGATACCTCCGCCGCTGATTGTGGCCCACGGCCACAGAATCAGTCAACCGAGGCGAGGGCCTTCTGTACCGCCTGCATGTCGCGCGGGGTGAGGGTGCCGCCGCCCAGGAAGATGGCGCTCGCGGGGTTCCGCTTCTTCCAGCGGTCGCGGGCGTCGAGCCCCGGCAGGTCGCTCCAGATGCGCAGCCGCACGCCCCGCACGATCTTCGGCGGGTAGCCGGCGGCGACCTGCGAGACGGCGCGGTTCATCTTCGACTTGTCCGAGCTGCCGGCAGCGTTACGGACTTCCTGCCAGAGCTGGTCGAGCAGGACGGCCTCGTCTGATGTGAATCCGCGATAGCGAGGCAGCGAGTAATACTCGCTTTGCATCTTCCGCAGGAGCTTCCCGAGCGGGGTGTCGCTGATGCCGGTGTTCCGCTCGATGTAGGCCTGGTCCTCTTCGGGGAGCATCTGCCGCCAGGCGTCGACGGCGGTCCAGTTGACCTCGCCGGTGTCCGGGTTGGTCGCTTCCTCGATCGCCTTGAAGTAGAAGTCGAGCGGGGTCTTCGGGTCCCGCCGCTTCTTGTCGGTGAAGTAGTCCTGTTTCAGCACGCTCACTTCGTGCAGGCGGTCGGCCCGAGACTTCAGCCAGTCCTCCCGGCGCACGTTGCCGGTCAGGAAGAGTTCATCCGCTGCCTGCTGCTGCTCGCGGATGGTGTCGACCTTCTCTCCGAGGATGGCGCTGGCGTCCTGCCGTTCGGCGCTGGTCTTGCGCCGTACCTCCAGCTCCTTCTTCAGGGTCGGGTTGTTCTCGACGAGCTTCGACTTCTGGACGGGCTCGAGGTCGTCGTATCCGGTGCCGAACTCGTCCCGCGCGTAGCGGTCGAGCAGCTCCTTCGTCCCCTCGCCGCCAAGGTTCAGGCCGCTGGCCTGGACAAGGCTGCCCGCCGGGCCGATGCGCCCCTCGTTCTCGGGGATGATCTTGTCGACGCCCGGGACGGTCTGGCGCGCCGCCTCGGCGACCATGCCGGCCCCGATGGGCTGGAAGACATCTTGGGCGAACTGCTGGGCCCGGCTGACCACGCCTCGCGGCCCGACGGTGTCGATGGGTCGGCCGTAGAAGTCTTCGCCCATGGCCTGGTTGACGAGCGCGCGAGGAAGCACGTTCTCACGGGCCTGGAAGAAGCTGATCGGGTCGAGCATGCGCAGAGCCGTGTCCATCTGCCCCATGAGGTCGAGGTCAACGCGGGAGCCGGAGCGGCCCCGAAGGAAGGGGATCTGCGGCTGGAGGAAGTTGCTGTTGTAGCCGATGCCGATGCCGAGCTTGTTGTAGCGGGCCCCCGGCTTGTCCCCGTAGTCGATCGGGTTGTAGCGGTCCCAGGGGAGCATCTCCCCGGTCGCCGCCAGGTGGATGAGGTTCGCGGTCGCGGCGAGGAAGACCGCGCCGCCCAGGTAGTAGCTCCCCCAGAGCCGCTTGTTCGGGCCCGCGAAGACGGAGCCCGCCTGCCGGATGAAGCTCTCGGTCTCGTTCGTGCTGAAGATGAGGCTGTGGAGGATGGTCTTCAGGGGCCGGTTCTTGATGACGCTCTGGAAGTTCCCGAGCGTCGAGAACATCTTGTTGACTTCCATCGCCGCATTCGCCGCGATCTGTGCTGACGACCAGTCGGGATGTTGTTCGATGAGTCGCGGGAGGATGAAGTTCTCCAGCGCGAACTTCTGGCTCTGCGGGTAGACGCCATCGAAGAGCCCGGTCTGCATGGCCTTGTCGATCTGCTTCAGCCGGCCACGGGCCGCGCGGAGTGCGCTCTTATCGGCAGAGGCTGCGGCTTCGTCGATGGACTCCTGAAGTGACCGGCGGATGTCTCGCGCCATGAGGCTGGCGTCATGCTGAATCCAGCCGTTGTCTGCGACGAGCTTCAGGGTGAGGTCGGGGCGCTGGGAGAAGAGCACCTTGTCACTGAGGATCTCTTCCTGAAGCTGCCGGCGGAAGCTCGGGCTGATGTTGGCCCGGATGATGTCCCCGACCTGCTTCGGGAACTTGGCGATCTTCACGGCGGCCTCGACCGGCTGGCCGCGGAGGAGCGCGTCGATGCCCGCGCCGAAGGCCGCGAAGCCGGAGCGGGTCGCGAAGTCGACCTGCTGGAAGAAGGAGCCGACCAGCTTCGTCCGCTTGGCGATGCCGCCGGCGGTCTGGATGGCGTTCAGGATGTCGAACTTCCCGATCTGCCCGAGGGAGAGCGGCGGGCCGTACATCCCCTCGAGCAGGTCGGCGAGGTTCTTCGGAACCGCGATCGGCTCCGTGAAGCGGAGGGCTGCCCGCTGCTTCGGTGCCACCTGATCGGCCGCGTCGAATCCGAACTCCTCCAGCGCCGCGCGGATGCCGGCGGTGTCCTCTTCCTTGACGATGAAGCTGACCGGCTTCCCTTCGAAGGCGGGGATGCGCGGTACCCGGTAGCCCTCAGGCACGAGCCCGGTGCGCCGGTCAACCTTCACCCCGACGCTGAGTACCGGGTCGGTGACGCGCTTGATGAAGGCCTTCTGCTCGACGAACTCGATGCCCTGGAGCTTGCGAAGGGCGAGCATCTTGGCCGGGTCCTTGGAGAGGGGCTCGAGCCGGTAGAAGCCCTGCTTGTCCTCGAAGATGCCAGTGGCCAGCTCGGTAAAGGAAGCGTCCGAGCGGTGCTTCTGGAAGGCGCGCCGGGTGCCAAACCCGCTGCCCCCGCTGCGGAGCCGGGCCTCGACCTCGGGGCCGGTCAGCGACACGCGCCGCCAGTAGCGGGGGAAGTATTTCTCGTTCGTGATGCTCGGGTTCCAGGGCTCCCCGAGCCGCTTCATGTCGGCCTCGAATTGCCGGCCGACCGCCGTGGCATCGAGCCGCAGCCGGCTGTAGTAGGCCCGCAGGTTTTCGGGGACAGCGCCCTCGTCGTGCAGTGCCTGGTAGAGGGGCATCCAGTCCGCTTCGGGGTTGTAGCCGACCTCCTTGCCGAGATCCATCGTCTTGTTCGTGTCGAGCTCGACCTCGCGGCCCAGCCTGCCGACGCGGCCCTCGTACTGCCGGAAGGCCCCGATCGCGTAGCTCTCGCCGAGGGGGAAGCCCTCGACCTTGCGGATGAAGTCGTCACTGACTTCCTGAGCGCCGGCGGCGTAGTGGCGGGCGTCGTCGCCGGCGTCGTTCAGCTGCTCGGCGTTCTTGATCTCCTGCTCGAGGAAGTCGTGGTAGTCCTTCTGGGCAGAAAAAACCGCCCCCGGGCTGGAGTCCGAAGCGACACGACTGGACATCCATTCCCGGGCGGCGGCGTCAATCTCGGCCTGCTGGTCTTCAGGCAGCAGCCTTAGGCGGGTGTCGAGTTCCCCGCCCCTGGTGCCGGCGGCCTTGGGGCCGCCGGGGGCGTATTCTCCCCAGCCATATCGGCGGGAGAAGTCGTCTGCGGTTTGACGAACACGGCCCTTGAGCTGCTCCAGAGTTTGCCGGAGAGCGGGTGTGTCGAAGGAACCGAGCCTTCCCAGATAATCGCCACTGTTGTTCACCTCCAGGTAGTCGCCCCCAGATGCGAAGGTCTGGGTGCGGATTGTTGTGTCGGGCAACATTGTATCAAGATGCGAAGCCGCTCGCTCGTGGAAGAGGCGGTTCGCGTCGCGGAGCGCCTTCTGGACTTCCGCAGAAGCGCCCTGTCGGGCGACGACGTCGTCTTCGGTGGGGACACGGAAGACCCACGCGCCGTCAGAGGTCGGGACGATGGCGACACCGTACGGTGCGACCTCCTTGACTGCGGGGTCGTCTGCGAGCAGCCGCGACAGGGACTGTGCCTCGTCGTCGCTGATCTCGCGGCCGAGGTTGAAGGCGACACCGTTGTGCGAGAACTTCGGTGCGTCGGGGAACATCTTCGTCCAGGCCATGGCGTTCTGGTCGAGCACGTAGCCCTTCGCTGCCATATAGGCGTTGATGTGGTTCTGGCTCTGCTCGTAGACCGTGGCCTGCTTGACGCCGGTCTCCGGGGCGGGAGGCGCAAGCACTCGGGTCTGGGTCCCTGGGTGGAGCTGCCCCTCGTAGACGCCCGGGCCGTCGAACTCCCCGGGCGTCAAGAGCTTCATCTCATTCGCCAGGATGTCCCGGCCTTGGTCGTCTGTGAGGGCTCGGTGAACCGCGCGGTGATACTCGGCCTGAACCTCGAGCGGGGCCTCCTCGAAGCCCTGGGTGATGCGCTCGAGTTCTGTGCCCTTGCCCGGCGCGGTCTCCCATGAGACCTGGGCGAGATGTCGCTCGAGGCTCTGCTTGAAGTCGAAGGCCGGATCGAACTTCTTCCCCTTGCTGGCGGCGTCGTCCATGCGCTTGGCGACCCAGACCGCGGCCTGGACCTGCTTTGGCTTCCACCCCAGCTTGTTCGCGACCTTCGTGATCGAATCTGCAACGAAGGCGTACTGCGCTGGCGTCAGCGCGTCCGACTCATAGCCAAACGCCCGAGCCATCCACATGTCGACGGTGACGGTCGCGCCGGAGGCCTTTCGGAGCCGCATGGCTCGCTCGGGGTCGATCTCGTCGAGGAGGTCCAGGTAGAAGTTCGAGACCTTCTGCCACTGGCCGATGTCGCCGGCGATTCCGGGGATGTCGCTCAGGGTGTCGGGGATGTCTCCCTTGAGCAGCCCCACGATCGCGTCATCCCACTCCTTCCCGTCCATCGGGAGAACATGGTTGAGCATCGCATCAGATGCCGGGAAGTGGACGCGGACCGGGTCGCCGCTGGTGAACTGGTCCCAGGCCTTCAAGATGAACGAGCCCTGGCCAACGACGTTGTTCCGCGGGCTCGTGTAGGCGGCGATGCGGGCCAACCGGTCAGCGACCGCCGTGTTTCCCTGGGCGGCGTCCAGGAAGTAGCCGCCGGAGTTCTCGTACCAGTAGCGACCCTCGACGCCGGCGCGAGCCTTCCCCTCGACGCTGGCCAGCAGGCGATGAATGTCCTCGCTGTTGGTGATCCCCTTCGGGAGGCCGGCCAGGTTGCCGCCCCCGACATTCCGTCGCCTTGCGAGCATGTTCTCGGCCTCGGCTTCGGAGACGACCGCGAACTCGCTGCGGAGCTTGGAGGGGTCGAAGATGGCGATCGACGTGTCTGACTTGAATCCGTCGAATCCGGCTCGCTGCATTACATCCGCAGCCTGTAGCCAACTATCCCTTGGGGTCGCTCCTGATATGCGCCCGTTTGGGGAATATGCCTTTACGAGCGCGCGATAAACTTCCGACGCATCCGCCGAATTAGCAATCTCCCCCCGAATGTTTTCGGGGGCCGCAGCGATCACGCGGGAAACCTCATCAGGGGTCAGCCGCTCATGTAGGCTAAGCAACGTCAACCCCTCGGCGCTCCTCAGCGGGTAGACGCGTGCACTCGTTCCGTCAGCAAAGGACTTTACTGTGTAGTCATCCGCCACCTTAGGGTCGAGCGAGGCCCAGACCAGTCCGTCTGTTCCCGGCCGGATGTCGCCCTGAAAACCCACCCGCGTCCCATGGAAGAGCCGCGTGTCCGGCCCGACCTCCTCCGTCATGGCGAGTCGGGTGTTGCCCGCAAAGCTGAGGCTCGGGTACTTCGCCCCCGGCTCCTCGACGACCAGCGCGGGGAACGTCTTCTTCCCCAGGATGCTCAGCGCGGCCATGCGGTGCCCGCCCTCGAGCACGTAGGGGCCCTCGCTGTCGATGGCGATGATGAGCGGGTCGATGCGCCCAGTGCGCTTGATCTCTTCGGCCAGCGCCTTCGCGCGGTCGATGTCGTCCTTCGCGTAGAACAACTCGGTCGGCTTCGAGTTGAAGTCGGACATCGAGACTTCGCGGATGCCCGGAACCTCGCGGAAGTCCTCGCCCAGGCTGGCCGAGATGGAGCTTGTGTTGGGGATGTCCCGGCCCACTTCGAGCCCGTCGACGACCTCTCCGGCGCGGAGGTAGGGAACCCCGTCTTCTGCCACGGCTCGCGCTGTTGCAGCGTTTCGCACGCCGCGCGTCGCCGCTCCCAGCGCCCCACCCCCGAGGATGCCCCCGAGCCCGCTGCCGACCAGGTTCTCGAAGCGGTCGGGGACAAGGGGGATGTTTACGCGGTCGGCAATCTCGGCACCGGCACCAGCGCCAGCCAGGAGCCCGACGTAGCCAGCGTTCCCCGGCCCTTCGAGCAGTCCCCCGACCGGGTTGTACTTGCCCGTCAGCGCGGCCTTCGCGAGCTTGCTGGCGATGGGGAGCTTCTGGACGACGCCGCTCTTCGCAACCGCCCCGAGGACGCCCGGCAGGACCATGGTCGTGAGGGGGTCGAGGGCGAGGCCCGACCCAGTCTTGAAGCCGGCTGGGATGCGCTCGGAGCCGTAGAAGTCCTTCTCCCCGACGTCGCTCAGCTGCTTGATGTTCCCCCAGAAGCTCGTGTCCGCCTCGCGCCCGAGCTCCCCCAGCACCTTCTCCTGCCGCTTCTGGAAGGCGTCGCTGAAGCCGAGCGTCCCGACCTCCTTCACAGTGTTCCCGAGCCCGCTGAGGATGCTCTCCTTCGAGAAGCCTAGCTGCCCGTTCTGCACATCGCCGTACTGGACAGCGATGTTGCCCTGGAGGGCCTCGGTCAGGTCCTGGAAGGGGTCGAGGGCGTAGCTGCCGACCTTCAGCGCCTTGCCGAGGAGCCCGCCGCCGCCGCCCTGCTGGCGCTGGGCCTGCGCGTCCCGCACCTTCTTCGCCTGCTCGGTCTTGTACTTGGCCTGGGCTTCGGCCTGCTTCCGGGCGGTGAGGAGCGCCTTCGCGCGAGCGAGCGCGAGCGGGTCTTCGGAGTCAGCCAGGGTCGTGACCGCGGTCTTCAGGTTGTGCAGCTCGGTGAGCTTTCGCTGCCGCGATTCTTCGATGGACTCGTACTGCCAGATGGGGGCCTTGTACGTCATGCCGCTTCCTTCATCGGGCCTGTTGCCGGGCACCGGGGCGTGGTGAGAAGTTCGGTGTCGAGCGCCGTGTCGGTCGGGTCCTTACGCCACTCGTGATCGTCGAGGGGTACGCCGCAGCGCCGGCAGACACCACTAGCCATGACTCACCCCGCGAAGGCAGACAGCCCGAACTCTCGGCCGAATGGGGCTGCTCGCCGGCTGCGCTCCAGCAGGTCGGCATAGTCGAGGCCGAGACCCTGCTCCGCGACGCTACCGAGCGCCTGGCGGGCAGTGTTCGGCATGTCCCGGAACGCCTGCAGGTTGATGGTCGAGGGAAAGTCGCCGATGCCGATCGAGGGGTTGCTCACGGTCGAGCCGTACGCCTGGAAGGGGTTCGCCTTCATCTTGCCGAGCGCCTGCTGGATGAAGGGGGCATTGCCGAGGTCCGTCGGGGAATACTGGTTGAACTGGAAGACGGGGTCGGTCGTGGCTGTCCCGTAGGTGCCGCCGCTCTCCGCCTTCGGCATCTTCTTCGCGGCCTGCTTGCCCTTCTTCCCGAGCTTGGCGACAGGCTTGATGACCAGCTTTGTGTTTGGGTCGCGGCTGACCGCCATGACCACTTCCTGGTTCTCGCGGCCGGTCGAGGAGTCGCCCGTGATGACGGGCCCCGCGCCCGCGACGCCGCCCTGCTCGTACTTCGGCGGGATGTAGAGCCCCGTCGCGGGGTCGATGCCGCCGCCCACCCCGCTGGCGTATTCGTTCCCCAGGTCCTGATAGGTCTTGGGCGTCTGGTTCTGCCTTGCGATCCGTGCCTGCTCTTCGAGCGATGGGCCCAGCCCCGCGCTGTTCCCCGGCTTCAGCGGGTTCCCGTACGGGTCCGAGGCGTAGCTCGGCCCGCCCGTGAAGGTCTGACCGGCCGTCGATGTCGGCTTCGGGGTGGCGAACTCCCGGACGGGGGACAGACTCATGTTCCCGAGCTGCTGGAGGTAGGGGTTGTCCGCCTGGCTCGACGCGGACGCCTCGGAGAGGCTCGGGTACGCGCCGCTGAATGGCTGGTCGAGCTTTGACGTGTCCACCTGAGGAAGCTGTAGCTCGCGCACGAGCCCCTCCAGGATGCTGAAGGGCTCGATGGTCGCGCTGCGCTCCGGCTTTGGCGGGTCGAGGGAGTTGATGAGGCTGTTGTATGCGACGTAGTCCTGGGGGCCCTGCCGCGCGGTGAGGCGGTCGATGATGCCGAGCTTTCGGTCGGCGAGCCCGCTGCGCTGGATGAAGTTGAAGTTCTCCTGGCTGAGGAGCTGGTCGTTCTTCTGAAGGTCGGCCTGGATCTTCCCCATGCGCTGCTGATAGTTGAAGTTCGCCGTGTCGAGGCCGAACCGTGCCGCATCCGCGCCGTAGGCGAGGTCGGTCTGCCGGCGCGCTTCCCCAATGGCGAGGAGGTTCTTCCAGAAGTCCACATCCTGCCCGCGCATGCCGATGTCCTGGCTACGGGCCGTGAGGTTGTTGCCTGCGATCTGCTGAAGGATCGAAGCGAGGTCCAGAGGGATTTGCGTGCCGCCTACTGTCTCGACCATGGTTTACCTCACCAGCGAAAGAAGATTCGGGACGTTCTGAGGGAGATACGCCGGTGCCGAGCGCACCCCGTTGTATGCGCCGCTGGCGAGCGATTGCAGGATGCCACCGAGGGCGTCGAGCTGGCCGCCCCCCTCGCCGGCGCGAGCGGTGGCCAGTGCCTGCTTTCGTTGCTCGGGGCTGGCGTTTCCTGCACCTCGGGCCATGGCAAGCGCGTCAGCCCCCGTCGGAGCTGGCTGCTCATTGCCGCCCATCCAGCCGGGCATGATCTTGTCGAGGATCTTGCTGCTGACGCTCGACACCTGGTCGGCCCACGGGCCCGCGGCCGTGTCGATGGGGATCTGCGAGTAGTCCTGATTGCCAGTCAGCGACGCGATCAGGGAGGCGAGTCCGGCCGGCGCTTCGGGGCCGGTCAGGTTGGGGCCGCCTCCAAGGTCGGGAGCGCCCGGGATGCCCATGGCCAGCGACTCCAGTGCGGGGAAGCCTGGGAGCTGCCCATTGACGCCGAGGGCCGAGTCGTAGCCGGCCATGTCGCCGGCGGGGTCGAAGTTGATCGTCGTCGGGTAGCTGATGGAGGCGGCGCTGGGGTCCAGGCCAGCCTGCCCCGCGAGTGCGCCGAGCGCCCCACCGAAGTCCGCCGCGCTGAAGCTGCGCTTCCCCCCCTGGGTGGCGTACGGCGTCGCCGCGCTCTTCGTCGCGTTGATGAGGTCCGCACGGTTCCGGCTCTCCTGGAGCCCGCTGATGTAGCGCCCCAGCTCGTCTTCCGCCTTCCGAAGGGACAGCTGGTCGCGCGAGCCCGCGGCACTGAGGCGGGACATCTGATTCTCGAAGCCCGCCTGCTTCTTCGCCGACTGGAGCTGGTCCTGCGCGAGCAGGAACTGATTCATGGTCGACTGGTAGGCGTTGCGGTTCGCCCGGTCGAACTCCTCCGCGTAGCCGGGAGGGAGGTCGCCGATGGGAATCTGGGTGCCGTCGGCCAGGACGACGCTGCCGAGCGCCTGGGCTCGAGCGTTTGCCGACTGCTGCGTGAGACCATCGAGCCCGGCCGACCAGGTCAGGAGGGCGTCGCTGTAGGTCAGGTAGGGTTCGTAGCTCTCGCTCGTCGGGTCGAAGCGTTCGTCGTTGGGGTCCGGCCGGGTGTTGATGTAGTCGGCGAGCACCTGTTGCAGGTACCCGTCGATCTCTCCCCAGGATGCGGACTTTGCATCGGGCGCGGATGGGGTGGGCTGCGTCACGTCTGCTGCTCCCTATCGCCCCACGGGAAGCATATCACGCCACGGGGAGGAGGGAGGGGCTACAGCCTATGCCGTCCTCCTGGGGATGCCAACGGGAGGCGATGCCGTGGCGTTCACGAAGGACGTGACATGCCTTCCTTGCATGTGCCGCTGAAGGCGGGCCGCTCGCTGTTTCGCCCATTCCTCGACTACCAGGATCGCCTTCCGAGTTTCACTGCCGAGGGGGCAGTAGCCGTCTTCGTGCTCGTGTGTGTAGCAGCAGCTATCGGCGCTCATGGCAACGCTCGCGGATGCTTCAGCAAGGACGAGCTCTAGGGCCTCTTCAAATTGCATCGCAGCCTCCGAAAAGGGAGGGGCTTGGTCGGCTGGGAGGACCGGAGCCTCACCAGGTGCTCCGATGGCTGCCGCTTCTAACGGCACCGAGGCCAAGCCCCTGCCCGCGCAGGTTACCAGAAGGCCCCGATGATAGCGAAAGTCCGCCATCATCGGGGCCTAACTGGAGGGGCTTGGTCTGCCGGAGGCCCCTATGGCAGAGGCCAAACCCATGGTGGAGGTGCGGCGCTTCGTCAGCCTACATCCCTCGCGGGCGCGGTGGAAGCACCGGCGTCTGAGGCGGTGCCCCGAACTTCTCGGAGAGCCGTTGCATCTCCGCTATCGCGTCGGGGTTCTCGACCACGCCCGGGTGCCGCTCCATGCTCAGCCTCTGCAGCCGGTCGTACATCTCCCGCTCGTTCAGCTTGATCGTCCCGGGCGGATGCCCGTCCCGCAGCATGCCGCCGATCAGGTACTCCAGGTCGGGCGTGACGCGGCTCAC